>WNFX01004375.1_pt1 | contig 18536 bp, 19 predicted proteins | sample 5400111 | NCBI WGS metagenome assembly WNFX01 (sample SAMN13153363, study PRJNA577476) | soil metagenome | isolation source: 40 cm soil or saprolite under grassland replicate 1 | place: USA:California | collected 2016-06-15 | reverse complement strand
TGTATAATTTCCTGAAAAAGCTCTTTCACGTTATGATTTCCTATTGCTCTATACCAACATTCGCCTTCCTTATTGTATATTATGAGAACTCATTCCTGCTTCCCCTACCCTGAAACCTGAAATGTGAAACCCCAAATTCCGATATCTGAAACCTCAATTCTCAATTCCCAAACATCCAATAAACACAAGCATATAATTGCATCGTTTTATGCACGTTTTGAGTGCATTATGTACAGAACGTCTTACAAGATCAACTCTCTTCAAAAAACGCTTAGAATGTAACCACAAACGCATAGAAAAACAGCACTCTTTCTTGTGTTCTCACACGCGCAATTCTTCACACATTCCTGACCAGCACTCTCTATAGGGTGTGGTGCAGATCATATGTAGGATGCACATGCATGCTGCTATACACTGCCAGCCGCCTTCATGATGGTACGCACGCACACATGGCGCAGGGCTAGATGTAGGATGGCATGCGGTCAGGCGTAGGATTGTCCCAACACAGAGCAGAGGCCGATCAACATGGGGCGCGGGATGCTCTCTCACAACAGGCCAGTATTTTTGGGCACGTTTTGCTATTGTTGAGCTTAACTATGCCTGCGTTTGTTTTTCCAATCGTTCAGACACGAACATTCTAGTCAATGCTGCTGTCGCTTTCATGCCTTTCAATATCCCTTTGCTTGGCATAGTACCTGGGTAGTTACTGACAATCATGGGTTGCGTTGTACTACATAAGCACAATAAATTAAGAGTGCATTGTGTCACGTTGATAGGGAGAAATTTCATGAGCAATAAGAACGAACCCAAAGTCGCTGTGGTAAGTAGATTTGGCAGGATCAGGTTTATCCAGATCGTGCCGATGAGCGATGGTATAATCATCGCAGCGGTGGCGTTTTTCTTCATCGTGATGGTCAATCTGGCTATTCTCGCGCTGAACATACTCATACTTCTTGTCGTGACCGCATTCACTGGAAGCAAAGGCGCACGGATAGCGTCAATCAGCGTCTTGCTGTCGATTTTCTTGATTGTTGGGTTGATTGTGCATAGTTCTATTGATACGACGAATGCGCAATTGTCTCAACAGAATGGGGTGCAGCAGACAGTGAGTGATCAAACAGCAGCAAGCCCAACTAGCACTGATTCAACAACTGGCGGATCATCGACAACTACCAACACCTCATTGGATTCGACCATCCCTCCTCCGGGATATGATACCGGTATCGTGATCAATGCTGGAGATAAGATCAGCATTTCAGCCACAGGCTGGGTCACGTATGGGACCAATCCTGATGGGACTTGCGATGGGACACCACTCGTTAACCCGGATGGGCAAAGGCAATATCCGAACGGCGGCCTGAGTTGCGATCCGCGCATGGACCAATATACTATTGTTCAAAATGCTCCTGTAGGTGAGCTTTTAGCGGGTGTGTTCCCTGCTGGAACTAACGAAACACATGACGGCGGGGAGTATACTGCTGTTGGCAACAACGGCAACTTCACAACACAGAGCAGCGGACATCTCTACCTTCTGATGAACGAGAGTACATACAACAATAATGGAGGGTGGACCGACGACTCTGGCAGCTATAAGGTGACCGTCATGATCACACCTGCCTAGCGCGAAAGCAAGAAACTTCTTTCCCTGGAAGCCCTTTGTCTAGCAGAAAGGAAACCGACACAAAGGAGTACGAACGAAGCGCAAAGAGTCTTCCTGACAGGAGCAGAGCAGTCAGAATTAGGATTTGGGTAATTCTCCTACCACTGGCACAGATAAGCCACGATACACTCTATAGCTGGCTACGGATGTATAGACCCATCAGGCATGGTTGCGCCTTTCAATGATTTGGCTTTATCCAGTTGCTCAGTAGTGACTTCGGCTCCACTTAAGTCAGCACCACTCAATTTAGCTCCGCTGAGGTCTGCTACGTACAGGTGGGCTTGACTCAGGTTGGCTTCTATCAGGTTAGCTCCGCCTAGGAAAGCTCCGTTTAGGAAGGCATATCTCAGATTGGCTTTCTCGATATGTGCTCCACCAAGATTGGCTCTCCTTAGTTTGGATACACTCAAGTCGGCTTCGTATAGCAAAGCATCTTTCAGGTTGGCTTCTATCAGATAGGCTCCGCTCAGATTAGCTTTGTTCAGGAAAGCATAGCTCAAGTTAGCTTTATTCAGGTCTGTTTCACTTAAATCAACGATTGTATTGTCTTTCTCGATTAAGCCAGACTAGTGCAGGAATTGGAGCACACTTCTTTTGCGTTCGCCATCCAAGCGTGGCAGCACTGTCAGCGTCCGCACACGTGCTATTTTTCGCACTTCATCACCTGGTTGCGACTCACGCAATTTTTCATGCAGGAGAAGTTCAGACATTTTGTCGATATACTCTTGCAATGCTGCTTCACGTTGATTATCCTGAGCAATTTCGCGTTCAGTCTGGTTGTGCGTGTCAGCAGCTTTCCGCTCATTTCTACTGATCGTAAAAGTAAATAAATAACCACCAATCGCAAGCACGGCTGGAATTATAAGCAGTTGCAGCCAGTCCCACAGCGTTTTTCCTGTAAATCCAGTCCCGTATACTCTGACCTCCACGAAAATTAGCGCAATTGCCACTACAAGTACGATTACAATGACTACAATAGCTACCCGCGAACGAAAACTTGCTCCCATTGCATCGCCTCTGTTACAACATGATTTTATCCAGGCCAGTATAGCAAACAGTGGCAGTATTGCCTAGTCGCGCAGGTACTCTGTTCATACCGCCAATCGTGCGGCGTTTTCGTTGTTTCATTTCTTTCTCCTATTCTGGTATACTCTTATCGCACAAGCTAGCCAGAGATGACTAGAATATTGATACTAGCTACCTCGGGCGATATGCACTACTGAAAACGACCAGAACGGCCTTAAAGATCATTCCGTGTAATCGGGTACTTCTAATAACAGTCAAGATCAACTGGCACTGCTGGACGCGAATCTGGTCTGATAAACTGCTCCCAGTGCTGCTTTACAAAGTCCTGGTTGTCCAACCGTAGTCTCCTCAGCAGGTATTCTACCGTGGGGTCAGGTTCAACAATTGTACCATCATCCGCTCTATGGTGGAACGGATGTCCTGTTGTATCAACATTATCCTGGCAACGTATATCTAGAGCATCTTTTGAGTGAAAGGCCAGTTATGCAAAGCGATCAACAAACCCGCGTTCCGGTTACTCCGGGTGCCATGGAAACCCTTCGCCTGCCAGCAGATGTTCATCTTTCACCCGATGGTCAACATGTCGTATATGTCCTAATGGAGCCTGTTTCTGATCAGCCCAAAAGGCAAGGACGTATCTGGGTAGTTGATACAACTGGCGGTGAGCCACGACCCCTAACGAAAGGCCCCGGAGAAGATAGTTGCCCACGCTGGTCACCTGATAACCAGCAAATAGCCTTCATCTCTAAAAGCAAGGGAGAGGGTAGTAAAGACAAAGCCCAACTCTATTTGATGTCAGCTAATGGTGGTGAGGCCAGGCAGGTCTGCACAATGCCAAATGGAGTAAGTGACCTGGAATGGTCACCTGATGGTAAAAGGATCGCCTTTCTCTCGTTAGAAGGTGAGGAACCAAAGAGTGATCCTCAAGTCATTACTCCTAACCGCCATAAACGTCTGTGGACCATCCGACCAGACTATGACATACCAGAACCCGCCACGCCCAATGATCTCACTGTCTGGGAATACGCATGGTCACCAGACAGCCAGCATCTTGCCCTCTACTACTCTACTGGCCCCGATGACACAGATTGGTACCGCGGACAGATCGGCATTGCCCCTGCCGGTGGAGGAGCGGTTCACCAGCTAACCCACCTGAAGCGCCAGGCCAGCGCTCTCGCATGGTCGCCAGATAGCTCACGCCTGGCCTTTATTTCCGGCGAATGGAGTGACCCATGTCAAGGCGGTGGAGATGTTTTCGTTCTATCCTTAACCGAGAATGACGCTGAACCCCGTAATTTGACACCTGGTATATTGTTCAGCCCGGCCTGGTGTTGCTGGTTTCCTGATGGACAGCGATTGCTATATACAGGTTGGGATGGCGTTACACAACAAATTGGCATTCTCCAAGAAAGCGATAGTACAACAACGACGCTTGTTAAAGGTTTCGTGATGTCAAATTTCTGGCCTCGTCTCTCAACGACTTCTGACTTACGCTGTTTTGCCACCACTCATGCTACTCAACAGCACCCTTCCGATCTCTGGTTCGGCGAGATCATCAATGGGAATACTGGCACCGGCATCAATCTGAAACGCCTCACTCGACTTAATCCAATCGCTGAGGAAACCTTTGGCCTGGCTCCCAGCGAACGGATCAGCTATCAGAGTGTAGATGGCTGGCGGATTGACGCGCTCTTTACACCACCCCTTGAGCACAAAAGCGATACTCCACCCCCGCTGGTTGTCAATGTCCATGGCGGGCCTTCCTGGGCATGGCTCGACGACTTTGGCGGTCTCTGGACACAAACACTTGCCTCGGCGGGTTATGCCGTACTGCGGGCCAATATTCGCGGCAGTTGGGGGCGCGGTGTAGCTTTTACTGATGCGGTTATAGGCGATATGGGTGGTAAAGACTTCCAGGATCTCCTTGATGGCGTTGATTACTTAGTAGAGCGTGGCCTTGTCGATGGTAGTCGTTTTGCCATCTAGTTTCCACGCGCAATCGAGGCTCCTCGATTGGGCTATGCGCTTCCTGGGTGGCAGCCCGCTTGAACATCCTGAACTCTATCGCGAGCGTTCAGCCATTACCTATGCAGCAAGAGTGAAAACACCAACCCTGATTATCCATGGCGAAAACGATCATGATGTTCCGGTCAACCAATCACACGCATTCTACCGGGCATTGCGTGAGCGCAATGTTCCCGTCGAGTTCGTGATATACCCTCGTGAAGGTCACGGCTTTAACGAACGTGAACATCGCAAAGACTGCGAAGAGCGCATAATACGCTGGCTGGAGCGATATTTGTAACCTGAAGCATGGTCATTCAGCAACATAGAATATATAGAATCACATCTCCAGGTAGCTCAGCATAAGCTGAGAAAAGCGCATATATGCTGTTGAATCTCGTAAAGTCGTATCCGGCCTCCCGGGACAAATACCCCAAAAAGTATACGCACAGGCAAAAGCGTGTCATCGTGAGGAAGCGCATGCGAGCAGCAGAGACATGCACATTGGAATGCTCACATTTCTCTCCAATATAGCTCCAATGAACTTATGCTACCCTTATCACTGTCAGAAGAGAAGATACTTTCCTGATACATGAATCGATGAAAATAGCAGAATACCATAGGAGGTTACACATCATGAATAACATAGCGACCATTGAGACGTATGAACCATTGACTCGTGAACAACTGGTTGTTGAGCAGTTGCCGGTGTCCACGAAGCGGGCACTTCCCGCAACTCCGTTCCCTCGTAAGTATGTCCTGAGTGTGTTTGTCGATCTGCAAGACGCGAGGCAAGCAGCGCTTGCGTTGCGCGCCGCTGGATTCGACGAACAGGGCATCAACGTCCTGCAGAGCAGCGATTTGGTGGAGGCGGTCGCACAGGACCAGTCGCCTTTCGACATCATTACCTCAATCGACTACGATATATACCTGCGCGAGGCGAGCCGGGGGCGCTTTTTCCTGGCGGTGCGTCCTGCCGGCTATGCCCAGTTGAAGCAGATCCGCGACCTGCTTGCTCCCCATCACGCCTACCTCGCCAGATATATCGATACCTGGACGGTGACTGAGCTTCTTCCGTAACGCTGTGGGCCGCTCTGTGTCAATGCAGAATTCCCGAACTTGTGCTATCCTGTTCGGGAATTCTAATATTTGACTTGCTTACTGATTGGACTGAAGGTCATGGCACGCTCAACTCCTTTTGTACGGTTTGACACCCTCCTTTACCAGCAAAATGGACAGGAATATTCCGTGATGGTTGGTACACCTGAGTGGTATGCATGGCTAAAAGCCGTCTCGACTTTCACTTTTAGCAGTGAGTATGGCTCCTTCATGCCCGCAAAGAGCCTGCGGGGAACAGGCGCGGTGGAGAGTACTGGAAAGCATATCGCACTCGTATGGAAAAGCTTTACCGTACCTACCTGGTGTACTTCCAATGAGGTTTGTATCATTTGTATCACTTGTATCACTTGTGTCGGTTGTATCGTTGGGTCAGCTCATGCAGAACAAGGGGGAGAGTATCGTGGAATGTCTGCCATTCCCGAAATGGTCTCTTGATTGTGCAGCAAGCAAATCTGAGGTGCTAACGGTCGAACGATTGAATGAAGTTGCAATAGCACTGGCCGGTGAGAAAGAAATTCCACCTCCTAGCCAGTGTTGATGTGCAAAAGGTGACGTCACTACTTGTAGAAAGTCTGGCACTCTTTAGTGAAATACGTAATAATGAAAAAGACTTTTCAAAGCCTGATAACGGAAAACAACTTTAACGATGATTGAAACATATGGCTTAACCAGGCGTTTTGGTACATTTACTGCCGTTTCGCAAGTTTCTCTGCGCGTTCCAGACGGAGCAATCTTGGCATTACTCGGTCCAAATGGCGCAGGCAAAACTACAACCATACGCATGCTTTCAGGTTTGCTTGCTCCGACAGAGGGCAATGCCACTGTCGCGGGATACGATATACGGCGCGAGCCTGATGCTGTTCGCGCCTGTGTTGGCCTGGTAACAGATATACCAGGTTTGTTCGAGCAGATGAAAGTTCCAGCCTACCTGGATTTCTTTGGCAGCATCTATGGCTTATCTCTTGCTGAACGCACACGACGCATCGACGAACTACTGGAATTTTTCGAGCTTTCTACACACCGTAATGTAAAGATGGTCGGTTTCTCCAAAGGCATGAAGCAAAAGGTCTCGCTGGCGCGAGCGCTTATACACGAGCCTGCGGTACTCTTTCTTGACGAACCCACCTCCGGCCTTGATCCCCTCTCGGCTCGGTCCGTTCGGGAATTGATCGTTGGGCTGAAGCGCTCAAACAGGAGTATTATCCTGTGTACCCACGATCTTGACGAAGCCGAACGCCTGGCCGATCAGGTAGCTATCATACGGCAAGGCATTATCGTGGCGCTTGATACTCCATCCACGCTCCGCAAACAGGCAACTGGTGAGACTATGGTACAAATAGAATTTGTGGATGCATGTCCATTACCCTTGGAAGAGCTAGCAGCGATTGACGGTATACACAATCCACACTTGAGAGAGAAAAAAGCTACTGGATCCCTCTCAACTGTAAAACAGTCTACAGGATTCATCTTAGAGTATCAGACTCCTCAACCCAAAATTACCAATCCCCAGATGCTCTCCCGATTGATTATGGCAGGTGCCCAGATCGTTACCGTCACCTGCGAAACACGCTCACTCGAAGATGTGTATGCCTCAGCTATGGGAGATGTAGGGGCATCCCTCGCGGATGCCCATCAACCCACCATGGGAAATGTAGAGGCATCCCTTGCGGATGCCCGGCAAGATCAGGAACTGCCGACTGTTCCTTCAATCACTCTAAAGGATCATTAAAATCATGAATCCTGAAACACCGAGCTACATAGCACGTGCCACATATAAAAAGGCCAATACCCTACACATTACCTGGTTAATTGCCAGGCGTCAGATGCTCGAAGCTATACAGGATCGGTCAACACTCATGACGTCCGGTATCTTTCTCATAGTCCAAACAGTATTGGTCTTGATTTCTGTTGGACCTGCGTTGCAAGATCACACGATAGTCGGCTTAGAAAGAGCTGGTTTCCTCATGGCGTTTTACCTCTTGTTCGTCGGTCTGATGCCCGCCACACCCGCAATAGGCATTGCATCAGGAGTATTCGCCGGAGACAAAGAGCGAGGATGCCTGACTCCACTCCTGGTTACACCAGCGTCCAATACTGCCATCCTTACAGGAAAAATTTTGGGAGCCGTGCTGCCTGCTCTCGCCTACGCGGTAATCGGCATTCTCATCTATTTCACAGAAATCGCGCTGCTATTCGGTGTTGATAAATTAGCACTGTTACCCTTCGGACTTTCCATACTCATTGTGCTCCTCATACCTGGAATCGTACTCTTTGGCGTAGCTTTGGCTTGCGTAATCTCATCGCGTGTTCGCACCTTCCAATCAGCTCAAAACTTCAGTTCCCTGATTCTCGTTGTACTCTGGATAGGGCTTTTCGGGCTACTGTTCCTGCAAACTATCCTGGGACTCTGGGCATTCGCGTTCGCTGTAGCTGGGGTGTACGTAATTGCCGTGCTTTTCATTATGCTGAGCGCTGTCACGTGGAGACGTGAGGAGGTCATGGCTCGATTGTAGTCTTATGAAGACTCAATTCTGGACATCTCTTTCCTCCTCTGCTTGATGTGATAGACTATTCGTGGAACCGCTCACCTGTACGCTTGGTTTGACTTACTGAAATTAATTAACTATAATCTTCTTTGGAGATGTTTTCGACTCACCATTAGGACTCTATGTAAGTATAAAAGACAAACAAAGTCCATGTAACTCATTCTGATCAGGCTTCGTAAAGTGTCAATGTAGCGTAAGAGGATAAAGGCTATGGAGCCACAAATATCAGAGCAAAAAGATACTCCTATCCGCGTACTAATAGTCGATGATCATGTGATTCTGCGTCAGGGTATATGCATTATGCTCAACGAGGAAGATGATTTCGCGGTTGTGGGAGATACTGGAAACGGGAAAGCAGCACTAATGCTCGCCCTGGAGTTACAGCCAGATATTGTCTTACTCGATATTTTCCTGGGAACATCAAACGGATTGGATGTAGCTAAACAGTTGCTCAGGAGCTGTCCTGACACACGCATTGTGTTATTCAGCGGCTTCGATGATGAAAATCTTCTTCTCGATGCTATACGGATTGGCGTACATGGCTACCTGAAAAAAACGTTGTCCATTGATGATTTGGTATCGGCTCTACGTGCTGTACATCAGGGAGAACGAGTCCTCGGTGATTCGCGTGCTATTACACAAGTGCTGGAAGAGTTTCATCAACTTACCAAAGCGCATAATCGCTTACGTTACAAACTCAACACCACAGAAATCGAGCTAGTGCGACTTGCTTCAGAGGGATGCACGAATAGGGAGATTGGAACACGACTTTACTGGAGCGAGATCCAGGTCAAACGTAAGATGCAAGAAGTTTACCGGAAATTGAATGTCACTGACAGGGCACAGGCTGTCGCCGAAGCCATGCGCAATGGCCTGATCTAACGATGAGCGAGAGATCCTCTCTCGTATAGCCAAAGTTTTCAGACTCTGCACCTTGCTAAGCTTGAATCGGGTAATATAAAATTCCCTCTCACCGGACTGACTACTAGATATTTCTCAGAACTTTCCGATAACAAGTACGCTTGAGCGTGGTTGAACGAAGCATAGCTAAAGAGTGGATACGAAATCATATTTTCACGAACCATTGGTCGGTTGCTTGTTAAGATACAACGTATCATACTGTTTCTTGTGTGGGAACAATATGTGTCTTTGCTCTTATTGGGAAAGAGAGTTGGCTTTATGGCATCGCTTCTCATCTGATAAAGGAACATCCTATGAAACTCGATCATGATCCAGGCGAAACTCTCCCTGCTGCTTACGAAGGACAAATCGAAGAAGGAGAAGAAACCGAACCAGCACTAAAACGGGTAAATCTCAGAGCGCAGCCCACCTCTCCCATTAAGTTACCACAACCTCGAGTCAGACGTCGTCGCACACCGCGTATAATGATTATTCTACTCCTCATTGCGCTTATTTTTGCTCTCGTGCATTTGATCTCAAATTTGAGTGCCTCTGACGATCAGTTGCTTGTGCGGATTGGCAACCAGGGGACGGCCATAGTAGATTTGCGCCAGAGCTTGCCAATCAGTCCTTACCTCTCCGGAGCCAATGTGTTTCCTGAATTTAATTTTCACTCAGTGGATCAAGTTAACGGCTTTATGGACTATAGCTCTCCAGTCACCGATGGATTAAGAAACGCACATATCAACCTGCTACGCTTTCCTGGAGGCGGCTGGGGCGAGGAGCATCTTCTCTCTTATAACCAGCTCAACGCCTTCAGTATACTTCTTTTGGAGACAGGGGCTGATGGCATGATACAGGCCCGGCTCTCAGGCGCAATTGGCAATAGTCCCTACAACCTGGCATCGCTGATGGATCGGGCCAACCTGGCGGGTCGCTGGGTAGATTACATGAATAACCCATATAGTGGTCAACGCATAGGCAATTACGCCCATGCTCCTTTCCATCCCATCAAATTCTGGACGGTGGGTAACGAACCAGATGTACTCCTTAATCCAGACACAGGAAAACCATTCACCGTCGCGGAATATACGAATGCCTTTATCCAGTTTTCTCTAATCATGCATCAAATCGATCCTACGATCCAGGTATTTGGTCCGGAAATTAGCCAGTTCTACGGGATAGGCAATAGCCCAACAGACTCAAAAGGGCAACTCTGGATGGACAGTTTCCTCAAGGGTATTGGTGCATACGAAAAAGCCCATCCTGGACTCAAATTCCACCTGCTCGATGGAGTCTCATTCCATAGTTATCCACTAACCGATACCAGTAAAGCTCAACCTATCCTCTTAAGTAGTAGCGATGAATGGAACTACCTGCTACCACCACTGCGTCAACTTATCCGGCAGGACCTTGGTCGAGATACGCCTATTGCTGTTACCGAAATCAACACGAACCCAACCATAAATATACCCACGTCAGGCCTCGCTGCCCTCTGGTGGGCCGACACCCTGGGCACATTCATGGATCAAGAAGTTGAGTATGTGGCTTTCTTCTCCACAGAGGGTGTCGATACTCCTTATCCCTTGTTTACCAGCAATGGGCTACGCCCAACGCAGATGTTTCGCGTGATGCAGGTGTTCTCACTTCTGCAACGCAACCTCATTCCTGTGGCAATACAACGCGAACCTGTGAGCCTGTATGTCACTCAGGATGATACACACCAGGCGGTCAGTCTCTTATTTGTCAATAAGTCACCTGTAATACAACTTGCCCAGGTAAGCGCCCAGAACCAATTCCCTGGTATGAGCCCCTGGCACGACATAAATATCAGTCTCTCTGGCTATAGTATCACACTCGTTACTCTGCACCGTGACGGTGGGGCAGAAGCCTATAGTTACAATGTTCCAACTATCGATAAAAGTGAGGTTGGATCTCTGAAATATACCATATGTGGCAAGGCATCCGATGTACTGGCAAATGATACACCTTGTTAGAGGTATCCTGGCGGATTCCTGAGAGGGAGAAATTATGTTTTTCACAACTCTTGGTCATTTTATTGAAATTCTTTTTCTACTTATCACCATAGTATTGACTGCTCAGGCCACTTTTAATATACGTTTGCGCCTCTTTATCTGGGAGGACCCAGAACATGCCTGGCTCAATCATGCACCAGCTACCTATAGCCAACCTTGTCTCTCCTTTACCATCCTGTTGCCCGCCCGCCATGAGGAGCTTGTCTACCGCGAGACCATCGAAAAAGTCTACAACCTCCATTACCCAAAAGAACTGATGCAAATCATTGCTATTTGTCGCGAAGATGATCCCAGCACCATTGCGGAGGCACGCACTGCCATCGATGCGCTGGGTGATCCGAACGTCCAACTGCTCGTCTTCAATGACCAGCCGATTAATAAGCCACACAGTTTGAACCTGGGTCTGCAGATAGCACATGGAGATGTTGTGACTATCTTCGATGCCGAAGATGAGCCACACCCCGATATTCTCAACATCATTAATACAACCATGCTCAATGATGATGTGGACGTGGTACAGAGTGGCGTGCAGCTCATGAATCACAATACAAAATGGTTCTGTTTCCTCAACATCCTGGAATATTTCTTCTGGTACAAGTCATCCATGCATTTCTTTGCGCGTATAGGCATGATCCCACTTGGCGGAAACACTGTCTTTGTACGTCGCCCACTGTTGGAACAACTGGGGGGCTGGGATGAGTACTGCTTAACAGAAGATGCTGATCTGGGTATGCGCCTTAGCATTAGACAAGCACGGACACGCATTATCTATGACGATGAGTACGTCACGCGAGAAGAAACACCCGTCACCATTAGACAGTTGGTCAAACAACGCACGCGTTGGAATCAAGGGTTCCTCCAAATTCTCTTCAAAAAAGAGTGGTTGCAACTCGAAAAGCCTTCACAGCGCTTGCTGGCATTTTACGTGCTTATCTTGCCCCAACTGCAAGCCCTTTTCGCCCTCCTGATACCTATTTCACTCGCAATGTTTTTCCTGGTCAAGTTCCCACTCTGGTTAGCAATGCTGACCTTCTTACCACTCTACTGTTTTGTTCTGGGGCTTCTCATTGATTTGGCAGGGTTACATGAGTTTCTGAAGGCCCACGAACGTAAATGGAGGTGGCGTGAGGCTATTATCACCATCCTGGCCTTTATTCCTTATCAATGGATTTTGTGCTTTGGTGCTCTGCGAGCAGTGTATCGTTTCAGCCGAGGCATAACGAACTGGGAGAAAACTACTCATTTTGGACAGCACCGAGCTTTCTCTGAGGTAGTGTAAAGATGGCTAGAGAAGAAGCCCTGATGGATGTAAAGGACCAGCCGGCATCAATTCAGCACAGAATATCAGACACTCGGGATATACGTGTTCTCTTTCGCCGCAGGAACTTCTTTGTACTTGCTCCTTCTTACCAGGATCGTCAGAATCACCGACCTGTGCCTCATCTTGCGCGTAGAGGCATGGAGGTGGACCTTGATAGACATCACGTGATGCCCTGGGAACCCGTGATACGTAGGAGAACGGCCATTCAGGACTCCCTCACTCGTCCTGAACACTATCGCTCTGCTGTTTTCCTTGGAGCCAGCACATTGACTATCCCTGCCTGGCTGGAGACCATCCTGGTCTTTGTAGCCCTTTCCGGTTCTTTCGCCGCTCATGCCATCAATATGTTCTATTACCCACACTATGAACAGGATGAGGGTACATATATGATGTACGCATGGGCCATCATGCACGGGAGCATTACCAATTATCCTTATGGTTACGGTCACCCCCCGCTTGCCTGGATACAAATTGCCATCTGGGAAAAGCTTACTGGTGGCTTTTCTACCTTTGGAAATGCTATTAATAGTGGCCGCGTGCTTGTACTCCTCCTGGCAGTTGGTTCTGCATTTCTCGTCTACCGGATCGCTCGCAAATTGGGAGTCGGTCTCAGCGCCTGCTTACTTGCGTTGGCCATCTTCTCATTCTCACCAATTAGCATCACCTTTCAGCGTGAAGTTTTGCTTGATAACTTCGCGACATTCTGGTTCCTGCTCTCCCTCTACCTGATCGTGGCTAGCAAGAGCCACCTGTCCTACATTGTGTCTGCTGCCATCTGTTTTGGCATCTCATTGCTTTCAAAAGAAGTCTTGATTGTCTTTATTCCTGTTATGATTTACGTTGTTTGGTTGCACACCACGAGGTTCCAGCGAACGTTTACTCTCGTTGCTTTCATCTTTATCGTTATTGCCGCCGGTTTCAGCTTTATACTCATGGCGATCTTGAAAGGCGAATTGTTCCCATATAGCTGGCACCTTCCCTGGGACCTACATCCCCATCTTTCCTTGATCGACACCTTTATCGTACAGTCCCAACGCGGCCAAAACCAGGGCAGCTTTTTAATAAGCTGGGATGCCTGGGTATCGGGTGATCCCTTGCTCATATTCTTGGGCATCGCAGCACCTGCTTTTAATCTCATCACAGGTTGGTGGAATCGCAAGTGCCTGTTTCTCTCCCTCTTAGCTCTCAGCTTTTGGGCGTTGTTGGCGCGCGGTGGAGTTGTCTTTGCTTTCTATATCATTCCCCTGATTCCTCTTATTGCACTCAACGCCGTCTTCGCGCTCAAAACACTCACAAATTGGATCGGCCGATTTGTGCACTTCGAGTTGGTGGGTATATTCCTGATCCTCGCCGCACTCGTGGTACTCGTTAATTATGATGCACAGCGCTCTAGCAAGCCTAATAATCTCTTCTCCCAACGTCCTGCCCTGGTTGAGACTGAGGCACTGACATGGATACACGCTCACGTGCCAGGTCGCGCGGTGACCGTCATCAATAGCAATCTCTACACAGATTTACACGAGCAGAATGGTGCGGCGGTAGGCAATGGAACGACCTATCCCCATGCTGAGGTGTACTGGAACGTCGCCCTCGATCCCGAACTGCATGACACGCTTTTAAGGGGCAACTGGGATCGTATTGACTATATCATCGCCGATTTGGAGATGTCGCACGACATCGAAACCTACGGTGGCGGGATGAATTTGATTAATACAGCGCTTGAACACTCGATTTTACGAGTGGAGTTCAATGGAGATAACAACGAAGTCATCCGGATTTACCAGGTAATCCATGTTAATCCTCCACCGAAGGTATAGATATGCTCTAAAAGTAATGCAGCATTTCATCACCCAACTTTCTGACTCAGCAAAATCAGTCGAAAATTATCTATCGTCAAGGCACTGCCATCCCATGCACCGAAGTACGCCTTTACCTGAAGTCCTGCCACTGCCAACATCTGCACCAGTTCTGTAAGCGTGTAAACACGATGTGAATACTTATACTCTTTGCGTCCACCCTCGAGATCTATCATGGTTATCTTCACCTCATTACGACTGGTGAGCAGGTCAAAGCTACGTTCTTCCAATACAATAAGCCCCTCCGGATAATGTTCAATCATATGGGGAGAGAAGTGGCGCATAAGCCCCTCTCGATGTAGTATCTCCAGCAGAAAAAGACCACCTGGCTTGAGAGCCTTGCAAACCTGCTGGAGCACCTGCTGATCCTCATCTTGATTCTCCAGGTAGCCAAAGGAGGTGAAGATGTTTATTACAGCATCAAACTCATCCTCAAAAGGAATGTTTCTCATGTCACCGTGCAGCCAATCTACATGGACACCTTTCGCCAGAGCTTCCTTCTCAGCCTCACGCAGAAAGACTTCACTCAAATCTTGTCCAGTAACCTTATAACCCTGCTGAGCCAATGGGATAGCATGCCGTCCATGACCACAACACAGGTCGAGGATGCTACTACCTTGTGGCAGAGCCAACAAGTTGACGATGCCTTCAACATCTCTCTGTGTCCGGTCAGAAGTAAGAACCGGTTCATAAAGATGCAGGTAATCTTCTCCAAAAAATGTTTTGTACCACGGAGTATCAGTCATGATCTTCTGCTCCTACTATTAGTCCGTCAGACATCATTTACATGTGAAATGTAGGGGCATCCCTTGCGGATGCCCGGCTCAATACATCAACTGAACTTTGGCAGACCACTACGTTTCAATTCGTGGAAACAACACCGTCCCAGGCACTATTTTCGTCAGGGGCACATTTCCCCATGTGGCTTCATGAACCCACGCAGATGCGCCGAGTGGCTCCAGGCCCAACTGCCCACTAATGCAATCAGAAGTGTTTGGTATAAAGGGAGCCAGGTACAATGCCAGCAGGCGCACTGCCTCTGCTGCTGCATAGAGAACAGTATTGAGTTGCGCCTCCTTTTCTGGCTCGCGGGCCAATACCCAGGGTTTGCTCTGCTCAAGGTACTGATTTGTGCGGCGTACGAAGTGCCATATGCTCTGCAAAGCATTGCCAATTTCCCACACTGCCAATTCTTCCTCGACACGCTGGCGTGTTTCGGCGGCTACTCTTTGCAGATCTCTCTCAAGATCACCATCAGACTCTGGGATTGGAATAGTCCCCCCTCGATAGCGATTCACCATCGTGACGACACGGTTCAGCAGGTTGCCCAGGTCTTTAGCTAGCTCGTCATTGTAGCGATGAATTAACCCTTCCCGAGTAAAATCTCTATCTGATGCGAAAGACAGGTTGCGCAATAGGTAGTAACGGATGGCATCAACGCCAAACTCGTCAACGAGTTCTACCGGATTAACAATGTTGCCTGTGCTTTTAGAAATCTTCGCTCCCTCCAACGTCATAAAACCATGTACCGCTACTTGCTTTGGTAATGGCAATCCTGCGGACAGCAACATTGCAGGCCAATAAAGACAATGAAAGCGTATGATATCCATGCCAATTACATGCGCATCGGCGGGCCAATATTGCTCAAACGTTACTATATCGTCTGGAAAACCCACAGCCGTCACGTAGTTGGTCAGGGCATCGAACCAGACATAGATCACCTGCTCTGGATCACCTGGAAAAGGTACACCCCAGGGATCTCTGGCCGGGTCTACACGCCTTGATACGGAAAAATCTCGTAGCCCCTGGCGAATCATCCCTACTACTTCAGACTGCCGGACAGCAGGCACGATAAAATCCGGGTGTTCGTTGATATGCACCAGCAGGTGATCACTGTATTTAGAAAGAGCAAAAAAGAAGTTCTCCTCCTCCAGCCACTCCGGTACAATTGAGGGATGGTTGGGACACCTGCCGTTAACCAGGTCACCTTCCTGGTAAAACGTATTATCATTAGGACAATACCAGCCTGCGTAGATCGATTTGTAAATGTCACCGCGCTCCTGCGCTCTACGTATCATCTCCTGTGAAGCCCTGAAATGACGTTCTTCAGTGGTGCGAATCCAGCGATCATATGATACATCCAGTTTCGACCACACCAGGCGAAATGCTTCGTCCATCTCATTGGTCCATGTGACCAGGTCCACATTATTAGCCCTGGCGGCTTGCACGACGTGTTGACTGTTCTCGTCAAGTCCTATACTGAAGTACGTGTCGTGACCTTGCAGGCGATGATAGCGAGCTATCACATCGGCTGCTACTTTCTCCAGCGTATGACCAAGATGCGGAGGGCCATTCGGATAATCGATGGCAGTTGTGATGTAGTAGGGCTTGGTGCCATTATTCTGTTCAGAACTACTAAACATGTTTCACCTCTCTGAATGAGTGCTGATAAAAAAGAAAGGGGCGCAGGTCTGTCGCCTGCGCCCCTCATACTTTTCTGAGCTAATACACCTATATTCTGGTGTGCAATACATGTATGCATGTAGAGGACAGCGACTTCCTACCGGGTGCCATAAGCATCCGATAGGCGATGGTAAACATAGACATAGGCATAATCGACTTGGTAGCTATGTGCTCATGTTTCATCTTCTTTAACTATCCTCTTTTGAGCATTGTCCCGCAACTACAAAATGTGGAACAGTACAATTACTTTCTCTATGCGAACTATAACTGGAAGTATTGCGATTTGTCAAGCCAAATGGACAATTGACTGAAGTAAGGAAGAATGATATAATTTCCTTACATAGAAAGACCGGCTCAAGGAGACGCTAGATGAAAGAAATTGTATCCACCGTGACCAGCAAGGGACAGGTGACCATTCCTGCTGAAGTGCGCGAATATCTGGGTATTAAAACTCATGACAAGATTGCTTTTATCATTGACCAGGAAGGGATTGTACGGCTGAGAGTTCCCCGGTATCCCACGATTGCTTCGCTTCGAGGAGCTGCAGGGAGTTTGCAGCAGCCAGTATCGTGGAAGCAGATGCAACGGATTGCCTACGAGGATCGCTTTGCCACAAAAAATGAGTCGAACTCATGACGCAACCATTCATCGATACGGATGTCATCATTCGGTTCTTGACCGGTGATGATTCAGAGAAACAGGCTGCGGCAACAGCGCTCTTCGAGCAGGTTGAACAGGGACTGCTCACCATACAAGCTCCTGATACGGTGATTGCTGATGCCGTCTACGTGCTGTCTTCGCCCCGGCTCTACCATCTTGCACGCAGTGATGTTCAGCAGATGCTCGCCGCTCTCGTTCGCCTGCCACAGTTTCACGTTCAGAACCGCTTAAGTGTCTTGCAGGCGCTTGACCTCTACGCTTCCACCAGGCTCGATTTTGGAGATGCACTCATCATCGCATCGATGCAGCAACAAGGCTCACAGGTTCTCTACTCCTACGACACTGACTTCGACCGGATTGAGGGAATTACTCGAAGAGAACCATGAACTTTCTTTTCCTTTGTCGAAGGATGTAGATCCAACTTTTCGCCAATATACCGACGTAGGAGATGTAAATGAAAGCATATATCGCAGGGCCTCTATTCAACGATGCAGAGAAAGCATTCAACCTGAAAGTGGATGCATTAGTACAATCGCTGGGCATCCACACCTATTTACCGCAACGTGATGGTGGCGAATCGATTCGACTCATTCGCGAGGGACAGCCACCGGAGCTTGTTCGACGCCGATTATTCGAGCTAGATGTGAGTGAAGTTCGCGCCTGCGAACTTTTCATTTGCATTTTAGACGGCAGAGTTCCTGATGAGGGAACCTGTGTCGAGCTCGGCATGGCATATATCCTTGGAAAAGTATGTATTGGGTATCAGACGGACAGCCGTCGCTTCGCATTAGATTACAATAACCTCATGATCGAGAATACTCTGAATGGCGGCCTCGCTCAATCGCTTGATGAACTCACAAACCTTGTCATAGCAGCAAAACAACAAATTAACGGGACTATCGGTGTTACAGAATAATATCACCAAATAGATGAAAACATTACACT
>WNFX01014770.1_pt1 | contig 18549 bp, 17 predicted proteins | sample 5400111 | NCBI WGS metagenome assembly WNFX01 (sample SAMN13153363, study PRJNA577476) | soil metagenome | isolation source: 40 cm soil or saprolite under grassland replicate 1 | place: USA:California | collected 2016-06-15 | reverse complement strand
CTCAGATCCCGATGCTCAGAGGAGTGCGAAGCCAGCGAACCGGATAAGTCATCAAATGGAGCCGGGCGCCAGGCAAAGGAGCCAATCCCGCAAGCGATTATTACGTGCCGCGCGTCGAGTGTAGCGCCGTCGTCCAGCGCGAGTTGGAACCCTCTTGCAATTTTCTCAACCAGCCTGACCTGTCGCTTATCCACGTCCGGCACGGCGCAATGTTGGAACCAATGACCATAATCGATGAAGCGATTCAGTGGAATGGGCGCATCAAAGTGGTTTCCGTTCTTCGCGCGATATGCGTCCAGCGTTAACGAGCATTCCGGATCTGACAAATGCGATCCCGCCCACGGAGAACGAAGCAACATACCGGCAGGCATCTGCCGTTCCCAGAACGACATCGGCTCGCCGAAAACGCTCGTTTCCAAACCTCGAACGCTTCGCAGGTGTGCCGCCACAGACAACCCATAAGGCCCGGCTCCGACGATCGCGACATCAGTCAGCACCATAGATTCACGTTCTTTTCTAAGTCACATTACTTCAGCCAGGAACGCCGCACCGGTTTGCAAGATTCAGACGATCCGCCGGACTCAGACGCAAGTTCGATGCCCGCCGGAGCCCCCTCCTCACCACAATTTCAGGTGGTACAAAAGAACACCTTTGCATAAACATACGCGATCCCTTCGCCAATGACTTCTCGCACTCCTTCGCTGGTCCGCCACCAATGCTCCGGATCGTAGTCTCGATCCTCCACCGAAATCACTCCGACCTTAACCTCCTTCCCGAAAGCCTTTTGGAACAGCAGCCTCGACCTCCGCGCATGTGGACCGAGAGTCATAATATCAATGGACCTGACTGAGACACCGTTCTCCTGGAACCACTGCTTGACGGCCAGCGCGGCATGATAAGTCCTGTCCTTTCGTTCTACCCAGCAAGGTATCGGCTGGACAGTATCGTTGGTCATCCCAAGTCTCCTAAGCTTTGTGGCACCGTAGTCGGCCACCGTGCGTTTTGGTGCAGCGTTCAGTCCGTCGCCAGTGACGCCTCCGCTTGTGAAAATCTTTTGATATTCACCGCCTTTGAACAAAGCCACAGCCTGCTCCAACGCGTATCCCGGAATCCAGCCCTCCACCACGAGGACTTCCCCTTCCATCCGGTTCGTGACGGCCAGAAATGGATAGGCAAATCGTATCGAAGCCAGCACCAGGCCGATACAGCCTGCTAGGACGACCAGCTTGGCGCGAAGCGAGAGAGTCCAACATTCCTTGCGTATTAGGATTCCTCCGAGAGCCCTTCGCTTGTCTGTCGAGCGTTGCCTCGCTACTTCTGGCGCCGTCGCTTCGGGCAGACGACCCGATACAGTGCTTGCTCCCCGATCATTGCCACGTACTGACATCTCCCTACTCCTCTCAGTTCTCTCGCGGGACGATCACACCTGCGATATTGGATCGATTTTCAATTTATTTGCTTCTCCTGGGTCAGTTGATACCCGGCCAAGGCTCTCAAACGCCTTTTCCTTGTACCACTCTAATGTTTTTGACAAACCATCGCGAGTGTCATCGGTCGGCTGGTAACCTAACAAGCGCCCTGCGCGAGAGATATCGGCTTGAGAGTGCCTCACATCACCGAGACGACATCCCTTGTAAGTCGGTCTGTAGTCAATCAAATATGGATGATCTGTCGTCAGAAGGTTTCTGATCAGGTGAAACAATTGGGTCAACGTCGTTCGTTCGTTGACCGCCACGTTGTATACTTGATTTACGGCACCCGCATCCGTGGTCATGGCAGCGAGGACGTTGGCTTGCACAACATTCTTCACGAAGCAAAAATCCCGACTCGTTTCACCGTCACCATAAATTTCGATTGGCTCTCTGCGCAGCATTCCTAGGATCCATTTAGGGATAACCGCAGCGTACGGACCTTCGGGATCCTGCCGAGGACCGAAGACATTGAAGTAACGCAACCCAATTGACTCCGTGCCATAACAGCGCGCAAAAGTTGCTGCAGTGAGCTCATTCACCAACTTGGTTAGCGCGTACGGAGAGAGCGGGCTCCCGATATTTTGCTCACGCTTGGGGAGGTCCGGGCTGTCGCCGTAAACCGAGCTGCTGGAGGCGTAAACAAACCGGCGGGTATTACAGTCGCGTGCAGCTACGAGCATGTTCATAAAGCCGGTGACATTAACATCATGGGATAGCACGGGATCTTTGATTGACCGCGGCACTGAACCCAACGCGGCTTGATGCAAGACAAAGTCAACCTTCTCGCAGGCACGCCGACACACGGCCAGCTCTCGGATGTCACCCTCGATGAAAGTAAATTGCCGCCACTGGTTTAGTTGGACGCATCCTTGGACTTGTTCGAGGTTCCGTAGGTGACCGGTGCTAAAATTGTCAATGCCTTTGACAATCTGGTCGTGTTTCAACAGAGTCTCAAGCAAAGTGGAGCCAATGAAGCCCGCGACCCCGCTGATCAGCCAGTGCTTGGGGGACGCGTGCAACTCCGCCAGCAATTCTTGGTAACGAGTCATTCTATAATTCAGATCTCGATGGGGCTAATGACTGCTCAAAAACATCGCACGTGAACCACCTAGCCCCAGCGATCGTTCGGAGTTTCGAATTTGCGATCCATGTGCGGGTGCTCCTCATCAATGGCTCAAGCCTGATATCCGCCATAGCTTTCGCATAGACGCCCACAATCCAGAGGCCTTGACTATCAATTCACTAATGGCAGCGTCATCCGGGAGCGGGATGCGCCTTAGGCAGAAGGGATCCGTGGCAGAGTCATTCAAGCCGGGATCGAGCGTCATGCCGCAGGTGTAGCCAGCGCTGCGGAGTAGGTTGATTTCCCGGTCTGAATAATCGCCGTTAGGATAGGCAAGCGCGCAGATTTTCAGCCCACACAAGTGTTCCAGAGTTTTCTTTGATTCAAAGATTTCGCTTCGCGCTCGCTCATCCGAGCAAGCCGGAAGTATTGGATGATAGACACTGTGCGACTGGAAATCAACCAAACTCTTCATCTCCGCAATCTCGGCCCAGGAAAGCGCCTGCCGTGTTTCATATTCTCTGCCGTCGCCATGTCCTCGCTCGAGCAGTAGCTGCGCCCTTTGTTCGTCCGGAAGTGCTTTCAGTGTCCGAGCTTCGGCCGGATTCTTCGCGTGCGACCACCAAAAATGCGCCTGCGTGCCCACAATTCCGCTGCACAAGAATATTGTGATGGGAACACCGTGTTTTTCGAGCAGGGGTTTCAGTTCGTAGTTGGCCTTGTGCCCGTCGTCAAAAGTGATAATAATCGACTTTGGCGGAAGCGACGACGCCGACTTGTTCTTCCTCCAAGCCAAATATTCTGAAAGTGGAAGGATATTATAACGCGCCCTCAGCGCTCGGAAGTGGCGTTCGGCGACTGGTGCCACCATCGCGTGATAAACTACGATCGTGAGTTTTTTACGTTGAACGATTTCGCGAAGGATGAATGGAAGCCCAGAAAGCCGCAATAGAACGAAGACTGCCGACCTAAGCAACCTCTTCCAACGTTTTGAAAGGCCGTAATGCCGCTGCATTTCCAGGATCTATTGCAAACCTGGCGAACCGCTTTGATTCCGAGGGCTAGTCGGACCTGCATATCCATTCCCACGCCTTGAACTTCGCTCGGTTATGGCGTGACGATACACTTGAACTATCGCTAAGGCCGTTTGCTCCAAGCTGTACCGTCGCATCGCAGCGTGGCCGTCAAATACAAGTCCGGGACCGCCATGCAGAACAGTCTCCAAGCCGTCCGCAAGCGATTCCGCGGTCCGCGCGCAAATTTGAAAGCCGGCAATACCTTCGCCGATCTCTCTCACATCTCCCACGTCGGTGGACACGACGGGCAAGTTGCAGGCCAGCGCTTCCTTCACTGAGGTCGGAGATCCTTCCGAGTCGGAACAGAGAATCATCGCGTCGGCCGCGCCGTAGTACCAAGGCATCTCCCCATTCGGAACCTGCGAAACGGTCAACAATTCAACGTTCAAACCATGCGCTACCAGCCGATTGACGGCGGCCGCGGCCAAGTCAAATCGCTTGACTGTCCGGCCCGGACTAAACGGGAACAAAACGTACTTTTTATCGATAGCTAGACCCAGTCGCTTTCTCGCGTCAGCGCGCTTTTTCGGCAGAAAAACGTTCAAATCCACACCGCACGGAATGACTTCGCCTGGAACTTTCGCCGCAATCTGCCGGCTCACGGCAACGGTCGCATCAGCAAAGCGGCACGCCAACCGGCTAAGCATGGGTTGCAGCCTTCCAATTAGAACATCGCTACCATGAAGCGTGATGACGAGCGGGGTGTTGGAACGAAACACAGCGGCGATTCCGGTCAAACCGTAATGAGCATGAACGATGTCGTACTTCACCCTACGAGTCCGCTTGCGAACCTCGATCGCAGCTTTCAAATACGCCAGCTTGGAACGGTACCCTTGAAAGTGCAGGACATCTACGCTGTGTTTCCACAGACGGAGTTGCTCGACTTGTTGCATCACAAAAGCGCCTGAACCTTGATTCTCCGCGTGCGGGTACATTGCGGTCACCGCCAAAATCCTAAGGCACATAGGACTCGTTTGACCTGCTCACACTCGAATCGCCTCGCTGGATTCCACAAGTCGGTAACGAATCGTCCACCAGCTCACATTCCCCTCGTGAGTTGGCTGAAGTCGATTTCACGTTACTAAAACCTCTTCGTACATGCGCATGGTATCGTGAACCAATCGATCAAGGGAGAAATGGCGCAGCAGATGATGCTTTCCCGCCTTGCCCATTCTCTGGGCTAATGCTGAATCGTCCAAGAGAAGTTCGATTTTCTGCGCTAAGGCTTGCGGCTGCGATCGCGAAACCAAAAATCCAGTTTCACCCTCCAGGACAACCTCGCGATTTCCTGCACAGTCGGTCACCACAACAGGCTTTTCCGCTGCCATATATTCCATTATCGAATTCGAGATCCCCTCCGTGTAGGTGCAAAGCACGCCAATATGCATGGCGCTCACAATGGCCTCAATGTCTTTCCGCTCACCGAGGAACCGAATCCCGTCTCCTGCGGAGGCTGCCATTTGTTTGCACGTTTCCAAGTTTTTCCCTCCACCGACAGCGACGAACATGACGTCGTTCCGCCTTTTCAGAATGAATTCGGCAGTCCGGAGGTACGTAGTGTAATCCTTATAATCCGAAAACTCGGCAACCATGCCAACGATTTTTTTGCCTTCAACCCTCAAATTGACATTGCGGTCACCTTGGGCCTTCGCTGCTTCAAACCTACCCATGTCAAAGCCGTTATGGATAATGTAGTTGCCATTCCCCGTTTGCCGCAAACCACGGCTCTCCAATCCCGCCTTCGAGTTACCAACACGCGCATCCGAAAGCCAAAGCAGGAATTTTTGCATCTCCCACCGAAATCCGCGATTGCGAAAGGCATTCCGGATAGTGCCATTCACCAACTTAATTCGCCGCAGCCTGGACAAAGGCAACGCATAAAACGTCGCCATGTCGCTATTGGTATGGACTATGTGCGGTCGAAAATCTTTCAGGATTGCGTAAAGCCGGCTAAAAACCAAGGGATCCCAGCGCACCTTCCGAAGTAAATAAACCAGCGGGATTTCCAGGTCCCTAATTTCCGGAACATAAAACTGTTCCTGCCCCATGGTGACCACCATCGGTTGAACATGCTTCAGCGCTCTAAGACCCTTTAGCAGCTCAACTACTTGTCGCTCCTTGCCACCCACCCTCAGACTGTCCACGAGGTAAACTACCCGCAAACATTTATCCCGATGCATTCTCATTCTATGCGCCCCAGTTAAAGGACAACCTCTAACTCTTCCGCACTGGCGGGCACATTGATCAGCAACGTTCTGCCTTCGCAGGCTCCTCCTGTCTCTGCATTCCCATCGATTGTCTTCTCTTCGCCGCCCGAACGCACGAGGCACCGCTTGGGCAAATGTGAAAGCGGTACGCGCAGCGTGACATCGGTGTTGCCGAAGCGAACGGCGTCGTAACTGCTGTCCACGCGAATTTTGATCGACTTTCCATTTCGGCACACATCTAGCTTAATCTTTTGGCGCGCTTCGCAATACGCCGCGATCTCACTCATCGTCGCTACCCAAATCTCACCCCGGTTTCTAAGGGCCGCGATGCAGCAAACGATATCATGAAACTCATTTTCAAAGAGTTCGGTCGGATCCGACGGATGGAACCAGAAGTGATAGGCAGCCTCACAATTCATAGCTTCGTCCAGAAAGATCTTCGCCTTGCTCAGGTACTTGTATCCATTCCCTTTTCGCAAATTCATGCTCTCATATAACTTGTAGACCCCGCATTCTGACCGCTCCGGATACGATAACCGAATTGCGGTATCCCTGTGACGAACTGACGTAATATTCAAATCCCCAAGCAACTCCAAATACTGGTGTCCCATGCTGTTTCGCGGATAAACCAATGACCTCGGCCTCAACCCAAAGGGCTCCATAACCTTGCTGGATTCCTCCAGTTCTCGGCGGACAAGCAACTCGTTTGAACACTGTTTTGAAAAATCAATATGACTAAAGGAGTGTGTTCCGATCTCGTGTCTTACCTCGCTTGAGTCGATCAATTCGATCAGATCAGGCGCGTACCAACCTGGATCCTCATCCACATTTGTACAGGGATCGTGCATGTACCAGTCGCCTCTCCAATGCGGATTCCGCGGCGGTCTTGGCATTTCTGGGTGCGCTAAACCACACTGACCACGTAGATAGTTACGGCACCCCTAGCTGCACCGAAAAACGCCGTGATCTCCACATCATCGAAGAGTTTTTTGCTTGGGCGTATTCCACGTGAAAAATCCCCTTTCAATGCAAACGCTGTTCTCAATAAAACATCGGCAATCCCTTCATTCATAATTAGAGCGTGACAACTTCCAAAGCGTCACCATGTTCATAATCGTGTGCTCGTTCCACTCTCAACTCGGTCGTGCTCCGGACGTTAAGGAGTCGAACTTCTCTGCCGACAGCCTTCGCAGGCGGCGTAACATCTTAGCACTATCCAAAAATCCGATGACTTGGGCTATGATTAAGAATCCTCCCAGACCCACGGCGCTCGGCACAGCGAGTGCAAGCATTTTTACAGCCAATGTCCTAGAATCGAAGGCCGGCATGAGCACTCGGCCCAAAAGAAAGCCTCCACAACTGGCAAAAACGGCCAAGAGCAGTTTTGTGGAGAAATCGCGCAACCCACCCCATCCGACTGGTCCAAAACACCTACGCATTAAAACAGCCATTACCACGGATGCGCATATTGCTGTTAGAGAAGTCGAAAGAGGAAACCCGTAAATACCACAGCCATAGACTAACACGGGCGTGAATATCAAATACAACAAAAAAGAGATTATCATCCCCACAAGTGGCGTCTTGGTATTCATCCCTGCATAAAATGGAATTTGGATCAGGCTAACAACCCGCCCGAAAAGAATATACGGAGTCATTAATGCCAAGAATCGTGCAATCAAGACGCCATCGCTTTTCAGGAATTTCCCTCTCTCAAACAATATGCTCACTACCGCTCCACCATTGAATATCAACCACGCACTGATAGGCAGAGCCAACAACAGTAAAAGTTTCATTGCGCGCAAAATATTCCTCTTCATTTCCTCGACCTGATTCTCGGCCATATTGTGTGAAACCATTGGCAGCGTAGCTGTAACGACGCCTCCCATCATGATAGACGAAATCGCAGTAATCATCCGTGTTGCGTACTTGAGCCCGGAAAGCACACCTGCAGCATAATAGGAGGCAAAATAATTCTCCAACACCGTTCTAAACTCGCTCAACATTTGTCCAGCTGATGGATAGATCATGAGGCGAGACAGCATCTGAAGCTCTGGATCCGCAATACGAACAACAGGTCGAAACGCGAACCCTAAGCGCCTCACGGCCAGCCAGAGCACCACACATTGACTTGCTGCACCGGCAAGGAAGCTTACTGCCAGGGCGTAAATCCCAAGCTGCTTTTGAAGAACCAACAAAGTGATGATCGTACAGACATTTACCATAGCTCTCGATAGCGATGCTAGCCAATACCTGTGAAATGCGTAGAGCACACACGAAAGGATATCACCAATACCTCGGATGAGAATAAGCCACACAAGCAGAGCTTATCAGTAAAGGTAATGCCATCGCAGCAAAGAACGCGTCCACGTCACTTACTAAGCCGAAAATCCCCATAATGACGGCATCGAGCAACAAGCCCGTCGCGACACCAACTCCGCGACAAAACGTTGTTATCGTACTGTTTTTGACTAAATATGCCTTGTCGAACGTGCCAGATGGCTTGCTGTCATTACAGGAAATCAAATTCATTTCAGGGTCTTTGCCTCTGTTCACTCTTTGGCGGGCTGTCCGAGGTCTGACAAGAGAGCCTCCGGCTGTGGCATGTTACGCACTCCTGCTAGAAAGCGCTAGCCTTTTAGATCGAGTTGGAAGCACTGAATCATGAATCGTCTGTAAACAGACGATCATCAACGCCATCAAACACCAGCCTGAAACAACACCAGAGCAGCGGAGTTCTGTTGCTGCCCAGCTAGCGCTTCACGACATCTCCGGTTGCTTCAAGTCCGGCAGCTTCAATGCGTCAACTAGCTGACAGTATTGCGGCCAGAAATGACCATGGTGCCAATTTAGCGAACCGTCCCAATAACCAGGACAATTGTAGACCGCGGTATCCACATACGCGTAGCTGATTTCGCAGAATGTCGGAACCCCATTCTCATCGTAGAGAAAGTCGTAAGCCATCGATTGAAAGCCCATTTTTTCCGATATCGCAATGGCCAGGGTGATAAATCGCTTATCAATCGACTCGACATCATACTCAATTCTGCCACTGCCGGAAGATCTGAAATCATTTGGCCTGTTTAGTCTACGAAATGCGAAGGCACGCTTACCGATTACCGTCACTCTTGTGTCGTAGTGGTTATTAGGCATGAACTTCTGAAACAAAACATAGTTCTTGTGCAGCTCTAAAACTGGCATGGCCGCTCCCTGTATCTTGCGAATGGCGTTCGCTCCGACATGGCGAACAGCTTTGGATAGCTGAAAGTCCTTCCAGCGAGTGCTTCTCCAAGGAATTCTTGTGGATTTGATCCCCGAATTGAACATTTTACGTATTGCTCTTTCTCCCAGTCGGTTACTTTCTACAAGAATTACGTTTTCAGAGCCAGCTCCCCCCCTGAGTTTAAAAACCACCGGGAGCCTAGCATTACTGAACCAATTTAATGCCTTTTGCTTGTCCCAAAATATCCATGACGGAACCATGGGAAATCCATGAAATCTCAATAGATAATATTGCTTAATCTTGTCATCGAACGTCCACCACGTACGTTGGCTGGGCAAGCACGGAATTCCCATTTCATTCTCCACGATCGGTAGAATTGCTTTTGCGATATGCTCATCGCCATTATCATGCCTCCACCAAAATACGAACAAATCCACATCTGCCACCAAACGCCAAAAATCAGGATCGTCTGCTTCTAGCCGGAGGTGACTGATCCCATTATATTCAAGTATTGTCTCGAAACGGCGTATGTAAGGAGTATATCCCTTAAAAAACGTCTTATGTATGCCGACCTGCATATGTGTCCAAGCCTTATCCTCGCTTCACCTGCAGCCTGAAGTGCACCCAAGTGCATTCGAAACGCGAGAAGCCCGGCGCATCTGCGAGAGCAGGACTACCTACCGAAGTGAACCAAGCACGTACAGCTTCGAAACGGCCAGCGCTGAGTTGGCGGATCCGAATTCCCGTTTGATTCGCCTGCCTCCAGTATCCAAGGCTTGGCTCCCTCACTACTGAGCAAGCGGTTTCATGGCGCGCTCGGCACATGGCAATCCAGGTGATTTGCATTTCGCCAGGAAAAAGACGGTGCCTTCTAGATCGTGTTGCCGCCCATAAATCGCCAACGCCTTTCGCAGCAACGGCAAAGCCACTCCATAGCTAAACCGCTTTCTTAACGAATGCTGTCTTGTCTTAACCGGTTCGCTGTGGTGCTTTACCAACTCGAATTGGCCAGAACGCAGTTGCTCGACAACTTGTCCCACGGAATATTCGGTCACATGCATTGCCGAATTGAACTCCACGCTCAGGCCACGCGCCAGTCTAATGAGGTTCTCAAAGCGATAGCGGCTCGGAGTTGAGATTATCAGATAGCCATCCTGACGGAGTACACGCCGAATCGAGTCCAACATTCGAAGGGGATCAGGCACATGCTCCCAAATATTGTTGCACACCACCAGGTCAAAATATCCTTCTGCGTAAGGGAGACAATAGGCGTTGGCCGCAACGAAATCAATCTCCGGGTAGAGATCCACTGCTCTTGCGATAGCCGAGACTGAATAATCCAGGGCGGAGAATTCGGCATCCGGGAATCTTCTACGCAAGGCTTCAGTCAAATGCCCGGCTCCACAGCCAATGTCCAAAACCGTAGGATGTTCCCCACAGTCAGCCATCGCTATAGCTGCCAAATGGGCGGTACAGCTTTTCCGACGTAATTGAAACGGCGAGTCTAGATCCAAATCGTATGGATCGCCATTTTTATACTCGTCGGAAATGTGGATTTCACTCGGCACCAGGAAGATTTTGAAACCCTTTGGATGAAATGCAAAGGAGTGCTTGCCCGCTGATGACACCCATTCGTTCAAGGAACAACCGTCGTTCGGTGAGACGTGGCTCATTCGGTGCCAATCAAAGTACTTCCTCATCGTGAGTCGGCCTTGGTTAGAGCAAACCTGCATTCCGCCATTCCCCCCCCTGTTATAAGCGCTGGTATCAAGTGGGCCTCACCTCGGTGTCCGGAGCAAGAGCAGCACCAGATTCTACATCGCTTTGAAGCTCATCGCCGATTTTAACGCGAGGTAAATCGGAACGCTGCAGAGTCATCCCCGCACTCACGCCCAGGATTAGAAACATGATATTGTGCGTGAACAAGTGGAATCGAAGATCACCAGTCATGGAGTTCAAGCAAAAATAGGTAAGCATGGAGCCGCCAACCACCGGGAGTGCTCGCTCAATGGTTTCTGATCTCGGCAAGTTTCGATACGCTCTGACACAAGATCGCAGTGCCAGAAAGACAATCATCGCGTAGAGGGAAAAACCTACCAGGCCCAGCTCGGTTAACAAGCCAAAAACCGTGTTCTCATTGCCAGAGGTCAAGGCCGTCTCGGGATCGTCGGTAAAAGCTTCCTCATACATTCTCAATTCTTTGCCGAACCTGCCATAACCCAACCCGAGAATTGGGTGAGCCAAAAAGACCTTGTACGCGAGGCTGATGTTTGCAATTCTGTACTCGACCGTGTTCTGTCTTCGCCCGAAAAGAGTGCTGCTCGATAAAGAGAATTTGCTGCCTGCTCCCACAAGAAAAGCCAATAGAATGGCGCACAATACCCTGCCGGAAACTCGATTCAGGCCCGTTCGTGTAAAAACAAAAATAATCAGCGTCGCGAAAAATCCCAGCCACACCGTTCTAGTGTAGGTGAAATAAACACAGATACCCGTCAGCAGTAGGATGCAATGAAGCAGCCAGCTTCGAATCCCACGAACGTAAAGGGCCATCACGCTACTGGCAGCAAAGGTCATAACGAGCGCAGCACCCAGAAAGCTGCTGTTCATAAATGGGCCCCGCAGCCGTTCCCATTGATCTCCTATGTTTTCGTCCAGGATGTATTTAGGCCAAACCAGGGCATCGATTCGATAGTGCTCGAGAACACCACTAACGACCAGATACGTTTGTATTGCAAGCAGCCATTTTAATAGCGTCTTTACCTCATCAATTGTGTATTGGCCATGTTTTGCGACATAATATATGCTGAATGGGAAATACGTTAGCTGGAAGAGTGTTGTAAGCCATCTAAGTCTTATCCCGTCGGCATCGGCACCCGTAACAATCAACGAGACGGTGCTCATCACAGTGAATAGTACCATGCACCCTTCAATAAGGTCGAGTCTTGGACGATTACGAACACTGGTGACAAACATCGCTGAAAGAAGCACGAATAGCAGCCGATCCGGGGGAATCCTGAGTCCAACATTGATGCTCAGGTCTGGAGTCATATATTGATACCAGAACAGCTGCGAAAACAACCACAACGGGATTAAGGATTTGAATGCCACAGCGTGCCTCGAAAGGGTGCCGCATAGCCGGCCTGATGGACGTGTGTGTCTTGCTCAGTCACTTACGCCGACCTGGCCAACTAGCCCGACGAGATTCCCATCCACTTCGAATCATCTGGGAACGCAAACGAGCTGTTTGGCGATATGGCCCGCGGTGTTTATCCGTCGGATCCGTGCGGCGGTCCGCGGCGATTCGAGTAGGGACGCGAAGCTCCAATCGAAACCAGCGCGATTACCACCGCGGATACATGGCCCCTTGCCCTTAACACTCGGCTTTGTATTGTACTACGATTGGATTCACCGACCTGTAGAGAGTCTCAATCCTCAAGGCCCCACAACGCGCAGATTTGTCGGAGCACTTGGTGCGCTAAGGGCTGTTCCATATTGACTTTGCACCGCTCCGATGTCCCAGAAGTTATTGAGGCGGCTGCTTTTGAAACAATCATCCGAGAAGCTACTGAGTGTCTGTCCGCGACCAATGATGGGGGAGCCTAACTGCGGTGTGTAATTGTTGAAAGGAATGTTGATGAGCAGATTAGCGTCTTGCAGAGCTGTCAACGAAATGGAGTGTGTTCCCTCGCTGCTGTTTTGCCACAGGCCATGACAAGCATTATAGTCGCTGACAACATTGTTTCCAGATATGGATGCCTGGAGGCCTAAACTATTATTGTCACATACTAGGTTATTGATTACTGCGGCATTATTTAGGACCTGACTAACGCTCAACCCCAAGATATCACAACCGTAGATTGTGTTGTTGTAGAACTGGATGTCTTCCAATGCACTCCCTGAGCCGTCCAGCTGGACACCCCGATAGTGGCGGGCAATGATACAGTTTCTGATTGTGATTCCTTTGTAGCCATACTTACCCGTTGAGCTTACGCCAAAAATTCCATGCCTGGTATCGCTTGATATTGCAGAATCGTGAATGAAGCATCGTTCAATGAGAATGTTTTGGTTCGTTTTCACCATGGTCTGAGGAAGAATAATTCCTCCCATCCCACTCATTCCTTGAATTTCGACATCGGAGACTCGCAAGTTGGTAATACCATTCTTACAGTCGATTCCGTCCCCTTGCCCACCACCCGTGCCAGGATTGCGTATAAAGACGTTTGTGATTGTAATGCCAGCATGCTGATTGCCCATTTGTTGCTGGACTGAAAGGGGAACATCGGGATCGACTGAACCGATATAAATCGCCTCGCCCTGACACGTGTCAATTCGCACATTTCGAATGGTCATGTTTGTGAAGCCCCATCCCCTGTCAGCATGAACACTCTACGGTTGGTGTAAGCAATCGAGATATCCTGTGCGTTGGTCCGCCAAGACGGAGTCACCGCATTCGTGTTCCAAAGGGAACAGCCATCTATGGTTAAGCGATGCGAGCTACTGACGGATCTTTGAAACTCGAGAAACCATGCGCGTGACTGCTGAGTCGTGTCTGCTTTTAGGGCCGAAACATAAACAGTAACGTCATTCGCGAGCAGGGCGCTATTAATCGCAGCCCAAGCGCTTGAGGAAAAGCTCGCCCACGGTGAAGCAGCGGCCCCGGTCTGGGCGCCAGTCCGGTCGGGATCGACGTAAAAAGTCGTCGCTCCTGGCAATGCCGAAGGGGCTGCGAACAAGACGAAACCGAGCGCGGAGAGGATTAATGAACGAGTCCCGAAACGGTTGCGCCGGCGACAACTGGCGAGTTTGGCACTCATAATTTTCGATCGTTTTTCTATAAACATTCTTCCCCCAATTTTAGCAGCACCCGTGCCAAGCCGCACCGCATTCCACTTGGCGGGCAGTACCTGTGTAAAACGAAGCGCGCATCGTTGACATGGGACTCTGGACGGACATCGTTCCGCATCGAACATTGCAAAATGCAAGGCATCTCACAGCAGTACGCACGCGAACGCTCTGTGCAGGCGCTGCGCTTCAAGACAGTAGTGTCTCATAGGCGCGCAATAGTTCTTTCCTCACAACCGGCCATTGCAGGTCCTGCTCGACGCGTTTCCGACCAAATTCGCCGGTCGTTTTGCGGAGCATTGGTTGATCCATCAGCGATACGATTGCCTCGGCGAATTTTCGTTCGTCGTTTGGTTTGACGTAAATCGCCGCGTCTTGAGCCGAGAAACGTGTTTCCTTCAGATCGTAGGAAACGATCGGCTTTGCGTAAGCCATGTACTCCATGATTTTGATCCAGGTGGATACATCATTCAGTGGGCTGGAAGGGTCGGGGTCCACGCAAATGTCGGCCGCCGCCAAATTGCCGAATAATTCCTCCTCCGAGATATAGCCGGTAAATTCGACAAAACTCTCCAAGCGCAGTTCTGTCGCCAACGCGCGCAGATCGGCCAGCGAATCACCGCTGCCCATGATGACACAGTAAAAGTCCTTCCTGCCAAGTTCGAAGGCCAAATGCCGCAAAGACCGCAGGAGGTAATCGACACCGTCTTGCGGGTTCATAGTGCCAATGTAGCACAAAATGCACCTGTCCATTTGTCGCAGCCGCTTGCTTGGGGAATGGATGGTCATCCGCCGAAAATCCGGCCCGTTCCGGACTACGAAAGCCTTCTCCGGTTTCACGCCGCCTCGCTGAATTTGGATCTGTTTGTAAGACTCATTCGTCGCGATCGTGATGTTTGCCAACTTGAGGCTGCATTTCTCCATGAGTCGAAGAGTTCGGGTAAGGAGGTTATTATTCGCTCCGTACCGCGATTGATAGAGCTCGGGAGAAAGATCATGGTGGTCGAAGATGAATTTCTTGCCGAATGGCTTGTACAAGGCGGCGACCAGAAATAGCGTATCCGGCGGGTTGTGCGCGTGGATCACATCAAAACCGCGCTTGAACGCGACGTACAGGCTCATGCAGAAGCAGGCGAGTGTGAAGTAGAGATATTCGCCAAGATAGCCAACGACGGACGCTACGTTAAGAAAGCCTCGCTGGAGCAAGGTGGGTCTTGAGCCGGGCGTCTTTTTGAAAAGAGACAGCCTGGCGAGGCGGTACACTTGAATCCCTTGCACAATCTCCGCGAACGGTTCGCCCTTCTTACGGAGACAAACCACGGTAATACAATAGCCGGCGGCAGAAAGGGTTTCACATTCATTTCTGACGCGGGGATCGTCGGGAAACTGATTTTCCACGAACATCAGAATTCTGACAGGGGATTTCTTCATAAACGGTCTTCGTGTGGAACTACCAACAGATTCCTTCATAGTTGGCCGGTGTTTCGGACAGGTCAGGGAATAGGCGAGCCAGATCGATCACGATTTTATTCCCGTCCAGATTCGCCAAGCCGTCATGAAAATGAAGGTCTTTTTTCGTAACCACAATGACGTCGGAGTTGTCGATAACTTCACGAACGGACGTCGCCATCAAAGAGGAGAAATGGGGAATAGTTTGTTCGATGAATCGTTTGTTCGCGCCAAGTAATTTCGCAAGAGCCACTTCCGCGTCATAGATCGAGACGCTATATCCCTTTCCAATCAAGGTTTCGATGAGCGCAACCGTGGGGCTTTCGCGAAGGTCGTCCGTGCCTACTTTGAAACTGAGTCCCAGAACGCCTACCTTCGTCCTGCCAGTCCTCCTGATCAAAGAATAAGCGCGATTTATTTGGGCCTGATTGCTAGCCAGGAGAGAGCCGAGCACAGGCAGCTCGACTTCCAGCTGCCTGGCTCGGTATAAAATTGCGCGTAAATCTTTGGGCAAGCAAGATCCCCCGAAAGCAAATCCGGGTTTCAGGTAGTATGGCGACAGGTTCAATTTGCTGTCCTTGCACACAATGTCCATCACGGTGTGGCTATCGATGTTGAAAGCCTTGCACAGGTTGCCGATCTCGTTCGCGAAGCAAATCTTGAGCGCGTGGAACACGTTGCAGCTGTACTTGATCATTTCAGCAACCATAATAGACGTTTTCACTATTGGTGCTTCCAGCTTTGTGTATAGTCTGGCCACAGTATCCGCACTCCGCTGGTCCCCCGCCCCAATAATGGTGAATGGAGGATGGTGGAAGTCACGCACCGCGCTTGTCTCTCGCATGAACTCGGGATTCATGCAAACGCCAAAATCCGGCCCTGCTCTTTTGCCGGACATCTTCTCGAGTAACGGCACAATCAGTTGTTCCACTGTGCCTGGCAGAACTGTGCTGCGGATGTTTACGACATGATAGGACTCCGTTTCCTTGAGGAGAGCACCAAGGTGGCTCACCACGCGGAGCACATGTTCCAAGTTCAAGCTCCCGTTTTCGTTGCTGGGCGTGCCTACACAAACCAAGCAGATGTCACCCAACGCGGTACTCTCCATCGCAGCGCGGAGTTTTCCACCACGGACAACGTCCTTGATCACCTCCTCCAGGCCCGGTTCAATGATCGGACTGCGAGACTGGTTAATGAGCTCGATCTTAGTCGGGTCCACGTCCACGCCTGTGACGTCGTGCCCTTGGTTCGCCAGACAAGCCGCCGTCACACTCCCAACATAACCCAATCCAAAAACAGTCACTTTCATCGCAAACCTTCTTTCGCTTTTGATAAAGGCTACTTAGGCATCGCGCCTCGCGGAATGGAGTTAGTGATCGTCGAAGCAGCACGAGAGAACTCAGCAATTTGATGAGGCAACGCATTCCAATAGGATTCCTTGTACCTATCTCGAACATAAACCAGGATCTCGCTATACAGCGATAGGTCGTACTCGTACGCCGAAATGTTCATCGGGATGAAACTCATGTAGTCCGGGTGTGTATCCAAATGAGCCATTCCACCATGTTCCACAATCCAGTCCAGTTTCGTTTTCCAAATGTCAATGGTTTTTTCCCGGAGGATCACGAACAGGCTGAAGTCTTGGAGCAAGGTGTAGGGGATTTCAACGTAAGCGCGCCGGCCAGGGCCGTTAACTAAAAACGGGAAGATCGTGTCCACGCCATCCGGTTGCGGCTCAAACGGATCGGTGTCGAACGTGGATGCGTCGTAAAGAATGTTCAAGTCATGCAGCCAATTAAGGTTATGATGCATGAATCCAGAGCGGAATCCGACCGCATTCCACTCTTTCAAGTAATGATTGATGCGTTCAGCGCAAGCCTTAAAGATTTTCCGGGACAGGTAGAGTTTGCCATCGTGCTTTAAGTCATGCACGCCCACTTCGAATCCCTTCGCGGTCAACTGGTCGCGCAATTCCTTCGGGGTTGAGTAATCGCCTTCCGGGATGAAGTTGAAGGAGGAGCGAAAGCCCAGGCTGGCTTCGAGCTCCATGAGTTGCCGGCAGCGGTCGAGTCCGATTTTCCCTTCCACGTCATGGGTGAGAACGAACGCAAAGCGCTTTCCGTCCGGCCAGCCACGCCACCCGGGAGGCGGTTGCTCGCTTCCCTTTTTGATTGGCCAGTCACTTGCGTAAGCGACTCGCCGGCGTCGGGCACGCCACCGGCGAAAGGCGACGCGCAGCCTCAAAGGCACAAATGGCTTCAGTTCGTAATAGGCTCTTTTAAATAGCATTTGGTATCACGAAGAGCGGTAGGTTGAGGATCGGGGCGGGGGATTGTGCCAGAAGAGGCACAGCGAACCGCAACATTTCGTGAACTCTGGCAGGCTGGAAAACCGGTGTTACAGTGCCTTTGGGAGGCCTTGAGTGGCGTTCATAGATGGCCGCTAGAGGTGGGTTCGATTTATTCGCGCCTCTCCCTTTCGACGGCCACGCGAATGGACTGATGGGCAGACTCCGTCCCCGTCAATTCGCATTACAAGCGATGATTTGCAGGAGCAAGACGTCGAGGTCTTGGTACCTATCTGTTCACTCTTCCCGCAGCACACTCTGAATTTGCAGAGCGTCAACCTTCGAAATCCAAACTCCTATAGCTCAGTGAGAAGCCAAGTTGGAACGTAAGTTCGGCGCTTGTTAAGTACGGTGGTTACGTTCGCATTCGATTCGGAGAGCAACGCAGTCGCCCGCCTTATCACTTCCCGGTTCGTTTTCTCCGATTCGATCACCAGAAAAACCAGATCCATGCAACCCGCCAACCGGGCGGTGACACTGGTTTGATTTATGGGGGGCATGTCAAAGATGATGTAATCGTAATCGCTGGCCTTCATTTTCGGCACGAGATGCGTGAATCGCTTAGGTAAGACGCGAGGGAACTTGTCGGTCACGTCCTGCGCCGAAGCCAAGTAAAGGTGTTCCTGAACCAGTCCCGCATTCCTTTTTTCAGTTTCCAAAACGTCGGGCAATGGGCAACCGGGCCGGCCTTGGCGGAACTGGCGCGCCGCGCCGTGCTCGAGGCCGATATCCACGAGCAGGACATTGCCTTCCCCGGTTTCGGAGAGCGAGGCCGCCAGGCCGGCGGCAATGGTTGTAACGCCGGAGCCTTTTGAACAGCTCGCCACCGCCACAAGCTTGGGCTTATGAGTCATGTTTTTCACTTCGAAATGA
>WNFX01003340.1_pt1 | contig 18551 bp, 18 predicted proteins | sample 5400111 | NCBI WGS metagenome assembly WNFX01 (sample SAMN13153363, study PRJNA577476) | soil metagenome | isolation source: 40 cm soil or saprolite under grassland replicate 1 | place: USA:California | collected 2016-06-15 | reverse complement strand
TTCACCGAAGAAGGCGTTGCGATGTTGTCCAGCGTGTTGCACAGCGAGCGCGCGGTGAAGGTGAACATCGCGATCATGCGCGCCTTTGTGAAACTGCGCGAGACGCTTGAAACAAACAGTGAACTTGCCAGAAAATTTTCCGAGCTCGAAAAACGCGTCGGCAAACATGACGAGAAGATCGATGCGATCCTCGAAGCGATCCGGCAGTTGATGGCGCCGCCGAAAAAGCCGCGTCGTGAAATCGGATTTCATGTGCGCGAGAAAGCCCCGCGTTATAGGGCGCGCACACGCCGATGATCGCCTGGACCATTTACGTCACGTTTGCCGGAGCGGTGGTGTTGCTTTTTCTTCCGCGCGTTTTTTCTCGTTGGATCGCGCTGCTAACTACGTTGGCAGGATTGGCGCTCAGTTTGGCGGCATTTTTCTGCGACGATGTCGATCTTGCCCACTTCACCACCATCGTGCGCGTTCCCTGGGTGCCGATGCTGGGAATGAATTATCATCTCGCGGTCGATGGCATCAGCCTGACGATGGCGCTTGTCACCGGCATTGCCGCTGTGAGCACGGTGCTCTTTTCGTGGGACGTGGAACATCGGCAGAATGAATTTTTCTTCTGGTTGCTTCTCGTGGTCGGTGGTTCCTACGGCGTCTTTCTTAGTGCGGATCTTTTTCTTCTCTTCGTTTTCTACGAGCTCGTCATCTTCCCGAAATATTTCCTGATCGCGATCTGGGGATCGACCAACAAGGAGTACGGCGCGATGAAGCTGACTCTTTATTCCTTCTTCGGCGGCGCGCTTGTCTTCATCGGGATCCTCGTCATCTACGTGACCGCCGGCTCGTTAGACCTGACTCAGCTCGCGCAATTCCAATTCGCACTCCGGTTACAATGGTGGGCCTTCCCGGTTTTGTTTCTCGGGTTTGCTGTGCTCGCCGGCATCTGGCCGTTGCATACCTGGGCCCCAACCGGTCACGTCGCCGCGCCCACCGCCGGTTCGATGTTGCTCGCCGGCATTGTCATGAAACTGGGCGCCTACGGCGGATTGCGTGTCGCCATGAATCTTTTCCCGCAAGGTTTCCAGATGTGGAGCAAATGGATCGCTCTCCTCGCAGTGATCGGGATCGTTTACGCGGCAGCGGTGGCCCTGCGCCAGCGCGACCTGAAATTTGTCATCGGCTATTCGAGCGTGAGTCACATGGGCTTCGTCTTGCTCGGCTTCGCGACCGCCAACGCACTCGGCGTTTCCGGCGCGGTGCTGCAAATGTTTTCGCATGGCGTGATTGCGGCCCTCCTCTTCGCCGTCGCCGGACGGATGGTCTATCGGCGCACCCACACCCGCGATCTTGATGAATTGTCGATCTTGGGACTGAGTCGCGCGCTGCCGTTCGCTGCGTTCACCTTTGTCGTCGCGTCGGCCGCGTCGATGGGCATCCCCGGGTTCAGCGGGTTCGCCGCCGAAATCACGATCCTCCTTGGCGTGTGGAAAACTTTTCCGGTGGCGGTGTGGATCACGGGCGCAGGCATGGTGCTCGTCGCCGCTTTCACCCTGCGCGCATTGAAACAATCGTTTTTCGGCGACCACCAACCGGTTGATTCTTCAGATGCCGTTTCTCGTTTTGAGCCGATCACGTGGGCGGAAAAACTCGGTGCCGGCCTGCTCATGTTCGCAACGCTTGCCGTTGGACTTTATCCGAAATTCTTGCTCGATCGCATCGTACCGGCGGTTGAAGCAATGCGCTTTCTAAAATGAGCTATCTCGAGCTTCTCAAACTCGCCTCGCCCGAAGCGATCGTCGTTGTGACGGCGCTTGTCGTTCTCGCCATTGGCCTAACAAGCACGCGCGCAACCGTATTCTGCTCCTTGGTCGCCGCATTCGGCCTCGCCGCCGCGGTCGGTGCGGTGCTCATGTTGCCGCAAAGCGCGACGCTCTTCGGCGGAATGCTTGTCATTACGCCGCTAACGTCGCTGTTCAAAATCATTTGCATCGCGCTTGCCTTCTTCACCGCCTTGCTGACGCTGTCGGAAAAATCTTCCCGCGATCGTGGTGAGTACCTCGCGATGCTGCTGCTGGCCACGGTTGGACTGATGCTCCTCGTCGGCAGCGAGGAGCTGCTCGTGATCTTTATCGGCCTCGAGCTGCTCGGCCTCTCACTTTATGTCATGACCGCGTTCGACAAAACCGACATCCGCTCCGCCGAAGCGGGCCTGAAATATTTCCTGTTCGGCAGCACGGCGAGCGCGTTCACACTTTTCGGAATCAGCTTCATCTACGGCATGTCGGGGACGACGGGTCTCGCTGCCATTGGAGAAAAGTTGATGACCGCGGCGGTCCAACCGCTGCTCGCCGTCGGCATCGTCATGACCCTCATCGGCTTCGCATTCAAAATCGCCGCCGCGCCGTTTCATCTTTGGGCGCCCGACGCGTATCAGGGCGCGCCCGTCCCGAGTGCGGCGTTCATCGCGTCGGGATCGAAGGTCGCGTCGTTCGTCGTGCTTGGATTTCCAAAATTTCGCCGGGCTCTGGTCCAGCCGCCACTCCGGCCCCGGAGCGCCGTTGCTCGCCGGGTGCATGTCGATCTTCATGTTGTCACTCGCCGGCCTGCCGCCCTTCGCCGGATTTTTCGGCAAATTCTATCTCTTCAGCGCCGCGCTTCGGGCCGATGAAAACCACGGCCTGCTCTGGCTGGTCGCGCTCGCGCTCTTCGGCAGCTTCATCTCGCTCTATTATTATCTGATCGTTCTCAAAGTGATCTTTATCGATGAACCGTCATCTGACGAAACATCGAAACGTCAACCGGCAGGTATCGCGGTTGTGCCAACGATAGCAGTCACTGTGCTCGCCGGTGTCGTTCTTTTCCTCGGGATCGCGCCTGCAACCCTTGTCGCAAAGATCATTGCGTCGCTGCCGTAGCAGTGCGCGAAATGGCCACTAGCCATTCGTTAATCGACGCCGCTCAACGTCTGCGCACGGCCGTGAACGAACTTCGCTTCGCTCCGCCAGTTACACACGTTTACAATCCGCTCGATTATGCCTGGCCGGCGCACGAGGCTTATTTGCGGCGCTACGCAAACGGTCGCAAACGCATTTTGTTCCTCGGCATGAACCCCGGCCCATTCGGAATGGTGCAGACCGGCGTCCCGTTCGGCCAGATCGCAGCGGTCCGCGACTGGCTCGGCATCGAAGCAAAAATCGACAAGCCGCCAAACGAACATCCAAAGCGGCTGGTCACCGGGTTCGCGTGTCAACGGAGTGAGATCAGCGGAGAACGTTTATGGGGATTGTTCGCGAAACGATTTGGTTCAGCGGAAGACTTTTTTCGTGAACATCTGGTCGTGAATTATTGTCCGTTGGCATTTCTTGAGAGCAGCGGACGCAATCGCACGCCCGACAAATTACCACCCAGAGAGCGCAACGCGCTATTCGCGTTCTGCGACGAACACCTGCGCGACGCAGTCCGCGTTCTTGAACCCGAATGGCTTATCGGTATCGGCGAGTTCGCCGCTAAACGCGCCGCCGAAATATTCACCGGCGAATCGCCACGTCTCGGCCGCATTTTGCACCCGAGTCCGGCAAGTCCGGAATCGAACGTCGATTGGGCCGGTAAAGCCACCATGCAGTTGCGCAGGCTCGGTGTATTCTAAGCCGCTGCTGGCGAGCCCTCTGGCCTCCTTGGCTCGCCGGTTCGTCACATCGTAGCAGCGCGTCGGCGGAAGCTTTCGGCATAGGCGGCTAACCGGTTGGAGATCAATTACATCCGGGAAACATAGCGCACGTCCGGTCTTCTACTTTCTAATTCCTACTTCCTCCTTTTCTTCGACCGGTCGCTATTTCCCGGATATCGGCTATAGTCTGTAATGTCTAAACCATCTGGCGCTTCCTTCACGCGTCGCGCACCCGACAACATCACTGAAGAGCTCGTGGCCGTGCTTTCGTCCAAGGCCTCCTTCGAATTCAAGCCTTTGTTCGACATTCTCCTGCTTAATCTCCGGGAACGGAATGCAGCCAGTGGCGGCGAAGAGATGCTGCGTTTGCGTGCTTATGAGAAGCTCCAGGGCCTCGTTAACCAGGGGGCGGTAACGAGAACGGTCACTGGCATCACCAAAAAATATAAGGGAGTCGCGGCGCGACTGGCAGTCCTGAAGAACGAGATGAAGGTTTTGCGCGCCGAGTGGAGCCAGAAACTTCTGGCGAAAGCTGCGGCGCAGGGCTGATTCCTCTTCCGCGTTGAATGGAGCGCGGGGGGACGCCGCGACATAGATCGCAAAACCCGACGGGCGAGGGGTGAGCGTGGGGCACACGCGAAGCAATGGAGCCAGAAGCCTCGGGCCAAGGCCGCTGCGCGGAGCTGACCTCCTTGGCACGCTCGTTCCTTTTCGCGCAATTCAACACGCCGGAGAACGCGAAGAAATAGCTTCTTCGTCACGCAGAAATTGCGACCGTCGTTGACCGTCTTATGTGCAAGGCGTACGCTTGCTTCCGTGAAGCGAAAATTTCACGTGACACTGTTAGCGCACGAGGAAGGTGTATCAGTCAGTTGTCCTGAGTTGCCTGGATGTCATTCGCAAGGTGCTAACGTCGAAGAGGCGCTTGAAAACATCGAGGACGCAATTCGCGGCTACATCAATCTCTATGGCGAGCCAGAGACGCGTTGTGAAATTCGCGAGATGGAAGTCGTCACGGCTTAATTAATGCCGAAGCTTCCCGGCGTAAATCATCGGCGCGCAATCAAAGCGCTCGAGAAAGCCGGGTTCCATATCGATCGACAGGGAAAACACATTTTTATGTCGAAGGGCACGGTGCGCGTTGTCGTGCCGCGCAATAACCCAGTGGACGCTTATACCATGGCAGCAATTGTGCGCGACGCCGGCCTGACAATCGAACATTTCAAAGAGCTGCTCTGAAAATGGAAGTCGACAACATTTTTTGGATACGACAGGGTTTTTCCGCGGAGCGGTGTAGGGGCGGCTGTGTCAGCCGCAAGAAGTCGCCGTACGCGTAACAAAATTTCGGGTTCGCGCCTCAGGCAATCGCACGACAAGCTGAGCGCCATGCAAATCTCTCTCCGCGTTGTTGCCATTTTGAGCGTAACGACTCTCGGGCATTTGTCCTCTCACCCTGCAAATGCCGCCGAAATACCGACGATGAAAGCGGTCGTCGCGCATGAATATGGCGGACCCGAAGTCCTGAAATTTGAACAGGTGCCGCGGCCGGAGCCGAAGGAAAATGAAGCGCTCGTGCGCGTGATTGCGAGCGGCGTTAATCCAGCCGACCCGCTCACGCTCAGCGGTAAATATGCTCGGGAATTTGGAACGCATCTGCCGCTGGTCCCGGGCTACGACATCGCTGGGATCGTTGAGAAAACGGGAGTAAAAGTCACAAAGCTCAAAGTGGGCGACGCCGTTTATGGTTACCCAACTTTTGGTGGTGGCTGGGCAGAATACGTCGCCGTGAAGGAATGGGAAGTCGCAGCGAAGCCGAAGTCGCTCAGTTTTGTCGAGGCCGCGGCCGTGCCGATGGGCGCTTTGACCGCGTGGCAGGCGCTGGTCGACGTGGCCAAACTCCATGGCGGGCAAACCATTCTCATTCACGGTGGCTCAGGCGGCGTCGGTAGCTTCGCGGTGCAGATCGCCAGAGTCCGTGGAGCGCGGGTCATCGCGACCGCCTCGACCGCAAACCAGGATCTCCTGAAGCAACTCGGCGCCGACGTGACGATCGACTACACCAAGACCAGGTTTGAAGAGATTGCCAAAGATGTGGACGCCGTCCTCGATCCGGTGGGCAAAGAGACCCTCGCACGCTCTTACGGTGTGGTGAAGACGGGCGGCATTGTCATGTCGCTGGTCGCGCGACCCGACCGGGTCGAGCTCGAGAAACGTGGGATTCACGGAGCGGCCATCTCCGCTCATCCGGATGCCGAAGACCTCGCCGAGATCGCGCGCCTGATCGACGCAAGAAAAATCAAGCCGGTCGTGACGGAAGTTCTGCCGTTGAGTGAAGCGATCGCGGCGCAACAACAGGCTGCAACGCATCACACGCGCGGAAAAATTGTCCTTCGCATCGCGGACGAGCTGAAGAGTTGATTTCTTGATCGACGCAGTCATGTCGATCTTGAAAAACCAGCCCGACGTCGTCGATCTTGTGTTGCGGGTATTGTTGGCACGGTGTGAGTCGTTTTAAATGTTAATGACATTTAGACCGTTGGTTCGGTATATTTCGGTATGCCTGCGACTAAATATCGACCAATTCGCGATATTCGGCGGAACGGAACGGTTTCCAAGACCGTGATCAGGGAAGCTGTTCGAAAAATCGCAGAACTAAAGCGAACTGACCCGAAAAAGTATAAGGCGAAAATCCGATCTGGCTTGGGTAAAGACGTTTTCTTGGTCGTGAAACACGGCTAAAGCCAGGAATGCCAGCGTCGCCGAGCGCTAGTGTTTTTATCAACTGCCCGTTCGATAAAGAATACCAGCCGCTGCTCGATGCGATTGTGTTTTGCGTTTCTGCGTGCGGATTCGTTCCGCGATGTACATTGGAATTGACCGATGCAGGCGAAGTTCGAATTGAGAATATTTATCGGTTGATCGCGCAATGTAACCACAGCATTCACGACATTTCCCGAACAGAAGCAAAGGGACAACCATACAAGCTTCCGCGGTTCAACATGCCCTTGGAACTCGGGGTTTTCCTCGGTGCAAAGCGATTCGGCGCGCGCTCTTCACAAAAGCGCTGCTTGATCATGGATCGAGCGCCCTATCGCGATAAGCGATTCATCTCCGACATCGGAGGCCAGGATATCAAAGCGCACAACCGAAGTCCGGCTACGGCAACTCGACGTGTGCGCGATTGGTTGCAATCTGCACCCGGTAAAGCAGCGATTCCTGGCGGTGCAATGATTTGGAAAAAATATCGACAGTTTCGTCGGGAATTGCCGGTAATCGCAGAAGAAGCCGAGCTGGATCCCGCCCAGCTCACGTTCATTGATTATCTTTCAGCTCGTGATCAATTGGTTGAAGGAGCACCGCTAGATCACGCGAGCGCGTGGAAGTTGCAGGAATTGCTTCTGACTTCTGATCGCTAACATCTGACCTCTGTCCTCTTACGTCTGTCCTCCCCGGCTCGCCGGAGTCCCGCGACTGCCGGACGAAGGCGGCTGTCCTGGCGCTAGTCTAAAAACTCCGCGATCGACTGATATTTCTGGGTGAGCTCCCGGATGCGGTGCTCGTAGTGATGAAAGCGGCAGATCGAACGGTAGATCAGCCATGAGCCGAGCGCGACCAGACCCAAATTCAGGAGCAACAGCGGCACCAGCAGCGGCATGACCTTCTCCATGCTGTAATAGCGCGAAGTCGCAATGAGCACGCTCAGGACAGACAACGGCAAAGCGAAAACGGCGATCCCAGTGCGCATGGAAGAGAGCGCAGTTCGTTTCTCAGAGAGGAGCACCTGGATTTCGCCAAAGATGAGGTTGTCCAGCTTTGGTGGTTCGTCCGTTTCCATACTCATTCGCTTTCTAATCTAATCGCTCTGCTGTTCCGTTCCAGATAACGGATAACAATTAACGAATAACTGCGGGAACCGATCTCATACTTCGTCACTTCGTCGCGCTGGTCGCGAAGGGCGGCGCGGTCATTCGGTCGACGCAGCTCGTGTCGAGATCCCTGGCGCTTCCTTTGTCCATGAACTCCATGTTGATGCGATCGACACAGCCCTGGTCGCTCAATCCATCTGCGCCATGGCCGGCTTCTGGAATGATCACGTGCCGGCTGTTCGGCAAATACTTCGCGACCTCATCGCCTCGTTGCGGCGGTGTGACCGGATCCATGTTGCCGGAAAATATCAACACCGGAAGATTCGACGAGACGGGGTCGCGATAATCCGCCGGTATTTTTCCTTGCGGCCACAAACTACAGGCACGGGTTTGCTGAAAGACACGGTAATTTCCAAAAGGATTGCCTTCGTTCAGCTTGGCTGCTTCCTCCTGGTCAATAAACGGAACGTCTTCAGCACAGGTCACCGAGAGATACATTCCGTCCGCGATAAAATCCGGGATCGACGGCGCAATTGCTTCATGAAGAAACGGCCCGAAATCGCCTTGAGCGGCTTGATGAATGATAAACGGAATCCGTTGCGTCTTGTCCCGGGCGTACATCCAGTTCCGCACTTTCTCCGCAAAAATATCCCGTTGAATCTCCACCGTAACCGGCGCGCTCTTGTCGTCCGGTGAATACTGGACCCGCGCCGGTTCGCGTCCCAGTTGCGCCAGCACGTTCTGCCAGTCCTGGCTGATTTGCGGGAACGCCTGGTGACAAAGCGCGTCCTTCTCGCATTCCTGGAGCAACAATTCCATTGCCCGCGCCGCCGCCTGTGAATGGTAAAGCGGCATCTTCAAATACGTCGGCGCCACGCCCAAGATCGTTGCAGTGTGCACGTGGTCGGGATGTTGACGCAGGTAAACAAGCACCGCGCGCGTTCCGTAAGACGTTCCGAACAGATCAATCCGTTCGTAACCGAGCCAGCTGCGGACCTCATCGAGATCATCCATCGCGATCGAAGTCGTGTACTGGGTGAGATCAGCGCGCTGCTCCAGCGCTCGCCGCATGTTCTTCACGTAATCCACCGGAAACATCTCGATCAGATAATCCTGGGGCGTTTTCTTTGCTGGTTTCGCTGTCAGCGGATTCGATTGTCCTGTTCCCCGTTGATCGACCAGCACGATGTCGTGTTTGCGACGGTAATCTTTGCCGTCGGTCGCATAGAATCCCGCGGCGCCGGTTGAAGCCGCGCCTGGCCCACCGGCCAGATCAAAGAGCGGCTCGGTTTTGTTTTTCGGATCGAACGCCGGCAGGACGACCACGTTGAGATCGATCGTCCGCCCGCTGCGCGTTTCCCGATTTTCGAATACGGTGAGTTTCCCACAGAACAATTCCTCGCCGATACCTGGCAACCGGCACGGCTTCAGGTTCGGGAAATCTTGACGGTGTCGGCAACCGTCCAACGCAAAAAAGCAAAGCAACCCCGCCAGAACGACGAGACCAATGGAACAAGAATAACGCAGCAACGCCATCGGCCCGATGTTATTCGTCGTGCCCAACCCGAAACAAATCGAAACTATCTGACCTCTGATCGCTGACATCTGACTCCTGGCCTTTGATTGCTGGCAATTTCGGGGCTTGTGAAAGTGCGCGGGTAAAAGTAGAAATCACCGCATGGGTTTAATTATTCTTATTGTTGTAATTCTGTTGTTAGTCGGGGCTTTCCCGACAGGCGGTTATGGCTACGGCTACCGGTCGCACGGCATACTCGGAACCGTTCTCATAATCGTTTTAGTTCTGTATTTGCTCGGTCGCCTGTAAAGAAAGGCAAGAAAGGCAATCGTCGAGTATCCAGATTAACAAATCGCGGAAGACTGGCCGGCGACCGCCAGCGTCCTTCCGGCAATGCCGAGCATCGATCCGGCCGAGCCGAGCAGTCTTCCGGCGACCCGGAGCAGCGTCCCGGCGACGCCGAGCATCGTTCCGGCCAGGCCCAGCAGCCTTCCGGCGACCCGGAGCAGCGTCCCGGCGACGCCGAGCATCGTTCCGGCCAGGCCCAGCAGCCTCCCGGCGACGCCGAGCGGCGTTCCGGCCGACCCGAGACTCGATTCCGCGGATCCGAGCATCAATCCGGCGACGCCGAGGCGGCTTCCTACGAGAGGAAACCGCGTTTCCTGTGCTTCTGGCCTCTGACGTCTGAGCTCTGATCTCTGGCTTCGGCAACCGTCCAAGGCAAAAAAGCAGAGCAATCCTGCCAGAACGATGAGCCGACGGAAAAAGAACAACGCAGCCAACCCATCGGCCCCGATGTTATTCCCCGAGCGTAACCCGATCAACAGTCGACGTTCCGCTGCTTTGTCGTTTACTTCCGGCGTCGTCGCAAAAGCGGAATCAAGGCGGCTAGGATGGCGCCGGCGGTTTGAATGATCGTTAGTATTAGGTTTTGCCCGAATTCTGTGGTCATGCCAGCCGCGCCGTGTCAAATCGGAGCGGTTGATATCTGTCATTGGTTACCCGAATCGTCGCTTAATTGCCGTGGCAGCTCCGACGCCTTCAGTTCGTCATTGACCAAACATACGGCGGAGATAATCTGAACTCGCTGCTCGGTTTTCTCGAATGGGCGATTTTCTTGACGCCGCTTACAAAGTGCTGGGGCAGTGTCGCCGCCCGATGACGGCCGGCGATATTGTCTCTCGTGCGCTGGATAAGGGTCTTTTATCAACAAAAGGTAAAACGCCAGCCCAGACGATGAAGTCGAAGCTCGCGACAGATATTCTCTGGAATCGAGAAAGATCTTTGTTCATGCGCGCAGCCGCGGGGCGGTTCGCGCTTCGCGAATTCCGATCTGAATTGGGAGAACATGTTGCACCTCGATTCAAGCGAGCGCTTTTCGACGAAGAAATAGTCGTTTTCCACGCTCGGAACCTCAAAAACTATGTCAAACGCGTCGGTTTGACGCGCAACGGAGCTGATACGCGGCAATTGTTATCTGAATGCTTTCCAATGCAACGACGTGCCGCGGAAGAGAACACGTCCGTCATTCAACTTGTCTCAGTGTACATTGTAAGTTGGCGAGGCAAATATCTAACCTTCAAACGCACGAAGCGCCTGCCCGAGTCTCGCCTTCATGGTTTTTATTCCTTGGGATTTGGTGGCCACCTGAATCCAGATGATATCCCTTCATTATTTAATTTTGCTGATCCCGACCAGGCTTTGATGTTCATTTTGCGGGAGCTTAAGGAGGAGCTGATCTTAGAAGAAAAACCGCACATCCGTTTTCGAGGATTACTTTATGACCCGTCACGCGAAGTGAGTAAGCAGCACCTTGGATTGGTATACGATGTCAAGATGGCAACGAACGATTATCAAATTGGCGAACGCGGTTTCTTGATGGACGCCAAATTTGAATCAATTAATCAAATTCTTGACCGCGCCGACGAATTTGAGAATTGGTCGGTTTTGATAGCAAACGCTATTCACAACGGAGAAGTGTGACCCCCATTGTCCGATTTTTTTGATAAAGGTTTTTGGCAAAACATCGCGGCCGAGGCGGTCTTTGCTGTAGTCACAGTAGCTGTTCTTTGGCTCAAAAAGACCGCTGTTCGTTGGTACCCAAAGACTGGTCGCGTATGGAATCGAGCTTATCTGGCATTTCTTTTTGTCGGACTGGTGGCCTCAAACATTTTGTATGCTTTTAATGGACTACAGCACCTCTTGTGGTTCTTCATTGTCTCGACTGCCATATCATTTGCGCTGGTTTGGAGGGAGTTGGCGCAATTCTGGACCGTGGGTCTGGTCGGTGGCGATCGACACGTCGGAACCGGGTTAAACTATGACAAAGCTCTGCGCCTTTGCACAAATGGTCTGGATTTCCTAGGAGTCGGTGCCGCGAAACTCACCGGCTCACGGTATTTCGCGGCAGCGATGCAGCGCTGCCACCGACCGACTTCTCCAATTCGCTTTTTACTCGTAAATCCAAATCATGACGTGCTGCGCCGCGCCGCCGAGCAGAGGGGCGTTCCATCACATGAATATAACCAGAAAGTCGAAGACTCGCTTCGTACCTTGGCGCGATTGCAGCAAGAGAAGCATTATAACATTGAAGTACGGTTCTTTACAGATGTCGCAGAACCCTTGTTTAGATTGATGTTCATAAACGAGCAGCTCTGCCTTGTGAGTTACCACGTATTTGGCGAAGGTGACGGTTCTCAGCTACCGCAGATGTATGTGAAGCGCTTTGAGGATAAAAGAGACACCGATTCATTTTATCACCCATTTCGAACGTATTTCGACCGACTCTGGGAAAGTTCCCAGCCTTGGGATTATAAGTTTCCCGTCCAATGACCAAGAGCAAAGCACCTTTGCTGCGAGTTTCTCCGTTGGACTCTGCGGGCTGCAACGCAAAGTTGAGAGCGCGTGATTTGCTCACGCTACTGTCCGGCGATGCTTCCGCTATCGGTTTATTAGCGAGCGATAGCGTGCCTACATCGAAATCCCAGGATCTTCTCTTCACAGTAGATACAATTTTACCGGTTACACGAAAGCCGGAGAATTTTGGCCGAATTGGTGTCTTACATGCGTTAAATGATCTCCTTGCCGAGGGTGCGTCCCCCGAGGATATCTGCGTGTCTTACGGCTTTGACACAGCGGCGATCGAGGACGGTTGCGCAAATGGAATTGTTGCTGGAGCTGAGGCGGCGATCAAAGAAATTGGAGCCAACGTAAGCAAGGCGCACAGTTTCCTTAGCAGCGATATTTCTATTTCGGTCGCTGCAATTGGCAGGCGCAAAATCAACCGCAAAGTTGTGTCGGACGGAAAAAGCTATGCCATCCTGCTCACAAAACCTTTGGGTGCAGCAATGGGGTGTTTTCTCGGTGAAATTTCAGATGATTCCGCTTTGGTAGAGGCAAGCGAACAACTGATGTTGCAAGGTCACCAGGCTATCCTCGATATTTTGGGAAATCAGTGCTATCACGGGACCACGGATATAACCGGCTTCGGTCTAGTCGGGCATCTTGCCTGCCTGGCGGCTCGGGAGTCGCTGGAAATTGTGATCGAGGAAGCCGCTGTTCCTATTTTACCCGCGTTAAGTCGAAGCTCTAGCACTTCTAATCTTCGCAACTGCTCTGCGATTCGAAACCATGAAGACTTCCGAAATTATTGGGAAAGAAAAAACAAAGCGCAGGACTTAACGGACGTAATGATTTTCAGCGGTGAAACGTCAGGCCCTATTGCTTGCCTCGTAGAGAGTTCTGAAAAAGATCAGATTCTGAACAATCTTATTGAATTGGGTTTCCCCGCTGCTAGTTGGATCGCTTCCGTCGAACGAGCTCCAACAGGCAAAGTAATTATACAATGAATTCGAGTCAGCCCGAAAACAAAAGAGTTCCGATCGGCTGCGTCAACGGTCGATTCCAACCGCCTCACAAAGGGCATCGCGAGTATATACTAGCCGCTAAGGAATATTGCGATTTCCTCTGGGTCGGCATCACGCATTACGATCTGCTCCAAAAAAATGAATGTGAAATTGCACCTCACCGATCCGAAGCGAGCGCCAATCCGTTGACGTACTACGAGCGCGCGTTTCTCCTTTCCAAAATGCTTTTGGCCGAAGGAATCCCTGAAAGTTCGTTTGGATTTACACCTTTTCCGATCGATGAGCCGTCACACCTGTGGCAATTTCTACCGACCACAGTCACTTGTTTTACGACAATTTACGAACCTTGGAACAAGCATAAGATTAAGATTCTAGAGGACCTAGGTTACACTGTTCACGTACTCTGGGAGCGCAAATTGGAAGAAAAGGCCTTTTCGGGTCGAAAAATTCGAGATTCGATTAGGCAGGGTAACACCGACTGGGAAGCGGCAATCCCAGCCTCGATAGTACCCGATATCAAGAACGTACATATTGAGCAACACAAATAACTAACCGCGTAAAGAACGATTTCGCGACCCTAGCTCGGGCGGCTCAACCGGCAGAAAACTGCCCTAACGGGCCGCGCGATATTCTTAATTGCGATTTATTACTTATTTGCGTGAGCGCGTTTTGGCGTCAGAGTCAAGATAAGTTCTTTGGAACGCTTTCGAGCAGCGCGTCCTGCAGCGCCCTTTCGTTTTCCTCCAACGCCTCCCAAGGAACTCAATCGTCCCTTCACGGTTTGTTCCTTAATCCGGAAATATTTCTTTGACACATTTCGAACGATCCGACCCGATAGACCATTGGAGCACTTGTGAAGTGGAAATGTGACGATTGTTTTCGCTCGCCTCAGCGAAGCTAGCTTGAGGAGTTCATCAAGCGCTTTACGAGATTCCGTTTGCACGCTAAATCGTGACCAGGGCCGTTCGGCCGCAGGAGGGTAGCGGCCGGCCCCAGTGACGTCGCCACAGCTTCCACGCGCGATCGTCTCCAGGACATGATAGAAGCGGCTGTAATGAACTCCAGAATATGGCGGATCAATAAACGCCAGATCCCCTGGTTTCAGTCGCGCCGCAATTTTGTTCGCATCGTTGACTTGAGCGACACCTTTCCGTTGTGCTGAATCGGTCGCGATCGATTGAAATGCTTTTTCGGTGCATTTTATTACATCTCGAGACCAAGCCTCTAACAAATATTTCTTTGCTGTTCGTGTTGGTCTGAACGGCTGAGCAGTGTGTCCAGGTGACGCAGCACAACGACTAGCTGCATTTATTAGAGCCGCAAGCGCGATGCTCTTTGCTGGTTCTTTGCTTGGCAAAGTACTTCGCAGGGCGTCAAACCAAGTAGCCTGTTTCGGACTGAAATAGTATCCGCCGTACGCGCGGGTGATAGCGTTCGGCCGCTTTCCGCACCATGCCCGCAATCGCTTGATTTTTACAATAGTGATTTTCTTTGGGTTGGGCACACGGTATTTACTTATTTTCAATTTCGCACGTCGAACCCATGCGTTAAACGTAGGTTTGTAGTCGAAGGCGCGCTTGCGCCTGACAACGGCATTGATAAGAGCGGCGCTATAATCCTGAGTATCAATTGCGCAGATCGGAATATTCGAGTTGCGCGCGACGTGAAGCGATACCGCACCCGAACCGGCAAAAAGATCAACAAACCGCATCGCTGAATTGAGTTCGCGATCCAAGACGTCACTAAGTCCGTTGTTGAGCATAGATCTTTTCGAGCCCATGTATTTCATACAATTCAGCGAATCTTTCTGCGCAGCGATATCAGCTCGGACATTAGCCGTGTGCCCATCATCATTCTTTCGGCCATTTGGCATTGCCGGCGTTGCTCTTGTCTCTTTGATCGTACCTTGTGATCGAGCAAATTTCGTGCGCCGCGAAATGAGTGAAGGTCATCTTTAAGTTTGTTGTCGATTAGAGCTTTGGCCGACCTCGCAGCGGTCGCAGAGCCCAGAGTATTGATTTGACCAGCGAGATCTTGCGGCTCAATGGCGGCTTCCGGTATTGAAATCACATGCTTCCGTGAAGCAACGATCAATACCTTCTCAATTTCACCTTCAACTAATTCACAAAGATCTCGCAACGCATCTTTTCGTGAGCCTCCGTTAAATTTATCGACACATTCAGATATCTCTGTTTTTGCGTCGCCGTATCGCAATACGGGGTCGGGTGTAACCTGCAATGCCGGGTTTTTTGCTGTCAAAGCAATCTCGAACAAATCATCTTCATCGCGAGAAATAAGCAACCCAACGCCATAACGCCTTAAAACCGTATATAAGGCAGCAGTCGTAGACGCAGTGCCCTCAGCTACAACATACATCTCTGCGTACTTACGATTTGCCGCAAGCCATTGGGCAAAATCACGGAGGCGAGTATGAAAATCTAATTCGCCCTGCACTTCGTACAAAAGAACTTCGTCACTTTCTCTGGTGAACAATGTCGTTCGATATGGAGCATCCGGCCAGGCCGCCTCTTCGATCGTGACATTTCTTTTTTCGCGCATGAACTTTTGCGCGAGCCTTTGTGCACAGGGCTGCGCCTCTTCAGGCGTTACGTCAAATCGGAATCGTCGTTCACGGGAGGGCATCGTCGATAGCAGCCTTTAGACGTCTAAGACTCGCTTGTAGGTCGAGTGATTTTTTGATGAGTGGCTTGGATTCTTTGATCCGCTGTACTAGCGCGTCGACCTTTGCGGTTAAGTCACGTTGCTCGTAGGCCGCCTCAACTGTATCGCGATATGCTTGCTCAACCGAATACTTCGGATCGCGCACTAGGCGTTTGATCGCCCGTGCTGCTTCTTTTTGGTCGGCGCCGGCGCGCTCGGCGCGCGCAAGCCTGCTAAGATCACGAAAGGCGGTAACACTTCCCACAGTTCCAGCTGTGTATTTGTCCACCATCGCATCCACGAAATTTCTTTTCGTGAATTCGCTTCGAGTCTCGGGCACATAACGCTCCACTACGTTGTATGCTTTGTTAATTTCGATGAACAAATCCGCAGTGATCTTTTGTTCACCTTTTGGCTTCTCGGCCTCTTCCATTAGGAGATCGCGATAGTGCTTGGGTAGCTCCAAAAGTTCCAAGCAGCGTTTTAGTGTGGGAAGTCGCACGCCCGTTACGGCCGATAGGGCCTGAGGCGATATGTCCTGTCTTTGCTTGGCTAGAAGATCCCGAATCTCTCCAACCTTGTAAGCCATCGGCATCATGTCCCACTGAACGCGGACATTGTGGATGTTGAACATCATCAGCAAGTTTTCCAACTTGCTCGGTTTGGGATGAATGATGGATGGGATTAGCGGCATGTTCAGCCGCTTTGCACATCTCCAGCGTCGCTCGCCATCTAGAATGACATAGCCGCGGTCCTGATAAACGGTGATCGGAACTTGGATTCCGGTACGCGCAATTGATTCCAGAAGCTCGATCATTTCGTGCTCCCTAAAAATCATTCGCGGGTTGTCTGGATTTTTGCGAATCACATCTGGAGGAATTTCCAGAAGCGGTTCAGCAGCAGGTTTTGGTGCCCGAGGCATTATTTGGTCGATTTCCGAGTGGCGTGAACGCTTCAGCTACTATCCATTACGAGAAAAGCCGAGCAAAGTTCGCAATTCTCGAAATATGGGCGCTACCGCCCTCCTTCGTTGAGCGGACATGGAGGCACTGCTCATTTTAATTCGGTCAAAAGTCTCGCGAAGATAGTAGGAAGCACAAGAAATTAGAGAGTTGGAAGGAGAAAACGCAGCGCTCCTCGCATCATGGGCGGCTTGACATCGCCCGGGCCGGCGGGCGACAAGAGCCCCCGATGAAATCGCTCAAACGCCTTTTACGCTCCCTGGCGCTAGACGGGCCAGTTTGATTACCCGGTTTGACATATCGCTTCGCGACGGCCCGCGCCTTAACATAAAAGTATGAAATTCTTGAGACACCGATTCTCGGCGGCTCCGGAGGGAACGGCCGCGCTGTTCTTCATTGATTCGCTGCCGCCCGGCAGCTCACCCCTGCGGAGCTGCGTCCATCTCGCACCGCTTCCCGCTGGCTCGATTCAGATCTTTTCGATGCTCGGCTTCGCGGTTTATTCGACATCGCTCTGCTGAAAAGATTACAGGCAAATCTCACGCCATGTCTTTATCCAAACGTTTCTCCAAGGCTCCGGAAGGAACGGCGGCGTTGTTCTTCATCCAGATTTTTTCGACGCTCGGGTTCGCCGTTCTTTACTCGACGCTGGTCCTTTACGCGACGAAGCATCTCCAGCTCCCGGTGAAAGTGGCGACGACGTTGATGGGCGTTTTCGGCGCCTTCAACTACGGCCTGCACCTCTTCGGCGGTTACCTCGGCGGCCGCTTCCTCTCGAACCGCAACCTGTTCGTCGGGGGCATGGCGCTGCAGGTCATCGGTTGCGGGTGCATTGCCGTCGGCACGCTCGCGCTGTTCTACGTCGGTCTTGCCTTCTTCCTCACCGGCAGCGGCCTGAACGTCACTTGTATCAACATGATGCTGACGCAGCGCTTCACTTCGGACGACCCGCGTCGCGAAGGAGCCTTCCTCTGGAACTACGCCGGCATGAATGTCGGCTTCTTCGTCGGGTTCAGCGTCGCCGGTTATTTCCAGGACACCCAAAGCTACTCGAGCCTTTTCATCTTCGCGACGCTCGGCAACTTCGGCGCCATCGTCCTCGCCATGTTCAACTGGAAGACGCTGACCGACCGTAACACGCCGCTGCTCGACGCGACGCGAAAGCAGTTCCGCCTGCGCCAGCTCGCCGGTCTCGCCATTCTCATCGGCCTCGTCCCCGTCGTCTGGTTCATGCTCCAGCGGCCCGGCAGCACCGAAACGATACTCAAGGCGATCTGCGGCGCGGTCGCGGTCACGCTGATCTACCTCACGCTCCGCCACCGCGATCGACGCGAGCGGCGGAACATGACGGCTTACCTGATTCTGACGATCGGCTCGCTGATGTTCTGGTCGCTCTACCAAATGGCACCGAACGGCCTGATGCTGTTCGCGGTCAACAACGTCAACCTGATGATAGGTGCCGTGAAGATTCAGCCGCAGTGGATCCAAAACATCAACACTGTCTGCATCGTGCTCGGGGGACCGCTGCTCGCGTGCGTCTTCACCCGGATGCGCGCTCGAGGGTGGAGGATCGACATCCCGCAGCAGTTTGCGACGTCGCTGCTCTTGATGGCGCTGGGCTTTCTCATTCTCCCGTTGGGCATCAAGCTGGCCGGCATCGACGGCAAGAGTGCGTTCGGGTGGCTGTTCATGAGTTATGTGCTGCAGAGCATCGGTGAGCTGCTCATCATGCCGATCGGATACGCGATGATCGGCAAGATCGCGCCGAAGCAGTATCAGGGGATCATGATGGGCAGTTGGATGCTCGTGACGGGCCTGGCGTCGCTCTTCGCGGGCGACTTCTCGGGCATGATCCCCGAGCCGAACGGCACCATGGCGGTCGCGACCAACCCCGAGTATGTGAAGCTCTTCGGCGCGCTCGGCGCGGGCAGCCTCGTGGTCGGCGTCGCGCTCGTCGTGCTCATTCCGTTCCTGCGCAGGCTGATCACCGACAAGGCCGAGATACCATCTGAGGAAATG
>WNFX01002518.1_pt1 | contig 18556 bp, 17 predicted proteins | sample 5400111 | NCBI WGS metagenome assembly WNFX01 (sample SAMN13153363, study PRJNA577476) | soil metagenome | isolation source: 40 cm soil or saprolite under grassland replicate 1 | place: USA:California | collected 2016-06-15 | reverse complement strand
GGTAGAGCAATTTGCGGTGAAGGACGGAGATGAGGGTGTCGGTGAGGGTGAGCACTTCTTCGAATTGCGTGGCCTGCTGCTCTGGCGGCAGGCCATTTGCGCGCCACCGTCCAAACAGGTGCTGTTCATAGGCAGCCAGTTCGCTGCGGACTAGCTGGCGCAGTTGGAAGCGGATCAATGAAGGTAGAGCTGGCGGTAAGCCGAGCCGGGTAAGACGTTGATAGAGTTGGAGCAGCAATACATCGTCTCCTGTAAATAGTTGCGATTCTTCTATGGCGACGGGGAAGAGCAGTCCCTGGCGTGCCAGTTCATCTATTTGTTCCTTTGTAGCCCCGGTTTGTTGCATCAATTCTTCTTTGGTGAGCTTCACATCCTGGCCGCTGGAGGTCAGGGGGCGCAGGAGTCGCTGCTTAAGTGCGAGGTTCATTTCTACGTCACCTTGTTGGGCGCGTATCTCTAGCAATTGTTTGATGACCTCGAGGGGTAAATTTTGCTGCTCTTTGAGCTCTTTGATGATATTGAGAACGAGGAGGTGCTCCTGGTTGTAATGAGCCACGCGTCCTTGCATGATGGGTGGTGGAAGCAGTCCCTGGGTGTTATAGAAGCGGATAGTTCTACTTGGCACTCCTGTTTCGTGGGCAAGGTCGTCTATGCGTAGTAATTGTTGATCGCTGCTGCCTACCACGTGTACTGTACCTCGTGAATTGTAACAGATAACCTGTTAGATAAAGATCAAAATGGACAGGGGTACGATACAACATTGGGTTTTTTAGTATCGCAAACCCCTGAAGTAGGCTATTGTGAGCCGTCAAGCCGTAGGGGTGGGAGTGGTTGGGATGGCGGGAGGGGGACGCTTGCGTCGCCCCCATCCTGGTCCTACGAGCCTTCCCCTTCCTCCCAGGGCGACGCAAGCGTCCCCTCCCCACATCCACGCCACCCCCGCCCCTACATTTAACTGGTGACTTTGTTGATAACTTCTTCATCGGAGACGTCACCTTTGATGGTGGCTTGACCAATGAAGAAGAGGGATGCGCCGATGAGTAGCGATAGGACGGCGATGCCGCCAATCCACCAGATCCAGACCGTTTTGCTGAGCAGCGGCGTCCAGGGGCCGGTGAAGATTACATAGACTCCGACGCCACTTGCAACAAGTCCGAAAAGCGAACAGAGATAGAATACCCAGTCCGGCGCCAGGCGTGCGCGGGTAAAGGTTTCATGAAACTTGTAGCGGATGATGATCACGTCGATGAAAAGGATCACCATCGAGACGCACCAGATGACGGTAACCGCTGCCTGCAGGATGACATAAACAATCGTGGATAGGTCGCCTGGCTTAAAGCCCGTGCTGAGAGAGTAGGGGGCGATGATGAAGGCCAGCACGGTGAAGACCCCTGAGATGATGCTCTGCACAAGCACGGCAACCCACGGCACCCTGTTAGCGTTCACTTTACTCATGACTGCCGGCATACGACGGTCCAGGCCGGAGACGAAGAGCAAGCGACCAAACGAGTAGTTATAAACAGCGGTATTGAAGAGGAAGAAACCGATAAAGATGACGTTGACGAGCCAGCCCAGCACAGTTCCCGCGGGGCCAAACCCCAGCGTTACGGCTTCAGCGATAGCCGATGGGCTGCCTTGATCTTTTAAGGGGACGGCAACCATGACGCCAAATGTGCCTATGAGATAGGCGGCGATGACTACCACTGATCCCCAGAGAAGATAGCGTGTTATCGAGCGTGGATGGGTAATCTCCACGCCCATGTTGAGGGGGACCTCAATACCGAGGAGAGCCAGGATGACGGTGCCATAGAAGGTGGCGTTGCCCCAGTTGAGAGACCAGGCGTGCGGCGAGTAATCGACTGGAGCCGGGTGCCCAAGCGAGAGCAGGCCGGCGAGACCGATGAGGAGAATAGCACCGCCGTAGGCTACGAAGACAATGTTGACGAAGTTTTGTGTGACACGGAAGCGTAGGATGGACAATACAAAGGAGAAGGCGATGACGGCGATAATGACGACGCCTTGCTGCCATGGCTCGGTCAAAAAGTTGCTATTGAGCTGCTGGATTAGTGAGACGACAGCATCGCCTGTGGCGATCATCACGAGCACACCTGGCCACCACGCGCAGAAGCCAGCGAAGAAGCCCAGGAAGGCTCCAAACGCTTTGTTCGTCCAGACGTAGATGGAGCCTTCGCCTGGAAACATGAGACCAAGTTGGCCGGTAACGATGGCACCTGGGATGAGGAAGGTAATGAATCCCAGGCCCCAGTAGATGTAGGCGGCCGGGCCGGCACCCCCTGCCATGACGGCTGAGTTGCTGATAAATAGGACAATTGCAACGAAGATGGCTACCATGTCAAATGTGTTTAAGACTTTGGGGAGAATACCCGCAGCAATGCGTTCAGAACGTAGGACCTCACCGCTTCCACTCTCGGCAGTTGTTGCCATATGCGTCTTTCCTCCTAAAGAAATGTCTGTAGCCGAGGCCATAGCCGGGGGGCTATACCGGGTGGCTGGCGCAGGGTCAGAGGCTACAGATGATGAATAGAGAAGTGCCGTAATTATGAGCGTTTTCGTTGCTTTGTGTATGTGATTTTGGAGCTACGAAACGAGATAAGATGAAACCTCTCTTTCCTTGTATAACAGCAACGATACATTGCTGTTACGGTACAATATGTTGTGTGATGAGGTTGAAAACGCCCAGCTAGCCACCTGTGTTATGAAGGCAATTATATGATAGATTCTTAGATGAGATACGTCAAGGGCTTGTGGGTTAAGGGGTGTATGAAAAAGTTGTTGGAAAGCGGGCGAAGAACATGTGTAGGGGCCGATTTATCGCGCCCACAGCCGATTGATCGGCTATGCCAGCAGGCCGATCAATCGGCTGTGGGCGCGATAAATCGGCCCCTACTTCATACAGTTTGACGCTTTTTTAACTGGCTGAATATTAGTGTGTTGGCGTTCCTGGCGCTTTGGGAACATTTGTGGGTATGCCTGATTGAGGATTATTTACCTTGGCCTGTTCTTCCTGTATTTTGCGTTGGAGCGCCCGCAGGTAGGCTTGTGCGGCGTCGAGATCGGAGTCGGCGATGGTTTGCCACTCTTTAGGCACTTCTTTGACCCGTTTTGACCAGGTTTCGAGGACTGTCTGAAGTGCCGCAAGCGTATCGTTATCCTGGTTAATCCTGGCGAGCCACCCTCGTCCTTGAATAAGCGTTCTGAGGGTGATATTGAGAAAATCACCTGTGACGGTTGCCGCGAGGTTGACCACGGGCGAGACAAAAGCGTCGTAGGCAAGACGGGTCAACCTCGCGGCATTGCTTGCTCCCGTAAGGGAGATACCTTCCATGTTGGTCAGCGTCGCAATGAACTCTTTGCGTACGGCCTCTGCGCCGGCGGCCAGGCCTTTATTGTAGGCATCTTCAATTTGATGTTCGATGTTTGTTCCGGCATCGTGAAGGGCCTGGGGAATCTTCGGACCTAATTCATAGGCGGCGAGGCCACCGACGGCTACTACACCAGCTCCCACCAGTAATTTGCGGCGAGTGAGTCCGCCCTTTTTGGATTTTCTCCTGGGTCGCGGTCGTGATCGTGGACGTGGTCGCGCCGGGCGCTCCTCAGGCTCATCTACGTACTCGTCCTCTTCGTATTCGTCATATTCCTCTGGATAGTCATAGCGCGGTTCCGGCAAACGACGAGTGATTATGCGGGGGCGAGGGGCCGGTGATCTCAGCGGGGGATTTTGTGCATTCACCTCGCGTTGATCGAATGGGTCTTCGTAACCGATGTCAGGGTCGACAGGATCAAAATCATTCCACTCGTCCGCTTCTTCGTCTTCGCCTGTTTCGATATACTGTCGTGATGGCGGCAGTTGGGTGGGGCGATATGCACCTGCATGGGGCGCTCCTTCATAGCGAACACGATAGCGGTTCGTATAAAGCGCATCGTCACTTGATTCTTCCGGGGCCTGATAGTCGAGCTGTTCATCTTCGTTCGCATATTGCTCGTCGTCTAATTCACCGTAATCCTGTCCCACGCCTTCTTCCGGGAGCGTGGTTGATTGATATTTGCTGGCGATAATGCTTTGCCTGAGTAATTGTCGAGTCCGGCGGGGATTGGGTCTGGGCGCAAGTGGTCCACTGGTGCGACGGCTGGCTTCTCCATTTGAGGGCCAGCGGTCGGCTGCTTGAGAGGCGTCTCCTCGTCTATTTTGAGTCGATCCGGAGCCAGAGCCGTTACGGTTCTGGCTGTTTAGTGGATCATAATCATATTGCCGGCCAGGACTTCGCCGATAAGCTTTTCGTTCGAATTGATCCTTTGACATAAATACCTCTACTCTTCATGAAGCTTAGATCGGTTGCAATGCAGCACGACGAGTTAAGACACGCCTTCTACCCATTATACCTTTTTTATTCTCTTGAGTCCAGGGGTTGATATAAAAAGTTTGTTAATAATCACTATACTCAATCGTACACGATGTTTTACTCCAGCATAGGACTATTAGCATGCTAGTTTTTGGACGTGCATAAGGTATTTTTAGTCACTTAAGAACTTATGTTCTAACTGTACCATATATTTCTTCCTATTGCAAGTAGGAAAGATATCCCTACTGTTCATCCCTATGCTATAATGTACCAAATTGTGTTTGGAGCGGCTGTTGTGCACCCGGCTGGGGGTCGCTTATCAGGGGAGAGAAAAGACACTATGCCTGACACTGATAAAGAGGAGCCAGGAAATGCAATGCCAATCATTGCTTGTGTGACGGTTGGCGTTTTCCAGGAGAATTGTTACCTTTACGCCTGTCCTCAAACGCACCACGCGGTTATTATTGACCCGGGGGATGAGGCGGAACGTATTCTGCAAAGAATTCAAGAACTGGAGCTCATTCCTCAATATATTATTAATACGCACGGTCATATCGATCATATTGGAGCGATTGACGCGGTGAGTGCTGTCTATCCCGTGCCGCTAGCGATCCATCCTGATGATGCCATTATGTATACGGACGAACAGGTGGCGAAGTTGTACGGCCGTTCGTCTCCACTGGTACAGAGAAAACCGGATATTTTGCTGAAAGAGGGGGATCGCCTTGCTTTCGGTACGCTCACACTTGAGGTTGTACATACCCCTGGCCATACTCCCGGGGGCGTGTGCCTGGTCAGCCGTCCTTATTGTGTGTTCAGTGGAGATACGCTCTTTCATCGCAGTATAGGACGGACAGACCTCCCGGGAGGAGACTTCGAGCAGATAGTTACCTCTATCCGGGATAAGTTGTATACGCTGGAGGATGATCTCGTCGTTTTTCCCGGACATGGAACGCCGACGACTATTATAGAAGAGAAATATGAAAATCCTTTTGTGACTGTAGAGGAGTAATGTATTGTGTCTAACATTTGTGTGATTGGAACAGGATATGTAGGTCTGGTGACCGGCACGTGTTTTGCCGACCTGGGCAACCAGGTGATATGCGTTGATATTGTGCAGGAGAAGATCGAGCTGCTCAAACAAGGTATACTGCCTATTTATGAACCAGGTATGGAAGAATTGGTGGAGCGCAACGTCAACGCGGGGCGCCTGCGTTTTACGACCAGCTATCAAGAAGGGCTGGATAACTGCGAATTCATTTTTATCGCGGTGAATACTCCCACCGGCACAAGCCAGGGGGGAGCGGATATGCGCTACGTTGAGAGCGCGGCGCGCAGTATCGCGGAGAAGCTCGATCATTACGCCATCATTGTCAATAAGAGTACGGTTCCGGTCGGGAGCGGCGATGTGGTGACGCGTATCGTTCGCAAGAACCTGGCGCGGCCAAATGTGCCGTTTAGCGTTGTCTCTAACCCGGAGTTCCTGCGCGAGGGGTCTGCCCTGCTGGATTTCCAGAGTCCAGATCGTGTCGTGCTTGGTTCGTCAGACCAGGAGGCCGCGCGCAAGGTGGCTACACTGTATTTGCCTTTGCGCACGCGCATTCAGATTACCGACCTGTATACAGCAGAGATGATCAAGTACGCGTCGAATGCATTCCTGGCAACAAAGATTTCGTTTATCAATGAAATAGCGCAGATTTGTGAACGCCTGGGGGCCGATGTAAAAGAAGTGGCCGTGGGTATGGGCTACGATAAGCGCATTGGACGGGCCTTCCTGGACGCCGGGTTGGGATATGGTGGGAGCTGCTTCCCCAAGGACGTGCGCGCACTGGCTCACATGGCAGGTGAAGCAGGGCTGCATCCACAGCTGCTCAATGCCGTGATGGATATTAACTATGACCAGCGCCGCCTCATCGTGACAAAGCTCACTTCTATTCTTGGTTCGCTGCGCGGTTGCACGATTGGTATTCTGGGCCTGGCCTTCAAGCCCAACACCGATGATATGCGCGAAGCTCCATCGGTGGATATCATTCGCTGGGTCACCAGTCAGGGCGCGATAGTGCAGGTCTATGATCCGGTGGCGACGCAGACCGGGCGTGAGGCTTTGGAGCGAGAGGGTATCCGTATGGAGACTGTGAACTTCTGTGATAGCGCCTACGAGGTAGCGCAGGACGCCGACGCGCTGGTGATGGTGACGGAGTGGAACGAATTCAAGTCGCTGAACATGCTACAGATTCGCAGTGCCATGCGGCGCCCCGTGCTGATCGATGGGCGTAACATTTATGAAGCAACGGAGATGAATCAACTGGGCTTTATCTATCGCGGTATGGGTAGGGGAACGGGCCCCGCACCTTCGGTGCTGCCGCCGGGAGACAGTACCAGCATTCCGCAGTTGGCGCAAGGATGATTGCAAAGGAAGCAGGCCACCCCTGGAGATAGAGAGAGAAAGAGTATGGAGGAGAAAGACCTGCCGCTGTTGTTTACGCCATTGGTGAGGCAACCGGGCATGGCTATACCCGACTGGCTGTTTGGGCCTGCAGGGGTGGCAGGTTTGCCGGCTCCGCTCAGTCCGCCACGGGGCGTCAACGTCGCTGTTGGAATCGATATTATCGAGGTGGCGCGCGTGCGCAAGGTTTACGAGCGGCATGGCGAGCGTTTTCTTAAGCGGGTCTTTACTGAGCGAGAGGTGTTGCAGTGCCGTGGGAAGGCGACACGGCTGGCAGGTCGTTTTGCCGCCAAGGAGGCTATCAGTAAGGCGCTGGGGACGGGCATCCACGGGGTGGCGTGGCGTGAGATGGAGGTAGTGCAGTTGCGCAGTGGTCGCCCCACGGTTACTTTGCACGGCAACGCCAAACGCAGAGCAGAACTGCTGGGCATCAGCGCTTTTGATGTGAGTATCGCGGACCTGGCAGAGTTTTCGATTGCCGTGGCCGTGGCAGTGCAGACGAGTGTTGAGACAAAGGAATAGATAAGAGCGGCTGCACAAAAGAGTATGAGAGCGTTATTACAACGGGTAAGCCGTTGAGTAGTCTGGTTCACGATGCCTCAAACGGCATGTCAAGCTGTCGCTTGAAACATTTTGTGGCGAGCAAACGTATAGGTATTAAAGAAGAACTTTTAAGACCTTGCGGTCGCTTTTTATCCAAAAAGGAGGGGTTTCTGGAAACCATCCCTTCTACTTTCATAAGGCTTATCGAGTGCTACTTCGATACGTCGTACTTATTCATGAAACTGCTCCTGCCCAGTCAGGCACTTCTTCACGAACAAGGCAATAGAGCCGCGCAACTGGACATCCCACCCCATTTGCAAGCAGAATACAACTTGCTCCACCTGCAAGCAGGGGCAAACCTCGCAGAGGTACACGCTCAGTACCGCGAACTGGCCAAGCTTTATCACCCGGATGCTGGTGGACACCACGCCTACTTTCTCGCGCTACAGCAAGCCTATGAGCAGGTGGTGGAGTATCTGCAAACACGCGGATGAAAGACGACGTGAAGTTGTAATCAGGGAAGAGAGGAGAGCTTTCTTCCCCACCTGACAGGAGGAACTGCTTGAGTCAGATCAAACAATCGTTATCCTGGTGGTGTTTTGACAAGGCAGGTATGACGCCACGGCAATTGTTGCGCACAGCAGCCGGCATTGGGTATCAGGGCGTTGAGTTGGTGAAGCCGGAACACTGGCCACTGATCAAGGAGCACGGGTTGACCATCGTCTCTACCAATGGAGGGCTTTCCATTGAGCAGGGTCTCAACCGGCGCGAGCATCACGAGCATCTTGAGCAAAGGATACGTGCCACCATTGACCAGGCTGAGAAATGGGGCATCCCCAATGTGATTGTCTTTAGTGGCAATCGTGAAGGACTGGACGACCGGGTGGGGGCCGAGATCACGGCTGAAGGATTACGCCGTGTAGCGGGAGCCGCTGAAGAAGCTGGCGTCACGCTCGTGATGGAACTGCTCAATAGTAAAGTCGATCACAAAGATTACCAGTGTGACCACACCGCCTGGGGAGTAGAGGTGTGCCGGATGGTCAATTCACCGCGTGTGAAACTGCTCTATGACATCTACCACATGCAGATCATGGAGGGCGATATCATCCGCACCATCCGCGACCATCACGCGTATTTTGCGCACTATCACACGGCTGGCAACCCGGGTCGTCACGAGCTTGACGATACGCAGGAGCTGAACTATCCGCCCATCGTCCGCGCTATTCTCGAAACTGGCTACCAGGGCTACCTAGGACAGGAGTTCATTCCGCAGGGCGACCCGATTGCAGGACTCAAACAGGCTTTTGATGTGTGCAATGTGCGTGTGTAGGTGGAACCTCGATACTCCCCAGAGCATCTATTCTCCTGGTGCTCCTTTGCCAGTGCTAAACTAGAGAAAACAAAAAGTTCTAGGACCAGAATATGAGAGCGTTATTACAGCGAGTGAGCCGTGCCAGCGTCACTGTTGAGGGACAGGTTGTGGGCCAGATAGGTCAGGGACTGCTGGTACTGCTCGGAATCGGGCAGCAAGATAGCGAGCTTCAGGTAAAGACCCTGGCTGATAAGATAGTCTACCTGCGTATCTTTGGCGACGATGAAGGCAAGATGAACCGCTCTCTTCTCGATATTGGCGGAGAAGTTCTGGTCATCTCGCAGTTCACCCTCTATGCCGATACGCGCAGGGGCCGGCGACCCAGCTTTACGAATGCGGCACCTCCAACAGTTGCAGAAACCCTCTTTGAGCATTTCAAGGAGTCTCTTGCCAGCTATGGGCTTACTGTCGCCAGCGGGATTTTTGGTGCTTATATGACTATTGAGATTCGGAATGAGGGTCCTGTCACAATTTGGCTGGATAGTGAGCAGATGTAATGTCATTGGTGTAGTCCTTTAAACCAGAGCAAAACAAAACATGACCCAGAGCAAAGTGTTAGAACAAAGATCCACACAGGTGCCAAAGAGTGGTCCACCAAGGGAAAGAGCAGACGGGTCAGGTGATGTGAGAGAGCCGGCGATAGGGGTGCCAGCCCCAAAAGCGTGGAGGATGCGTTTGCCAAAGCCGACGCCAGCGCCCAGCGAAGGCGAGAGATGGGAACTTTTGCCGGACACTTGCGCCAGTCGGCTCGTTGGCACCACTCATGGAGCCATCTGCAACGAGCAGGCCACAGGGGTGCAGAGAGCAAGGCAAGCAGAAATCCATAGGCGAGAGTGACCAAGAGCAGCATGTTGCGCCGCGCCTGCCAGCCCTGGAGCCGAAGGGATTCGATCTGGAGTTCGGTTTTCTGAAACCGGAAACTTTCCTCGATTTGCAAGCTCCGAACAGAGGAGAGGACGATGTCCCAGACTTGCTCTGCGGTCTCGACGGGTTCATTGGTGAGCAGATACCAGGGTTCACGCCCTTTGCCTTGTCGCACCACGACCAACCACAACTGGCCCCGATACTGGGGATGTCGCACTGGCAAAGCAAGCACGCGGGTGCTGCGATAGAGGTGCAAATGCGTGTCCCAGAGCCATTTCGCCTCTCAAAAGGGTCGTTTGCCGCGGGCCATCTCCCAGGCTTTGCGCTCTTGCCCACAAGCGTCGATGAGCTTGTTGCCTTTCTTCCAGCGCACGACAAAACGCAGCTGGTGCCGGCAGAGCTGCCAGAGCCAGGGACCGGTGCCATATCCCCTCTCGAAGACATGGTGTACCTTGCGTCCCCATCGCTGCGCCGCTTGGCTCAACAAGACCTGCTGCTGCTGGCGTTGCTGCCAACTTCCTCCTTTTTCCCGACTCCACCACGCGCATGGCGACGACCTGAGGCACGCCGCTTTGTCCGAGCAGCAACAGGCTTTCCCACTCAAAGCCTCGCACACTCACCGGCATGCGACTGGGCTGATTGAACACGCCTTTTCGCCTGCGTGCGAGGCGTCGCACCCGGCTCGAGCGCACCGCACCCAATCCTTCCAATTTCTCGCTTTCCGGCTTTTCCAGCACGAGGCTCACCCAGATGCACAGCGGCGTTTCTCCTCGCTGTTGCATCTGCTTTCGACTCATCTCCGCTTGTTCCCACAGCACCTCTTCGATCACCTCCGACTCCCAGCCCTGATGCTGGAAGGCTCGTTGGAGCCGTTGGGTTCCCGCTTCGGCGTGCGCTGGCCCACAGATCGCACTTCCCAATGCGCTCGTCTTCAACTCCGTGCGCGTTTGCACGATTCCGGCCATGGTGGCTGTGAGATTGCCGACCACCCGTTGATCCAGAGACGCGTCCAGCCGCTGGTGGGAGGGAGCCAGATACGTTGCGAGCTGCTCGGCCCAAAACGGGCTTTCTTCTTCTGCCGTTGGTTTCTTGTCTCCCTCTGTGCCATCCTGAAAGACCATGAAGACGACCTCCTGTTTCACTGAAGAGTTTGTTTCGTTTCCTCAGTGTCCCTCAGAAGGTCGTCTCTTGTCTTCCTTTGGCTCCTTAGAGCATTTGTTCCAAAACTTTGCTTTGGGTCATGGCATTGGCTTCCTCCTATCCGGGTCCGAAGTTGAACACCGCCTGATGATAAGTGCCGTCAACCAACTTCACGATGAGTTCCCTGCATCCGCTCCATGACGTGCTGGTCTGCCAGTTGTAATTGTACTCGTCGCTCGCCTCACTGGACCCGCTCGGGGTTGGGGAGGTAGGTTCACCAGTGGTGATTAGTTGCGGCGAGCTGCAGGAGACTGGCGCAGACTGCGGGTAACCGGCGGCAAGGACATCGGTTAGAGCGGCATCCGACCCTGCGAGGGAGAACTTCACCGGAATCGTCTGGCCCGGAATCTCATCGTTGATTTGAGGCAGGTTCGAAATCGGCGGGAAGAAGCCGCTGAAGGGGTAGGGCTCGACGGTTCCGCAGGAGCTAGTATGTGGCGCGAGACCGGCGACCGCGACGTCATCCGCGTGAGCACCGGCAGGCCCGGCCCCGATGGCGTCCACAAAGATGACTCCCGCATTCGCACCGGGGAAGGTGAATCCGGTGGCCCGGAGAGGGATGCGGATGGTGGCGGCGACGTGGCCGGTCGAATCAGCAATGACCTGTCCCACTTGCCGCTCCCCGGCGGACCCGAGGCCTGGGGAAGCCACGTACAGCTGCACCGAAGCGCCCGGGGTGAACCCGTCGCCTGCTGCGGACAACGTCTGGCCAGCCTGGTAAGTGCCCTCGCAGTCGGCACTTCCAATGGTGACCGGCTGCAGAGTTAAGGCCTGTACCACGACAGACGGGGGGGTGGCCACAGTGGACGGGGGGTCGGGCAGGGGGACCGGATTTACAGGGAATCCAGCCGGCGTGAGATTGGTTGCCGACGCGATGTATCTCTCAAAGGCGGCGGCATAGCCGCTGCTTTGTCCAAGCTCGTTCGGGTGGAAGGACCCGCTAATAGGTTTTCCAGGAAGCGTACTGCCGGAGAGAGCAGTGAAACCACGGATCCACTCCCCACCGTTACCGCACACTGCATGGCCGGTGAAGTTGGGGCGGACATCGACGAAGTTCACGCCGGCCTGACCGGCAGCACGTTGCAGGACTCCGTCCAACCTGTCCGTCGCGGGGTTGAAGTACTGCAGGTCACTGGTGGTAAGAATGCTCTTAAGTGCCGAGCAGAACTGCCCTATGGAGGAGTCGGGGAACAGGTGCGGGTAATCCGCGACGATGATAGATGGAATACCACGGCTCACAAGCGCCTTGTACGTGCTCTTGGCGGGCCCGAAGACCTTGTCGATCCGATCATTCTCTGAGATCACGAAGGGGGCAGAGTCCACGCAACTTGGATCTTGGAGCCTCAGCCCCAGCCAAGCAGCAACCTTACCACGATACAATATTAGGCCAGCGTTGAAGGCATCGGCTGCCAACTTTTGTTCGATGCAGCTCGTAAGGACATCCCCAAAACCGGAGTCGTTCCCGCCGATGGTCATGGTCAGCAGGCTGGCTGTCGCATCGACGCCAGGCCTGGTGATCTGCAGCGGTTCGTGGTTCTTTAAAAACGGAATACTGGTGATATTGTCGGTCTCCGCGCCACTGCAAGCATAGAAAAGCGGCTGCAGCCCGAAGAGGCTACCTAGTATTTGCGAGTAAGCGAAGGGGGAGCGGTGGCAGTAGTCGGTCGGCCCATGCGGGTCAAACAGTGTCGGTCGGTCCGTGCCGGCCAGGAATGGTGGGTTACCCTCTCCCGAGGAGTACGAATCACCCAGGGCCACATAGTTGACCGGTGGAGTCGGTGTCGGGCTAGGACTTGGTGTCGGGCTAGGGCCTGGTGTCGAAGTGGGACTCGGTGTCGGGCTAGGACATGGTGTCGGAGTAGGACTTGGTGTCGGGCTAGGACTTGGTGTCGGAGTAGGACTCGGTGTCGGGCTAGGGCCCGCTATCAGCGTCACGTCCTGCGGATGGTACTGCGCGCTGTAGTTGCCCCTTACGTTGGTGAACGTTCCGTTGCACGCGACACCGCACGTTATGACTTGGAATGTCTGGCCGGGCGTGGGTGTGAAGCCTGGAGCGTTGGTTGCGATCAGGGTCCCACCCAGCGTCGCGTTGGCGCTCACCTGCAGCTGCCCGAAGTCGATCCCAGGCCTGGTCCCGCCAATTATGATCTGCACCAGGGCTCCGTTCGGTTGAGTGAAAGAGGTATTCGAAGAAGGTGAAGCTGTGGGAAAGTTCACTCTCAGCACACCGCTCGTCAGCTGGATCGTCCCCGTATTCACCAGCTCCATGAAGCTGATTGGGGTAGTGCTGCTCCCGGAATCATTAACCAGGGTGCCCGCGTTTTGAAACTGGGACGGATTTTGGCAGCAGGCCAGGCCGGTCATCGATGCTCCCGGCTGGGCGGTGAACGTCCCCGTGTTGTTGATGAAGGCCGGGCCGTCGAAGCCTCCGATGTTGAGCGCGCCCGGGCCCGACAAGGTGGTGGTGCCGGCGAGATTGAGGACGCCTGTGCCGCGCAGCCCTGCGGTGGTAAGCGTCTTCGTGTCAGCCCCACTGATGCTGACTGCGCCGCCAACCGGTACGGTCAAAGGAACGACAAGGCGACCGCCTGTCCAGTTGAAGGTAGCCGTAACCGTCAGGTCCCCTACGGGCTCGCCGAGAAGAGTACCTCCAAGAGTAGCTCCGGTTTCCAGCGTAAGGCCGTGGACGACGGTGCCCGCGGGAATGCCGGTCACCAGCTGCGTAAAGGGCGTCAAGGGGGGATGCGGCACGATGATCACGTCATCGTTTGGACCGGGAACGCCCGGAGGGCTCCAGTTAAGAGGGTCGGTCCACTTGCTGTGACTTGGCTCCTTGGGATCCAGTCCCATGAACACGAAAACGGTGCAGGCTGGCTCACAGCACGTCGCGGCACTTGCACCTATCGGATGAAGGCCCTGAAGGGCTGATACGGCCAAGAGCGGCAACATGATGCCCGCGATGAGGATGCGCGCCGACCGCCTGATCGTCCTTATGGATTGGTGGGCCAGATACTTGGTCTTCATCGGCATTCCTCCTCTCTGCCGTAGAGGGCAGAGACCCTGACTAAGGAGTACTTAGAGGTTCAAAAAGTATAAGATGTATGAGCAGCATAAATGGCCCAAAAATTGACGAATCGGTGTCATGGGCCATATAGCCACCGAACGCCTTGTCCGCAAGGTTTAGGAACGAGCGGTCCTCCTCCTTGCGCACCAACCCACGTTTGGCCAAATCCTCCAGCAATTCACTCATCTCCCAGCCCCCCTTGCCGACCAGCAAGGAGAGGTCCGTGACGCTCTGCGGCCCCGAGAAAGGGCCTGGAGCAAAGTGCTGACCAAATCAGATTGTGACCTGCTCCTGTGGTTACCTTCATTTTGGATGACAACTGACCTTTTGTTTGCGCCGATTAGCCTATGGGGCAGAGGCTGTAGCACTCCGTCCGGCACCGGGCAAACAGCGCTTAAAGAAATCCCTGACTCGCCTAAGTTTGCCCACATCCTCCCAAGGTTTCTTCGCGTCCTTCAGGAACCCGACATAGACCGGCCAGTCGATTAATTCGAAGTCTTCCCTCTCGAAGAGATCAAGTAAGAGGTATCCGAGCCAAACAGTAAAAGCTCCGTTGAGGACGCTGTTCGCGCCAGAACCTGTGACCATACCCATGCCGGGGAATTTGGCAATGATCCACGTCAGTGCCTTTGAGCCCGTCCAGTATGCTCCCGCCTGAGCTATGAACGCCAGCACAACCTTCTTACCTGTTTCGACATCAAGGCTGTGTCCAGTCCTTCTAGCAATGGCTATCATCATGGTGGTTCAGATACCAGCGACGGCAACAGTGTCTGTCGCTGGAACGGGAGACATGGCAAGCGGTCCGGTAGCTGCGGCGGCTGCAACTGCTTTACGGATGATGTCGTCGTAATCTTGATCGGACATGTTGGTCGCCTCCTTCGAGCCCGCGGAGCAAGGCCTCACCGTAATATTCGGGTGAAAACTCATGCTAAGGGAGGCCCTTGGATGGGCCTCACCAAACAGACTCTATGTGCTAACGGGCCTCACCACCCCAACGACGGATCGCCCACACAGTCAAACGAAGAGCGGCAATGATCCATTGCGGCACTGAAGAGTCAACGGCAATATGTGGATTATAATCATTATAGTGATCTGCAAACAACTTTGAAATGTGCTTGTGGATTTCATTGAGGTTCACCCCGCTGGCAAGGTCACTCCACCCCATTGATGCATTTGGTTGTGACTCGAACCGCTGGAGGATCAACCGCGTACCCTCTCTAATGAACCGCATTGCTCCTGCTTCTGGCATGACATATCTCCTGTCTGCCGTCTTAGTGTCAGCTTACGGTAAGCTGACACTAAGACGGCCATGCTTCTTTGTGGGAGCATGTTGCTCCCGCTAATGTGTTCAACGAGCTCATCATTGTACAGCGAGACAATCTCCCACCCGCGTGTTTACAACAGCGCTCAATCCGACTGGTGGGGTGATCGAGGAGCCGACAGCAGCGCCAGCAGAAATGCAATCAGTGTCGGCCAATCTCGAAAGTAACGCGCTTCACCACTGGACACATGCTGCACTTTGCCGCGCAACTCGATCTGACCATTGCCCAACTCTTCCTGCCAGAGCCGCACCGTGAACAGATGCGAAAGGGGCTACTGTCGCTTCATCTCCATGGTTTTTCTCCCTTTGCTGCCTGGCTGGATCGTATGCCACAGAGACCTTCGCGTTACCTGGACAGCGCGGTTCCGGCGTAGTCACTCACAGACGTCAGGTGTACAGGAAACGCCTGCAGGGTCTCTTGCATATCAACTGCATGGCTCTGTCCTCGTGCTACACACAACATGAGGATGGCAAAAGTTTGCCCGTACTCATCCGTAGCAGTGTTCGCTTGCTCCTGGAGCGACTCTTCTGGCACGTGCTGGATTGCGAACGGTCGTCCACCTATCTCCTCACACAAGCGGATCACGTCCATCTGGCTCAACCAATCGGGACTATTCAGCTCAAGTGTGGCATTGTGGGCTGCGGGATGATCCAGGGCATGGACGGCAAACTGGAGTACATCTCCCGGGCGACCCAGTTGATCTTGCCTTCTCCTGACCCAAAGATTTGCACCCTGGCATTGGCGATATCAAAGTCTACGCCTGGGCCAAGCCACAGATCCATGAGGTAGTTTGGCCACAGGATGGTGTAGATCATCCTGCTCTGTTTCACGTACTCCTCCACGGCACGCCGGGTTTCCAGGAAGATGCCCCAGGAGGGGGTGTGTGCCGGTTACAGAGATATAGACAAAGTGCTGCACGCCAGCCGCGCTGGCTGCATCGACGCTCAGTGAGTCCGGCACGACGATGCTCACACCACGCTTGATATGAGACATGAAGTCGGCGGCTACATAGCCTGGAACGCATTTGCGCCCCCCACCTGTACTAAGAGTTTAGCTTCTTTTCGCCTCCAATACATCTGGGAAATCCTATAGTTATGACATTGCGAAGAGTGTCCAACGGCAGGCAGCATATTCCACATGAGGAGAGGCTTCCGTAGGGGCGAGGGCTGTCGGTGGAGGTAGGGTGGGCCTTTATAGTCGCCCGTCTTCACCGGCCAGCCCTGATAGAGTCAGGAAAAGATACCTACCCTTCTACTTGCAGTGAGATTTTTGGAGAAAAAATGCGAGGAATCTCATTTTTCTATCTATAGGAAAACCTATAGACATGAGAGAAACACACGAGTATAATCAGATCGAACTGGTCTAGCGTAAGATATCAGGAGGAAGAGCCGTTGCTATAGCAGAGCAGAGTTGCCCACGCGACTTTACTGCCCGGAGTAGAGAGGTAGAGCATGCGCTATCTATCGAGTCCCAAACCGCTGTTGTGTCGTGAACTTGTAGGGCGCCAACACGAATTGTGGGCACTGGGGGAGGCCTTAGAGCAGGCAGCCAGGGGGCAGCCGCAATTCGTGCTCCTGGCTGGTGAAGCAGGAGTGGGCAAGACGAAGCTCTGCCGGGTCTTTATGGAGGCGAGCCAGACACAGCAGGCACTGGTCTTGTTCGGCCAGGCGATCTCCCAGGACCAGGCGCTGCCTTTTGCTCCCTTTCTGGATGCCTTCCGCCGGTATTTCTCCACTGCCTCTGGAAGGCTGGCGTTGGCCAAGTCCTCTCTTCTTCAGGCGAACTTCGCCTTTCTCCTGGACCTCCTCCCCGAACTGGCCCCGCTCTTTGCGGCGGTCGGCTCCCCCACGTTCGAGGCTGCGGGTCCTGCGGTGCAGCGACAGCAGGCGTTGTTTCACAGAGTGCTCGCGGGATTAGAGGCCATGGCACAGGTGCATGCGGGACCCCTCCTGCTTGTGCTAGAAGATCTGTACTGGGCCGATGAAACCAGCCTGGAACTGCTGGCCTTTCTTGCCCAGCGCTTAGCCGTCAATGCGGCTCCTCTAGAGCCGTCAACGCCACTAATGATCCTGGGGACGTATCGGCGTGAAGCGCTGCCCGAGAGCCCTGCCTTGAACAGCCTCTTGTTGCAGTTGCACGCACAGCGCCACGCCTCTGAGATGAGAGTCGCTCCCCTGTCTTTTGCTGACCACTGGTCTTGTCTGAACAGCATCCTCGAGCAGCCTGTGCCAGAGCCGTTCGCACGCCTCCTGTTTGACTGGGATGAAGGCAATCCTTTCTTTCTGGAGGAATTGTTGGAAGCCCTGGCCGCCAGCGAGCAACTCCAGCTGCGTCAGGATGCCTGGCAGATCTCGCCGGACATACGACCACGCCTGCCTCCATCAGTCACGACTGCCATTCTCGAACGCTTCGTGAGATTGCCCGCTGTGGACCAGGAGGTGCTCTGCTATGCCGCGGTGATCGGGCGCATCTTCGATTTTCCCCTCTTAGCCACCTTATGCCAACTAGACGAGCGTCAACTGGCGGCAGTGCTACGCAGAGCCGTGAACGCCCAATTGATTAGCGAGGTGAACTACACCCAGCCCTTCCTCCCGGCGCACAAGGAACAAGAGCGCTATCAGTTTCGCCACGCCCTGACGCGGGAAGCGATTTACGAGCAGATGCTGGCTTCCGAACGCCGCCTGCGTCACCAGAGGGTGGCAGAAACCCTCGAATCGCTGGCAACCGGTGCGCCCCTTTCTGGCGCTGCCCCTGCCATACAGCGAGACAATTTCGCCCAACTGCTGGCGGAACACTACTGGCTGGCGGGATTGCCAGCAAAGGCCCGCGCCCATGCCTTGCACGAGGCGGAACGCGCCAGCCGCCTCTTTGCTTTCCGCGAGGAGCGCTATTACCTGAACATGGTCCAGATGAGCCTGCCGGAGGAGAGCCTCGAGCGCTTCCAGCTGCTGGAACGCATCGGAATGCTGAGTCTGGGCATATTCGACTTTGCTGATGCGCTTGACAGGTTAAGCATGGCGCAAGCGGGCTACCAGCGCAGTGGAGAGCCGTACCGGGCACTGCAGTGCCTGGCAAATATGTGCCTTCCCAGCTGGTTTCTGGCCAGTACCTCGCTTCCTGACATGCTGAACGAGCTAGAAACGGCGGCTGAAGCTGTCTTTGCGCAGCCCGATTACGCGAACCGAGGGGTGGAAACCCTGATGATCACCTCACAAATCGCGATGAACCAGACCGCTGAGTGTCAGTTCCGGCGCGCTCTGCGCTGGATCGAGCGCAGTATGGCACTCTATGAGTCGCTGACCGATCCGCGTAAAGTCCCGGCGCTTCAATTGAGTGTGCTCTCTCGTGGATGGATCAAGGCCCATCAGCATGCAAGCCTTGCTG
>WNFX01002685.1_pt1 | contig 18559 bp, 11 predicted proteins | sample 5400111 | NCBI WGS metagenome assembly WNFX01 (sample SAMN13153363, study PRJNA577476) | soil metagenome | isolation source: 40 cm soil or saprolite under grassland replicate 1 | place: USA:California | collected 2016-06-15 | reverse complement strand
ATGATGCAACACACGACCAGGAGACACACCGCTTAGAAGCAATGGAGTCAGTTGATGATCCGCTTGCTACCCGGCTGGAGCAGCCGCGAGTCGAGCCTATCCTCTACCTGGATGATGGGATACAGCGCACGAGGGCTAATATTTAGAGCTATGATCAAGCAAAGACCGTGGTGTAGCAGAAAGAGAGGATGAGGAGAGATTCCATGCGTGCATTGGTCTACCAGGATACCAGGCTTGTGCTAGATCGCAACTATCCCATACCATCTCTGGTTGAGGGCGAAGCCCTGATTCGCGTCACTCACGCGGGTATTTGCACCACCGACCTGGAGATCGTACGCGGCTACATGGCCTTCCAGGGCGTGCTGGGTCATGAATTTGTCGGAGTCGTCGAAGCGGTACATGAAGACCCAGGAGCGACTCCTCTCACCAACTTGATCGGCAAACGTGTCGTTGGCGAGATCAACGCCGCCTGTCATCGTCCTGACTGCTCTTCCTGTCGAAGCGGCATGCCCACCCATTGTCCCGATCGTACCACCCTCGGTATTGTCAACCGTGACGGAGCGTTCGCCGATTGCCTGGTGTTACCCACGAGAAATCTACACCTCGTACCTGACAACGTGAGTGACGAGGAGGCGGTCTTTGGAGGTGATGATGGTTGGAAAGCACGAAGAAAAGCTGGCATTGGCAGGAAAACAAGGAGTGCGTACCTACGTGCTTGATGACGTAGAGAAATTCACGTTAGAGCATGGGCGGCGTGCCGACGTGGTTGTCGAGTGCAGCGGATCGGCACAAGGGCTAGAGATGGCAATGCGCCTGGTTCGTCCTCGTGGAAGCATAATCTTAAAAAGTACAGTCGCGGCTAAAAGTACATTACACCTGGCCCCCATCGTGATCGACGAGATTCGCGTGCAGGGGTCACGTTGTGGCCCATTCGCTCCGGCACTGCGTGCTTTGAGCCAGAAGCTTGTCGATGTACGCCCGCTGATCAGCGCGCGATACAGCTTGGATGAAGGGCTGGCGGCGTTTGAGTATGCCGGGCAAAAGGGCGTGTTGAAGGTGCTGGTGGGCGCGTAGTTATTCTACTACCCTTGATGCAGTTGTTGGAGTGCGAATTGTTCGCACTCCAACAACTGCAATAGCCTACTTGTCCTTCTCGCCTCCCGTCAGTGCAGCCTGGGCGGCTGCCAGCCGGGCGACGGGTACGCGGAAGGGCGAACAGCTCACATAGTCCAGTCCGATCATATTGAAGAACTCAATGCTATCGGGGTCGCCGCCATGTTCACCGCAGATGCCCACCTCCAGGTGCGGGTTCGCCTTGCGGCCATTCTCAACAGCCATGCTTACCAATTGTCCCACGCCGTCGCGGTCAAGCGTCTGGAAAGGGTTGAACGGTAGAATCTTCACTTTGCCCTCGATGCCTGGCTCTTCCAGCCCATCCACGTACTTGAGCAGGAATTTGCCCTCGGCATCGTCGCGGCTGAAACCAAAGGTCGTCTGGGTGAGGTCGTTGGTGCCGAAGCTGAAGAACTCTGCCACGCTTGCAATCTGGCCAGCAGTGAGGGCTGCGCGTGGTAGTTCGATCATCGTACCGAATTTATAGTCGATAGCAGCGCCGGCCTGCGAGGTGCTATCCTTTGCCACTGCCTCTAGCTGCCGGCGCACTTCCTTCAGCTCGTTGACGTGTCCAACCAGTGGAATCATGATCTTGGGCTTGAGTTTCTTGCCTTCTTTCGCCAGTTCAAGTGCAGCTTCAAGAATAGCGCGTGTCTGCATGACGTTGATCTCAGGGAAGAGCAGCCCCAGGCGGCAGCCGCGCAGGCCGAGCATCGGGTTCATCTCGCGCATCGCCCCCACGGCTTCCAACATCTCGCGTTTCTTTTGCAATTCTTGCTCGTTGCCGCCCCTGTCCTCCAGGCGCGTTACCTCAACCAGTAGCTCCTCGTAGGAAGGTAGAAACTCGTGCAGCGGCGGGTCGATCAGGCGAATGACGACAGGATAACCCTCGCCAGTCTGCGGGTTGACCATCGCCTCGAAGATACCTTTGAAATCGCTGCGCTGGAAGGGAAGCAGCCGGTCGAGCGCTGCCTGCCGCTCCTCTTTGCTCTTTGCCAGGATCATTTGCTGTACAATGGGCAGGCGCTCCTGCTCCATGAACATGTGCTCCGTGCGGCAGAGCCCGATACCTTCTGCCCCGAAGGTTACTGCGCGGCGAGCATCGCGGGGATAATCCGCGTTGGCCCAGACACCCAACCTGCGGAACTTATCGGCCCAGCTCAATAGCTGCTTCAAATCCACCTCTTCGTCAAAATCGGGGTCGACCGTCTTGATGACGCCCGCGAACACCTCGCCGGTGGCGCCATCGATGGAGATATCATCCCCCTCGCGGATAACGATATCGGAGTCAACAACACGGAAGAGCCGCTCCTCGTCATTGACGCGAATGCCTTCGGTGCCTGCTACACAGGGCAGACCCAGGCCGCGCGCTACCACTGCTGCATGACTCGTCGCGCCGCCGCGAGCTGTCAGGATACCCTTCGCCACCAGCATGCCATGCACATCATCGGGGCTCGTCTCCGGTCGAACCAGCACCACCGCTGTACCTGCTTTGCCCATCTCTTCGGCGCGATCGGCGTCAAAGACCGCCTTACCGCTGGCTGCTCCCGGTGAGGCGTTGAGTCCTTTTGCCAGCAGTTTTCCTTCTTTCCCAGCACGTACCTTCTCGGCTTCATCGAAGCGTGGCAGCAGCAATTGATAGACCTGGAAAGGATCAACACGCTTGACCGCTTCCTGCTCGCTGATCAGGCCCTCCTTGACCATATCTACAGCGACCTTGACGGCTGCCTGAGCCGTGCGCTTGGCTGCACGCGTCTGAAGCATGTAAAGGCGACCTTTTTCGACAGTAAATTCCAGGTCCTGCATGTCGCGATAGTGCTTCTCAAGGCGGTGCGCGATGTCCAGGAACTGCTCGTACACACGTGGCAGGTCCTGCTGCAGCCGGCTGATCTTCGAAGGAGTGCGAATACCCGCCACTACATCCTCACCTTGCGCATTGAGTAGATACTCGCCGTAGAGCTCCTTCTCGCCGGTGCTGGGGTCGCGCGTGAAGGCAACGCCGGTACCGCTGTCGTTGCCCATGTTGCCGAAGACCATACTCTGCACATTGACGGCCGTGCCTAAATCATGGGGAATCTTGTTGAAGTTGCGATAATCGATGGCGCGTTTGTTGTTCCACGACGAGAAAACCGCCTCGATAGCCTTGTGCAACTGCTGGTAAACATCGGTGGGAAATGGCTCTCCCGACTGGCGCTGGGCGACCTGTTTGAATTCGACAACCAGTTGCTTGAGATCGGCAGCAGCGATCTCGGCGTCACTCTCGACTCCCGCCTTCTCTTTATATCGCTCGATCAATTGTTCAAAGTCCCTGGGATCCGTGTCCAGCACAATTTTGCTGAACATCTGGATAAAGCGGCGATAAGCATCGTATGCGAAACGCTCATCGCCTGTCAGAGCTACCAGGCCCTGTACCGTTTCGTCATTTATACCCAGGTTCAGCACGGTATCCATCATGCCGGGCATAGAGAACTTCGCGCCGGAGCGCACTGAAACCAGCAGCGGATTGTCCTTCTGGCCAAAGCCTTTGCCGGTCTGCTCCTCTACAATCTTTAATGCCGCCTGCGCCTGTTCCCACATACCCTCGGGAAATTGCTTACCTGCATCATAATAGACATTGCACGCCTGGGTAGTGATTGTAAAACCGGGTGGCACTGGCAGCCCAGCATTCGTCATCTCGGCCACACCTGCGCCTTTGCCGCCAAGCAAGTCGCGCATCTTGGCATTGCCCTCGCTAAAGAGATAAACCCATTTGCGTGGTGACTGTTTCACCACTTCCTCTAGTCTCGAACGTGTCTGTGTCACAAATATCCTCCAAAAATCTAAATATTGCCTGCTGTATACGGGCGACCCCCTCTAGGAGCACTTCTATGGGTTGTAAGCATGGTGCTATCCTGACTCACTATCAAGTAAGTAAGATGATATTCCTGGCCCATTTCAATACGTGACGAGCATGCTGTACATAGACGCTGGCTTGCTCCGCAGGAATCACTTCGTCGGCTTCCTCGGGAGGCGTACCGGCATAGAAGGCTTCTGGATGAAATGGAGTCAGTAGAGCCATTTCGTCTTGAATCTCCTGTGGCGCACCCACTAAAGCTCCCAGCGCTCGTAAGTCATGATCATACATGGATCGACGGCCAAAACGCAGCAGGCTGACCGCTTGCGCGGCTTTTTCTACTGCCTGGTTGCAAAAATCTACACAGGCGAAGTGCCGCCCTAGACTGAGTTCTACTCCTGCGGTAGCCATATCCTGCGTGGCCTCAGCAAAAAGTCCTAGTGCTCCTTGAATATCGCCGCTTGTGGGAACTTCTGTGTGCTCTTCTTCGTCTTCACTATCAGGGGGTATGATCGTATTCCGATCATAGTGAAGTCCAGCGGCGCGACCATCGCGGTCGTCCACAACAGATTGGGCACCCACAGGAGATGTTTCTATACCCTGGATAAGGAGTCGTTCCAACTCGTCCTGGCTGTTTTCACCGGGGTTGGTATGCGATTGTGACATTGTGTGTAATCCTTGATTGGTTAGAACCTGGCTCTCACGACGAATACCGGGCAGCGCTCTATTTGGACGCCGTGTTTAATATTATTCCTGTTGAAACACTGTGTCAATGTTGTAGGATAAACTTTCCTGGTTGTAAGGAGTATGCGTATGGAGACACAAAATACTGATGCTGTGTATGCGCAAACCACGTCTTCACATAGAGCCCATTTTGGACCTCACCGGTGGCTCGCGGGTGTTGTCGCCTTGACCCTGGTAGTCGGCCTGGGTACAATAGCGTGCTCACAGTTGGGGCAGCCCCAGAATACCCCCAGCGTTCCGGTGCCCTCCCCCGGCAATTGGGTGCAGGTGCTTACTGGCTATTCACTCACTTCTTTAGAAGCCGCGCGTAGCGACCCCGCCGTTATCTATGCATGCGCTACCAGGTACAGACAGGCGGGAAATGCTCGTACCCCCATCGGCTACGCGTTCTTGCGCAGCGCTGATTTTGGGGCACACTGGCAAAATATTGGAAGTAGGCTCGCTTTGAACGGCACTTGCCAGTTTGCCATCAATCCTGCTGATAGCAACGATCTTTATTACGTGACTGTATCCAACAATCGCCAGGGTTCCAGTGTAATTCTACACAGTGCTGATGGTGGGCAGACCTGGAACACTATTACACCTGTTTTCCAGATTCCTGGCCTGAAGTCCCCTGTGGTGTGGGCTCCTCAACAACTCGAAATGGAAGGGAACCAGTTATTCGCATTGCAGGCGGTGCCATCAGGCACCTTGTCTTTGCCAGGTCAGTCAACTTCACCTTCCAGCTATCCTTCACTACTACACCTGTTAACAAGTGTCGATGGTGGATACAACTGGACGGCCCTTGACAACTACATCAACAGCGCTGCGCAGGATGTGCGCAGTTTTGCCGTTGATCCTTCGAGTACTGATACTATCTATGAAGTGATAAGTGGCCTGGTATCACCCATTCAGCCAGTGGGTCGAACTCAAAGTAGTGGAACTCCACTTCCTGTGCCGCGCCTTACACCCGGTAGCGCTCTTTACAAAACGACCGACGGCGGTTCAAACTGGCAGTTATTGCAGCAGGGACTTCCCACTATAGCTCAGGTCCAACTTGCCATTGACAAACCGAACCTGATTTACCTGGGTACCACGTCGGGAGGTGCTCGCCCCTTACAACCATCGAGCATAGTCGGTCCGAGCAGTACGGGCAGTGCCTTCCAATTAAGTGTGAGTAGCGATGGAGGCACAACCTGGAGTAGTGTGGCACTCCCACCTGCAGCCGCACATGTACAAAGTTGGTTCGTTGGAGCAGATGGGCATGTTTATCTCGAGACAGGCGCGTACATTGCTCCTTCCGTGGTCATTACAGTAACAGCAATTGGTGTACCTCGACATAGATCGCCGGCAAATACACCCACACCGCAAAGTACGCCTACTCAGGGCTTGCCTGACATAAGGCAAAATCCAGCGACAGCGAATGATACTCCAACGCCAACCCCGGGCGATATACCCATAGCCTCGACGGTGACCGTGCCTGGAACACCTCCATCTGCTGGTCCATCTCTACCTCCTCCGACACTTCAGACCTATAATCCCGCCTCTGGCAATTGGAGCACGGTGCCAACGCCACTCAGCAATGTCCTGCTGCTGATAGTTACACCCGCCGGTTCCAGCAGCAGCGCCGTAATGTGGCTTATTAGCGTCACCAATGGGAACGATATAGTCTACAGAAACATCGTGTAATTCGGCGCACTGAGTAGGGGCTGGGCCTTGCCCCAGCCCTGGGGCGGCTTTTCCCCTGATAGATCAGAAGACTGATTTGACCGTTCTCTATGCCTTGGGCTACAATAATTGGAGAAAATGACCAGTAGTATGTTCACTTCCACGATGATGTGGAGATCCCTACCAGGAGCACAAATCATATGGCAGAGCGCATTCCTGTTATCGCCGGTGCGGCAAGGACGCCAACCGGCAAGTTTCTTGGCAACCTTGCCAGTTTTACTGCACCCCAATTGGGTGCTATTGCGATAAAAGAAGCAGTACGTCGTTCGGCAGTAGCACCGGATTCTATCGACGAAGTCATCATGGGCAATGTTGTCTCCGCGGGTATCGGCCAGGCTCCTGCCCGTCAGGCAGCCATTGGCGCTGGCCTCTCGGTCGACATCCCAGCGTTTACAGTCAATAAAGTCTGCGGCTCCGGCCTTAAAGCTGTCATGCTTGCTGCACAGGCTATTCGCGCAGGTGATGAGCAGGTATTCGTCGCAGGCGGTATGGAGAGCATGAGTAACACTCCCTATCTACTGCCCAAGGCTCGCACTGGCTACCGCATGGGAGATGGCAAAATCGTCGATAGCGTGGTGCATGATGGCCTGTGGTGTGCATTTGAAGACATTCACATGGGCAACGAGGCCGAGATCATTGCCGAGAAGTTTTGTGTCACACGCTCAGAGCAAGATCAGTTTTCAGTGCAAAGCCACCAGCGGGCCGCCGCTGCCACTGATGCGGGCCGCTTCAAAGAAGAGATCGTTCCCGTTGAAATCAAGCAGAAACAGGGCATTTCAGTGGTAGATACCGACGAGCCTATCCGTAGGGATACCACGCTGGAGTCATTGTCGAGGCTCAAGCCAGCGTTCCAGCAGGGCGGCACGGTTACTGCCGGCAATGCCCCTGGCCTGAGCGATGGAGCCTCGGCCACCATCGTTGTAGACCAGGACGTGGCAAAAGCAAACGGATTGACCATCCTGGCGCGTATCACCGGCTATGCTTCAGCCGCCATCATGCCCCGCTACATCTTCGCGGCTCCCACTCGCGCCGTCAATCGCCTGTTGCAGCGCGTTGGCCTGAAGATCAACGATTTTGACCTGATTGAGGTAAATGAGGCTTTCGCTGCGCAGACTCTGGCGAACGGCCAGGAACTTGACTGGGATTGGTCCCGCGTGAACGTTAATGGCGGCGCTGTTGCCCTCGGCCACCCCATCGGCTCCAGTGGTTCGCGTGTTCTCATCACGCTCATCTATGAATTGCGCCGCCGTGGAGGCGGTCGCGGCCTGGCGACTCTCTGCCTGGGTGGTGGAGGAGCTGTTGCCATGTCGATAGAGGTCTAATCATTTTTGCCCGTAACCTCGACGAGGAGGAGCCAATCATAATGCTTGAGCAGAAATCGCCTGAAACGCAACAGCCCGTTATTGAACAGGGCACACTTTTTGATAAAACCGAATTAGAACATCTGAAGGTCGAGCGGCGTCACTGGGAGGAAACCACGGTCCGGAAAGCCCAGGAAAGCGTGCTTGAGCGCGATAACCTCGTGACCACCTCCAGCGTGCCGGTCAACCGTATCTATACACCCCAGGACAACGAGGCACTGGACTACAGCCGTGATATTGGTCTTTCAGGCGCATACCCCTATACACGTGGCGCGCAGCCAACCATGTACCGCGCGAAACCGTGGACAATGCGCATGTTTGCGGGCTATGGCACCGCGGAGGATACCAATGCGCGCTTCAAGTATCTGCTCCAGCAGGGTCAGACGGGCCTCTCTACGGCGTTCGATATGCCCACGCTCTACGGCTATGACACCGATCATCCCCTGGCAGCGGGTGAGTTTGGCAAGTGTGGCGTGGCTGTCTCCTCGCTGGCAGATATGGAAGTGCTCTTCGCCGGCCTGCCGCTCGATAAAATCACCACTTCCATGACCATAAATAGCCCGGCCGCCGTGATCTGGGCCATGTATATCGTCAACGCGGAGAAGAACGGCTACTCCATGGCTACTCTTGGCGGTACGCTGCAAAACGACATACTCAAGGAGTACAGTGCGCAGAAGGAGTTCCTTTTCCCACCCGAACCATCGCTGCGCCTGGTCACAGATACCATCGAGTTTGGCACGCGCTACATGCCGCGCTGGAATACTATCAGCATCAGCGGTTACCATATTCGCGAAGCCGGGGCAACTGCTGTACAGGAGCTGGCATTCACCATCGCAGACGGCCTGGCTTATGTAGATGCTGCCCTCAAGCGAGGTTTGAAGATCGATGAGTTCGCACCGCGCCTGTCCTTCTTCTTCGATATACACAACGACTTCTTCGAAGAGATTGCCAAGTTCCGCGCCGGGCGGCGCCTATGGGCAAAGCTTATGCGCGAGCGCTACGGCGCTAAGGACCCGCGCTCCTGGATGATGCGCTGCCATGCGCAGACGGCGGGCGTCTCGCTCACAGCTCAGCAGCCCGACAACAACATCGTTCGTACGGCAATTCAGGCCCTGGCGGCCGTGCTCGGCGGCACCAATTCGCTGCATACTAACTCCCTGGATGAAGCGCTCGCGCTGCCCACGGAGAAGGCTGTACTGATCGCGCTGCGCACCCAGCAGATTATCGCCAGCGAGAGCGGCGTCGTTAATACAGTCGATCCTCTTGGCGGCTCCTACTTTATCGAAGCGCTGACCAACGCGACAGAAGAGGCCGCGCTGGACTACCTGAGACGTATCGATGATCTGGGCGGCGTATTAGCCTGCATCCAGAATGGCTTCTTCCAGCGTGAAATCGCCGAGTCTGCTTACCGTTACCAGCTGGAGATCGACCAGCACCAGCGTACTATCGTTGGCGTGAACGACTATATCATGGATGAGCAGATCAGGGTGCCTACCCTCTACATTGATCAGGTAGGCGAGCGGGCACACCTGGCACGGCTCGACCATATACGCAAAGAGCGCGATCAGGCTGCTGTGAAGCGCAGCCTGGCGAACCTACGCCGTGCTGCAGAGGGAACTGAGAACACCATGCCGGCCATCATCGAGGCGGTCAAAACCTATGCCACCCTCGGTGAGATCATGGATGTCTTCCGTGCCGTTTTCGGCGAATATATGGAGCCCGCTGTCTTTTAATCAGGAGAGAATCTTTCACATGCGTTGGTTGGAACTGACAGTGCAGTCGCACCCGGAAGCAGTAGAGTCGGTGAGTGAACTGTTGAGCCGCCACGCCCCCCGGGGCGTGGCTATTGAGGAACCGATTGAACTGATCGACGAGGGGCAAGAGTACCGGGTACTGAGTGGACAGCCCGTACAGGTTCATGCCTACCTGCCCGTCGATGGAAACGAAGAAGAGGCCCGGCAGGCCGTGACGGAAGGACTCTGGCATCTATCCAGCCTGGGATCACACTTTGTGGGCGATCTGCAAACGCGCATTGTAAATGAAGAAGACTGGGCCAATGCATGGAAAGACTATTATCATGTGACACGTATCGGGCAGCGGCTCGTCATACGCCCATCATGGCGTACATATACGCCCAGAGATGACGAAGTCGTGCTGGAGCTTGATCCGGGCATGGCCTTTGGCACCGGCCTGCACCCCACGACGCGCATGTGCCTGGAACAGGTAGAACAGCGTACACGTGCTGGTATGCGCGTTCTCGATGTGGGAACAGGTTCGGGAGTTCTCGCGTTAGCAGCGGTCAAGCTGGGTGCGGCTACTGCCCACTGTATCGATAACAGCAGCGTAGCAGTTGAGAGTGCAGCGGCCAATGCTGCTGCTAATGGCTTGAGCGACCGCATAACGGTGAAATTGGGCATGCTTGATGATGCAGAAGCTGCGCGCCTGGAAGGACAGTATGATCTGGTGCTGGCCAACATCATTGCGCGAGTGATCGGTTCGATTGCTCCGCACCTTGCCCGGGTTTTAACTCCAGGAGGATTACTCATAACCAGCGGTATTATAGAAGAGCGCCGTCACGAGGCGGAACAGCCTTTGCTGGCGGCAGGCCTGCGGCAGGTTGATCAAATAATGATCGATGATTGGGTAACGCTGGTTATGGGTAGATGAGGGCGCATGCATCGTTTTTTTGTTTCTCCGGAACTATTAAAAGAAGCCGGCGCTATTGTCTTTCTCCCCAAAGAACTTGCGCACCAGGTACGTGATGTCCTGCGCCTGGCAGTAGGAGAACGCCTGGTGTTGCTCGACAATAGTGGTGACGAGGTTCTGGCCGCCTTGGAGGAGAGCAGCCGCTCCGCAGTAGCGGTACAGTTACTGGAGCGACAGGTGGGTAAAAGCGAATCCCCCGTGCGCATCATCCTCTGCCAGGGACTGCTCAAATCGGCACGTTTCGAATGGATTCTGGAGAAAGGCACGGAATCAGGTGTGGCGGTCTTCGCGCCAACCCTGTGCCGCCGCTCCATGGCTGGCCTGGCGGATACGGGTCCAGCCAGGATACAACGCTGGCAGCGTATTATACGGGAGGCGGCGGAACAATCTGGCCGCTCGCGCCTGCCAGAACTCTTGCCCATTTGCCCTCTCATGCATGCTCTCAACGCTATTCCCCAGGATGCGCTCGCCATCATGCCATGGGAAGAGGAACGCAATCAACCCCTACGTTACGTGTTGAACTCCACCGTAGGCAAGAAGAATACAGTTTCCCCCGCAATGAGCGCCGGGTCAATAGCCCCGCCACCAGTTACAGTAGTGCTGTTTATCGGCCCGGAGGGTGGGTTTATGGCCGAGGAGGTCAAGCTCGCGCAGCGCTACGGTGTGCAGGTAGTAACGCTGGGGCCGCGTATCCTGCGTGCCGAGACCGCTGCCCTGGCCAGTATAGCGAATGTAATGTATGAGCTAGAGTGAATCGCTTGCATGATTGCTTGGGCATGTTCATTTTTTGCTTCAAGTACGGGATGGCAGATATGATAGGAGCGCTCCCAACGTCGTATAGTAGTGGCACCCCTTGCGGGTGCCATGAGAATAAACGGGTGCCATGAGAATAAACGGGTGCCATGAGAACAAACGGGTGCCATGAAAATGAATGGGGGCTATGTCTTGCCTTGCAAAAAAATGCAACGCATCCTGATTGCTTCTTGCGATTGACCCTGTCATCGCTTCATGCTATTATACAACGAACAATTGGCCCGACTGTGAACTATTGTAGGTGCAAGTCTATGGATAATGTCGTACCTGGCGCGCTGCGGCACCTGCGTGAAGCAGATATTATGAGCATGGCGGGGCTGGAGTTGGCAGCGCTGGGGCAGGAGTATTATCGTATAGGTGCAGTGCATTCGACGATACGTCAGGAAGTACAACTGACTGGGATCGTTGAAGTGCCGGGCCCGGCTTTTGAAAAAGCTGCATCACCGACAAATGCGGTTGAGGAGGTGCAAGAGACAGGACATGTAGAGCCTGAACCGGGTCGCTACCCGGTGAAAGTCGAAATCCATGGACGCAGCACCTGGAGTGCTACCTGTAGTTGTAATGTCCCTTCAGACTCCTTCTCTATTTGCCCGCACGCGGCTGCTCTCCTTTATCAGTGGTTGGCTCACCCGCTGAGCTTCATCTCCCCTTCCTCGGACTCGAATTTCCTGGAGACGCCTTCTTCACAACAACAGGCCGAACTCCTGAATGGAGATCAGGAGAGAGAAGTTTTACCTGAGTCAACAATTGAACGGCATGCAAGCCAGCTGGAGCAGACCTTTGAGCCGCCCGGAAGTCCGCCTGGAGGGCAGGTTACTGTCCCGCTTGGCAACCTCACTGAAATGCTGATCCAATTGGGATTGAGCGAGCTGCGGGCTATTGCGCGAGAATACGACGTCACAAAAACGGGCCTAAGCAAACAGCAACTCGTGGAAGCCATCGTGGAATTACTTAAGCAGCCCGAGATAGTGCGACGCGTCGTGGGAAGCCTGGAGAAACAACAACGCCAGTTGTTAGCTGCCATTACGCTGGCCGGTGGCGCAGTGACTGACGATGAACTGCGCGGCCTCTTCGAGCGCTTCTCTCTTGGCTATCCCAACCAGCTACAAGGCGCTCTTGCCGCATTGCGCAGCAAATGCCTGCTGCTGCGCACAAGTTTCAACGCATCGTTGCAGCAGCGCATGAGTCTGGTAGGTTCACTACTCGAGGTAGGCTGGTATGTGCCATCAGAGGTGCGTGCTGCGCTGCATGTCACAGTACCAGTAACGCCTTTCGAGGTGCGCCCGGGTAAAGATGGCGAGGCCGGAACTGCAAAGATTGAACAGGCGCGGCCCTATGCCTTGCTGGAAGACCTGCTGCTGGTAGCCCGCGCACTGGATGGCTACCAGCTTGGGAAGGAAGACGAAGAGAGTGACCATAGCGTGAACCGGGGTGAACTGCGTGGGCATCTTATTGGATCACCCACCGTTTCCACGAGTAGACTGGTAACACTTCCTCCACCACCGGGTATGCCTTCGCCCGCTCTGCTCGCATCTTTACAGGCAGCTGTTCCCCGCTCTCCCGCGTTTTTGCGTTTCGCCATACGTCTTTTGCGTTTGGTAGATATCCTCTACAAAGAGGATGCTGAAGCGCACTACTTGCGCGCACTGCCCACTATTGCCCGGCTCCTGCTCGGGCCAACTCGTAAAGAAGTAGCCCGCGATCTATTCAAACGCTGGCTTACTCAGCCTACTTATGCAGAACTGTTTGACCTACAAGAGGAAGGTCTGCGCCTGCGTTTTCGTACCGGGCCACTGGGTCGCCCCGCGCTGCGTACAGGAGAGCTGGAGACAGAAAATAGCGAGGCCAGGCAAGTGCTGGTGACATTGTTGGCTAAAGCTCCGCTCAACCAGTGGATCAGCTTTTCAGCATTTGCGCGTTTTGTCTATCGCTTAAACCCGACATTTTTACAAAGGCGGCAGAGTATATTTTCTTTACCGACCTGGTGGCTGGAGCGAGAAGAGGGTCGCCCGCTGCATCCCGCGCAGCTGAACGATTGGATGCGTGTCGAAGGACGCTACTTAAACCGGCTATTGTGCGGTCCATTTCACTGGTGGGGATTGAGTGATCTTGCTCTATCCAGCGCGGGACAATTGCTGGCATTTCGGTTCACTCCCTTAGCGGGCCTGCTATTAAATGGAACAATTGGCAGTCGTCATGTAATTAAGGAGGATGATCAGGCGCCTGCAGCTATGCTCAAAATCTCGCAGACGGGTGATATATTGATCTCTTGCTCCTCGCCTGCATGGCTGTTGATCGAATCGATAGAGGACTTCGCGGAAGTAGCCGGAGTTCAATCTGGATGGCTCCGCTATCGATTGACGGCAAGATCACTGGGCGATGCTTTCAGCCGGGGCTTGCATCCCGGCGATTTAATGCAGGTGCTCCGTCAACATGCCGCTGCCGGTGATCCGCTGACCAGTATGCTGGAACGACTCGAGCAGCGCATAGCCAGCTACGGACGGCTGCGTCTCTACACTGATGTCACGTTGTTGGAGGCGGCGGATACACCAGTTATGCGTGAACTCGCTGCCACTACGCCGCTGGAGGAGCAGGTTGTGCGGGCGATCCATCCCACAGCATTGATCCTTAAAAAACAGGGAGCGGAGCGTATTGTGCAGGACCTCAAACGGCGTGGACAAACTCCCCTCCTGCATGAAGAAGAATCCTTCCTGTCCGGCGGATGGGGACAGAGCACCGCGCACGCAGCATCCTTCGTGCCCAATAATTCTGAGAGGCGCTATGGAGCAGAGTGACCTCGATTTGTTACACATGGTACCACCCCATCACCTGCAAGCGCTGGTAAAATCACGGCGCCTGCCGCTCTCCCCGAGGATACAGAATATCGATACGCCTGCTGGACCTTCCTCGATAGCCATCACAGAGATTGCACAGCGCCTTTTTGATCCTGCTGCTGTCAGCGACGCATTGCGCGCCCTGGATGAAAGAGAAAACTTGATCTTGCGCGAACTGGTGGCGTGCGGTGGACGTGCCAATAGCCGCGACCTTGCTCTTTACCTGGCGAACAGCGGCCTGCTTGGCCATGGAAAGAAAGCCGAGACTGACTCCATGCCAGCCCCGTATAGCGGACAAGTGACGCTGGATCACCCGCCGGGAGCGCCTCAGTATCCTGTTCCACACCCACATGGAGTTTTTGAGCTGGCGGTGCGTCATCTGCTGCTACTTGGCTTGCTCTTCTGGGGCAAGCAAACCAACTTTGGCGGGCGCGACTATGCGAGCGGCGTTTATGATGGAGTATTGATCGTACCGCAGGCGGTAATGGAGGTAGTGAATGCATCATCTGAGAACCTCCCTCCTACTGGAGGCTTGCCTGCTGGAGCGGAGATAGAACTAAATCCGGGCGATGGCCTCTACAGGCTGCAACGCACACTCTATCTCTACTGGTCGTTTGTAGCAGCCGCGCGTGATGGACTATCCCTGGTGAACAGCGGGTCCCTCTCGCGCTATGCCCTGCGCCAGGTAGTCGAGCAACTGGGTTCGAAAACCCAGTCCGAGTATATACGTGCAGAGCATGAAGTTCCCCGCCTGCTCTTCACCAGGTTGCTCCTCATGAAGCTGGGGCTGTTGCGTGAGCGCCAGGGAGCGCTGCGTGCGGCGCCTGCCGGTGAGTTTTTTGCTCTCCCATTGTTGGAACGAGCGCGCCGCTGTTATCGCATCTGGCTCGAGTCGACATTCTGGAACGAACTGCTACACGTACCGGAAGTAATCATACGTCCCGGTCCTACTGCTCTTGAGCCTGCGCATGAGGAAGTGGTGCAGGCTCGTCAAATAGTAGTGGAGCGGGTACTACACGAGCAGCCGGAGGTGTGGTGTGAGTTCTCCACGTTTGTTGCCCGCACCAAGTTGTACGCACCCTATCTCCTGTTTCCGCGCCGCTTCGGAGCGCGTGCCGATCGCTACTCCATGGGCAGCAATCCATATGGCTGGGATTTTCGCCTGCGTCGTGGGTGGCTGACGCACCGCGAGGGCTGGCATCTCATAGAAGGCGGCTTTATACGTACTCTGCTCTCAGGACCGCTGCGCTGGTTGGGGCTGGTAGATACCGACGATGAAGATGCACCTACAGCTTTTCGCCTGACTGCCGGAGGTCTGCTGGTCATGAGCAATGCATCCCTGGATGTTGAGGAACCGCCAGTAGGGCGCTTGATTGTCCAGCCCAATTTTGAACTGGTAGTGCTGGCCCCCGTCTCTGAAGTCCTACTCATCAGCCTGGATTGCTTTGCTGAGCGTACCGGCCTGGAACGCATTGCGCAGTATCGCCTGACCAAAGCCAGCGTCACGCGTGCCATTCAGATGGGGCTGCAGGCCGAGGCTATTCGACAGGTACTGGAACAAGCCTCTGGCGCGGAGATCCCGCAGAATGTCGAGTATTCATTGATGGAATGGGAGCGACAGGCGCGGCGTATCGAACTATGGCGTGGGGCGGTCCTGCTCGAGGTCGATGATCCCGCGCTGCTGGACACACTTTTTGCCGACGAGCAGGCGCGTCCATTGTTAGGGCGCCGCTTAACTCCCGTGCTGCTAGAAGTGCCGCGCCATCAACTCCTGGCGCTACAAGAAGCGCTGTGGCAGCGTGGATACTTACCGGCGCTTGTTCCGGCATCGCTGTATGATCACCTGTTAGAAGATGTGAGCCTGCCAGTGTGTGAACCACAATGGCACCTTCATGACGATGGCTTGCTGCAGCCTTTGTATGCTGTGCTAAATCTCTACCTCGTTGCGGAGCTCGAGCGTATGAGCGAACTTGATGCGGCAACCGGCTGGCGGCGCATCACGCCTGCATCACTGCAAAGCGCCTCCGGCGTGGGCATTACGCTAGAACACATCGTGCGCTTCCTGGAACGTTATTGTGAAGGAGGAGTGCCCACTTCGTTTCTCATGCGCCTCAAGCTGTGGGGCGGTGGATATGCCGGTCAATCCACCATCCAGGTGGAGCATGCCCCTTTGCTGGCCCTCTCAGATCAGGTCCTACAAGATTTGCGCGCCGACGAGGAACTGCGCGATCTACTGGGTGCCGAAATTTCACAGCAGCAGCGCCTGGTACATGTGCCCCAGGACAGGTTGGAGCGCGTGATAGAACTGCTGCACGAACGCGGCTTCGAGATCCGCTAGGAAGACAGGTCCTGGGGCTGACATCCACTCATACTTGCTTCTCTCCCTCCCCGGGGAGACCCTTCAGCCAGCAGAGGAATTATGACCGCAGTCATCCCAGGGTTTTGCGACAGTCGCCTTTTGGTACAAAGCGGCCCGCGTGCGGGCTGCCTTGCAATATACTTGTTGAGTTTGTGGCGGGCTGACAGCCCGCCACAAACTCAACAAGTATACCTCCGCTAGCGCCGCAGGCGCGAGCAAAGAGCTCGAGAGGTGACTGTCGCAAAACCCTGCATGTCATCCAAAAGTTGTTGACAATTCGTCTCCGATGTGGTAACTTTATCATGCGAAAGCAATTGTGATGCGGGAGTGGCTCAGTGGTAGAGCATCTCCTTGCCAAGGAGAAAGTCGCGGGTTCGATCCCCGTCTCCCGCTCCCATTCCGGGCGACGTCGCCAAGTGGTAAGGCACGGCTCTGCAAAAGCTGCATCAGCGGTTCGAATCCGCTCGTCGCCTCCCAAATATGTGGTCAGGTAGGCCACATCCCCCACTTTTGAGATGCAAACCCATGAGACACCAGCGTAGCTACTCCACAGAAGCCATCGTGCTCAAACATATGGATTTGGGCGAAGCCGACCGTATTTTAACCCTTTTTACCCCCCACAAAGGTAAAATACATGTCATCGCCAAAGGCACGCGCCGCCCCATCAGCAAACTGGCGGGCCACCTGGACCTGTTGAACCGCAGCCAGCTCCAACTGGCGCTTGGCCGTAATCTCGACATAGTGACCCAGGCCGAAGGGCGTGAGAACTTTCTCCACCTGCGCACAGACCTCTGGCATATGACCTGCGGCTTCTACCTTGCCGAACTGGTAGATCGTTTCATCGAGGAGCATACGCAGCACGCCAACCTCTACCGTCTTCTACTGGATACCCTGCGCTACCTGGATGCCGATGCTCAAGCAGTACAGGGCCAGCGCTCCCAGGGCATACTCTCTACAGAAGATGAACGCAGGCGCTCGAAACTCCTGCTGCGCTACTTTGAACTCCACCTGCTCTTCTATGCCGGCTACGAGCCTGCCTTGCAAAACTGCGCGCATTGCGCAAGCGAACTACGGGCAGAAGTGAATGGTTTCAAAGCTTCGCTCGGCGGGGTGCTCTGTCCCCAGTGCTCCCGCTTCTGGGAGCGTTCGTTATCGGTCAAGGGCCTGAAAACGTTGCGCCTGCTGCGCAGCACTCCATGGCTGGATATACCATTCCAGCGCCTGGACACACACTTGAATATTCACTTAGAGAATGAGTTAGAGGCCGTCCTGCGCGGCCTCCTGCGCTTCCACCTGGAGCGCGACCTGAAATCCTGGAGTTTCCTGGAAATGCTGCGTTAATCCGCACTGGATAACCTCTTCCGTATCGGTTAAGAAACCTCGACTTGAAGGCCCCAATTACAACCACATGATTACTGATATCAATATGCGTTCTAACTGATTACATTGCGCTGCCTTTTATGCGTAACTGGCCATTCAAACTTGTCACTTTGAACGCGGATTGGTATGAATCACAACTCCTCGCCCGCGCGTACCCCCCTTATATTCTATACTTCTATTGGTGCCCTTCACGCTTCTATCATGTAACTGGACGCTTTTCACCTGTGGACCTGGTTATCACGTTGTCGCGCTTCCTACTGTTCTCGCTTGCTCATTACCCTGGTACTTGAAGTACCGTGCTGCTCTTATGAATTTTAGCGCACGACTCAAGGTCTGTTCCGTGCGTATCTGCGCGATAATGAAACCCAAAACCGGGCATGTCATGCTGAGCGTAGCGAAGCATCTCTGTGCCGATCGAGCCAGACCCTTCGCGAAGCGAGGGGTGACACCACCTGACCGATCTTGTTCGTGAAAACTCATTATCGCGCCTCGTCCGCCTCCAGAAGAGGTCTCCGGCAATTCTACCGGAGGGACTCAGAGTATTTTTAAACTTCATGAGCGCAGCCGGAACACCTGGTGCATCGCCACGTCATGCCTGTGACCGTCGTCCTTGTAGGTCGTCACCTGAGTTCTCTATTGTTTGCTCATTTTCATGGAGGATCATCTATGAAGTACCTGACCTCATCCTTCCGCGTGCGTTTGCCCTTCA
>WNFX01008318.1_pt1 | contig 18563 bp, 16 predicted proteins | sample 5400111 | NCBI WGS metagenome assembly WNFX01 (sample SAMN13153363, study PRJNA577476) | soil metagenome | isolation source: 40 cm soil or saprolite under grassland replicate 1 | place: USA:California | collected 2016-06-15 | reverse complement strand
ATGTTCGAACACTTTGTCTTGATCAAAAGAGCTTCGAGTCCCTTTTGCATGACCGACCCGATGTGAGTTTGGCTGTCATTCAGGTTTTGTGTGAACGGCTCAAAGAGGCCGCCCAAAAATTGCACAGTGAAATTATCAGACCTTAGAGTCAAAAGAAATCCCTCCTGCAGTTTGTAAGCAGGAGGGATTAATATTCAAATGAATTCATCGCATGGATGGACTGGGTTCACGAGTACCGGGCGCTCTCCAATTTCTGCGGCGGAAGCCAAGCACCACCAAGAGGACACCAAAGATCAGCGCGTAGGCGGCGATTGTCCAGATAATGGCAAGGCCGCCAGCCACAGGTCGAAGGAATAGAAGAACGCCTAAAGCAATAGAGACGAGACCGCCTACCCCTAACATCCATTCATTGGTAATTTCATTTCGCAGGCGAATCGCGGCAACAATTTCCAAAATTCCTGTGATCACTGCCCAGCTTGCGATCATATAAACGAGCACTAAGGATGTTAATCCGGGCCAAATCAGAGCGACAACGCCAGCACCGATGCTGATCAACCCTTCCAAAAGGAAAGTCCACCAGCGCGGCGAATCTTTGGTCCGTGATAAACCCGTGATGATTGCAACCAAGCCATCTACAATTGCATAAATACCAAACATTACGATCAATGTCAGCCAAGTAATAGCGGGCCATACAAAAGCAGCCAGCCCAAAGAGGATTCCAAATATCCCACGCAAGATAACAAGCCACCAGTTTTGAGACAAGGATCTAACCATCATTTACCACCTTTCAAGTTGAAGAAACAAATACCCCTTCTACTTATTCGTGAAATCCACATTTTCGCTGCTCATCGCAGCTTTTACATTCACTCGGTTTTCTGCCAGCTTCGTCAGTTTTTGGTCAGTTTCTTTTTCTTCGTCAAGTGTTTGCCCTAGCAGCTCAACAGCCTTCAAATAGCCTAATTGCCTGGCATGAGCACGCGCAGTTCCATATGCAGCAATTTCATAATGTTCCACGCGTTGAGCAGCTCCGATCAATGCAGCTTGTTTAGGCTCTGCTTCCATATCGCTTTGAAGCACTTCCTCGCCTTCCTTAATTGCTCCCTCCATTCCTATGCAGTTTTTGCCAAGAGGAGTGATTTTCAAATCGTTGCAAATATCTTCAATACGTTGTGCATGAACACGTGTTTGCTCTAAATGCTTTTCAAAAGCCGCGCGCAAGTCATTGGACTCAGCCGCCTTCGCCATCTGCGGTAGAGCCTCGATGAGTTGAGTCTCAGCGCTGTAAATATCTTTCAACTCGTCTTCAAGTAATTCGTCAAGTGTTGTGATTTTCATGAGAAACTCCCATTAACCAGAATTTTGTTATACAAACAAAGCATCGGGAATTGGTTTCTAAATAGAAACTTCCTCTGAGATGCCTAACGAATGTCCGCTAATGAATGTTATTTTTATATATGAGATAAAGACGCATGAAAGGGACACAAAAAGACCTCCAAGGCCGGAGGTCTTCTTTCTAGACCTAATGTCACTCAGATCATGAAGAACGCGAAGGAATCACCCTGAAGGAGGTTAGATTACGAAGAAATGTAAAAGCTGAAAATGCAAATACGGCGATGGAATTAAGCAAATAGAGAACAATGAACACAGGCAAACCATCAAATGCTCTCATCCATATCAACGCGCCGAGTAATTGCGCTCCTGTAACAATCATCAGCCCAAGCAACGAGGGTCCTGTGACATCTAACGCGTGTTGACGAGAGAGTGTGTAATGCAGAGTCGCTGCAGCCAGGTACCATCCACCCGCGACATGTGCAGTGAGCGGTGTTAATTTCCATGCCCACCAGGGCACTGCGCTTGCTTGAGCTGGGGCTATATAAATGAAGGGCCAAAGAATTAATCCAATACCGAATACAGCACTAATCACTGCGAAAACTTTCAGGATGGATGAAAAGCCATTTGGGACAACTGGGCCACTGTTCGCCGGTGGTGTATATCCTCTCTCCATTGACAAATAAACAAGCAAAGTGGCAATTGGACTAGTCACATAAACAAAAAGCCACGCCCAGGCAACGGGATGATGCCAATTAAAGATTGGAATGTGTAAAAGAGTAGCAAATAACTGTGTGATGGCAAAGACAAAAATCCCCGGCATTTGCACGCGCGCGACAGACCAGCGGTTCAATCCGAGAGTCCAGAGTGCACCCAAACCTCCTAGATAATTTGCGCCCATGAAAATCGGCGTGAGCGGATGTTTGATCGTCCAGGCAAAGTAAGTTTCAGTTTGCGTGGGAAATAAAAAGAGGATTGGCCCAGCAACAAAAGCCAATCCACCTGCGCCAAACAACAATAATTTGGCATTCAACGATAATCGCTTTTCCATACATGACCTCCTATCAAATACATACTGAAGAGTGCACCGACGTAGAATTATATATCGGAATACTGTAAATTGGACTATAGAAATCCATTTATGGGAACTAAAATATCTCTTACACGTCTCAGAATTAATACTCGCTTTGGAGGCACCTATCTATGAAATCTCCTCTTAAACTATCCATTGTCCTTGCCATCCTCTTCCTCCTGCTCTCCGCTTGCGGACCTAAGGCAAGCATCGCTAAATCCGATCTACAGAGAATCACTTCACCCAACGTATCAGCGGATGATGTCCATGCACTGACCGATGACAATAATGCTTTTGCTTTGGATCTGTATCAGTCGCTCCGTTCGCGCGACGGGAACCTGATTTATTCCCCCTATAGCATTTCTCTCGCCTTAGCCATGACCTACGCAGGGGCACGCGGTGAGACAGAATCTCAAATGGCTCAAACGATGCACTTTCTTCCCCAAAACAAGTTGCATCCTGCTCTCAATGAACTTGATCTTGAACTAGCCAAACGAGGCGAAGCCCAATCGAAAGATGAAACGCCACTTCAACTGGACATTGCTAACGCCATTTGGGCAGAACAGACCTTTCCTTTTCTCAAAGATTATTTGGATGTGATTGCCCAAAACTATGGCGCAGGTATCCAACTGGCTGATTTTGGCCATGAACATGAAGCCGTCCGCAAAGAGATTAATAGTTGGGTGAGCAATAAGACCAATGAAAAGATTCAAGATTTAATCCCAGATGGGGTTCTTGATCCCAATACAAAGATGGTATTGGTCAACGCGATCTATTTCAAAGCAGATTGGATGGTTCAATTCGATCCAAATGATACTAAAGATGCTCCGTTCCATCTACTCGATGGCTCGGATGTGCAAGTCAAAATGATGTCACAAAGTTTGTTTGGCCTGCCTTATCTTCAAGGCGATGGCTATCAGGCCGTTGAATTACCTTATCAAGGTGAGACTGCTGTCATGGATATCATCCTTCCCGATGAAGGAAAATTTAACGAATTTGAATCCACGTTGGACGCTCAAAAGCTAAATGAAATTATAGGAAGCATGCAGCCAAGCGGTGGGCTTGACCTAGAATTACCAAAATTTAAGTTCAGCGAAGATTTTGACCTTAAGGACCGTTTAACTTCTATGGGTATGTCCGATGCATTTGACCCAGATCGCGCCGATTTCTCAGGCATGAGCGGTGGCAAAGACCTCTATATTGACACCGTCCTGCATAAAGCATTCGTCGCAGTGGATGAAAAAGGTACAGAGGCTGCCGCAGCTACAGCTGTTATCATGGGCCCCACGAGTGCAATGCTGCCCAACATATCTCTTACAATTGATCGCCCATTCATCTTCATAATCCGCGATCTTCCAAGCAGACAAATCCTATTCATTGGACGCGTGCTCAACCCTGTAGAATAGTTGACTGCGCTTATCGGGCTTGAGAAACAATAAGAAACCGAATAGCCTCAACGCCGCGCTCAACCACAGCGCGCCACCGAGACCAATGTAATCAGCCAGCCATGTTCCCGCTAATGGCGCAACGATCATAGATAAATATTGCATAGATTGCGCCAAAGACACGAACGTCGCGCTATACTCCGCGGGAACCGTCTTCATCAATTCATCAAAGAAAACGAGATCAAGTCCGGCTTGGAATAAGCCTGCAATACCTGCATAAATAATGATCAAATTGATTTGTGGGGCGGCCGCGCTCAAGGCTGGATAAAGAGTCATGCCCAGAGTTGTTGCCAACAAGACAAACCTGCCTCCACGTTTGCGAGAAACCCGGGGCCAAAGAAAATAACCCACAAGCATAATTAGGGTCAGAGTCATGTTGACAGCGCCAATCTGACTATCCGTTGCATGAACTTGATGAACGAGGAAAAGTGGCATGATGGGCTGACTCAATACGATTGCAGAAAAGTAAACAAACCGCTTCGAAGAAAATGAGAGGAATGCAGGATGCTCGCGCATAAGCCTTATGTAATTACTAGAGTTCTGGCCCGGAGAACGGCTAATGGGAAGTGGCGGGGTAACCTGATCGCGCAATTGAATTTTTCTTGAAAAATAAAAACTAAAAAAACCACCTAGTGATAAAACCATGAACATGATCGCATAATTTAGCGGAAAAGTAATGAGATCAATCAATCGTGTAATAATGAATGTCCCAATGACACCTGTCAAGCCAAAGATCGTCCAGCGGCGACTCAGCAATGTATAACGACCTTCTGGTCCAGCCACAGCGTTCATCACCACAGAAAAAGCGACTGCCAGCGCGGTTTGAGGTAAAGTAGCAAATGCCCAGATTGCCAAGGTAGCAATGATCACAAATTTTTCGGAAATGAGTAAAGTCAATATCCCTGTCAACGCATAGCACAAGATCACCATCAAACGCGACAAGCTATACCACGGAACAATATTGCGCTGGGTTTGGAGAAAACGCCCAACCAAAATCGCCAAAACAAGTCCTGTCATGCCCGGCATGGACGAGAGCAAACCAACCTGAAAATTGCTCGCACCGAGACGCGTAAGAAAGACCGGCAGAAATGGCGCTGCGACATTCGAGATGCTCACACCAATCGCATCAATCTGCACATAACGGAAATTTCTCTTTTGTACTTTGATTTCGGCTTCGTTGGCTGTATTCATAACTGAGATGCTAAATGATTATAATGCCCGCAAAGGGTAATTCTTCAAATGATCAAAATACGTCACATCCAGCCGGATGAAATCGCTCTTGCCAAAAAATTAATCTATCGCGTCGCCCACCAGGTTTTTCATGACACCCGCCCACTTGAAGAATCGATAGCCTTCTATGAATTACAAGGTCAATTACATGACATGGACGATGTTCAAGAAGCATACTTTGATAATGATGGAATATTTCTCGTGATAACCGATGATAATCAGATCATTGGCACAGGCGCAGTTCGCAAAATTGACGATGAAATTTGCGAATTAAAACGACTCTGGCTGTTATTCGAATATCATGGCAAGGGATTGGGTTATGGCATGATGCAGGAGCTGTTGTCATTTGCACGCGAGAAGAGCTATTCACGGATGAGGCTTGAGACAGAGCGCGGCCATCAAAACCGCGCCTATGATTTTTACAAACAACTTGGCTTTTATGAGATCCCACGCTATAGTGACAATGAAGATGACGTTGCGATGGAGATGGTTCTGTAGGTCGGGTTATTAGTCGGGCTATAAGTCCGATAGTCACGCTGCAAGCGTGACCTACAGTTTTACCGCGTTCAACCATTCGGGCAATTGCTCGATGAGTTGCTCCATAATTCCTTTGGCGCGTTCGTTAAACATTTCGATATTGTTGTAAGCCTCACCACCTTCTTCACTGACCATATCACTCACGCCGCGTAGAATCAACAAACGCGCATGGTTTCGTTGCGCGACCCAGGCGAGCGCGGCAGATTCCCAGTCCGCGGCGATTGCGCCGCGCGATTTCAGAAAAGGGATCTTTCCGGGTGGAAGGTCGCTATCGGCGGAGGCGATCAGCCCGCGTCGGATAGGAAAAGGATAGGGTTCAACCAACCAGCCCAAGTCTAGGGAAGAGTCGTAGTAGGAAACAATATCAAGGTCTCCCATTAATTCCACAATATCGTACACGTAGGTCTTATCCACCAGGATAACATCACCGAGACTCACCGCGCCTTCAAAGCCTCCGCATGTACCCAAGTTGATAATCAAGTCTGGTGAATAGTTATCGATGACATGCTGCATTGACCCTGCAGAGGCGATTTTTCCCCAGCCACTATGGAAGAACGAGATATGCTCATCCTGAATTAAAATGTCAAAACATTCACCAAATGGAAAACGCTGCATCTTCGCATTCGGGAACAAAGGCTTGACGGCATTCCATTCAGCGATGGCGGAGATAAGGACAACAACTTTCATCTAGAAACTCCTATGACTTTCATGTTTATTACATTTCAGATTAGAGTACTCTTATTAATTGTCGTATAATTTCTTTATGCCTGAATGGCTTGGGAAGACAATCGGCAGAGTACGAATTGAAAAGCTCCTGGCCCGTGGGGGAATGGCGGAGGTGTATTTAGGTATGCATCTCACTCTTGAGCGGCCTGTCGCTGTCAAATTGCTGCACAGTCATATCGAAGAAGACCCTTCGCTGCTGGAACGCTTTCATCGTGAGGCGAAAGTGGTGGCAGGTTTACGGCATCCTAATATCGTCCAGATTTTTGATTTCGATACAACAACAGATGGTCACCCATATATTGTAATGGAATATTTGAAGGGTCCAACGCTCGCAAATTATCTGCGTGGTCTTCACGAACGAAACGAGCGGATCCCTCCCCATCAAGTGGCGCGTCTCCTCAAAGCACTAACCGCTGCGCTTGATTACGCACATGAGCAAGGCGTCATTCATCGGGATATTAAACCAGGCAACATCCTGCTCCACAAAAAAGCCGATCTAATTCCTTTGGATAAACCTCTGACGAATGACGTGGAAGCCGTTATTACAGACTTTGGGCTGGTTCGTATTGCACACGCAGCCACACAGACTGCCTCAGGCATGGTAAGCGGGACACCGGCTTACATGTCGCCTGAACAGGCACGCGGGGATAAGACTGATCATCGTACCGATATCTATTCTCTTGGCGTGGTGCTCTATGAAATGCTGGCGGGCCGCGTCCCGTTTGAAGCCGATAGTAGTATGTCTATTATTTACATGCATATCCATAACCCACCTCCACCCATTGCAGGGATCTCTCCTGCCGTACAAACAGTGATGGATCGTGCTCTGGCGAAAAATCCCAATGACCGTTACCAAACCAGCCGGGAGATGGCAGTTGACTTCTTTCTTGCCATTGGAATGACCGCACAAGCGGAAACCATCATGGAGGTCTATCCCGGAAAGGCTGATGATACTTCCACTTCTCTCAAGCCAAAGAAGACCCGCAGCCGGGCATGGATCGGTGCGGGAATACTTTCATTTATTTGTCTGCTTGTCCTTGGAGCTGGCGCGTGGGGGCTTTTATCTTTCTTGCCATCGTTCGCCAAGCCAACTGGGACCGCTGACGCAACAATCATTAATGCAACTGCAAGTGTTTCACTACCGGTCACCAGTGATCTACCGTCAGGGGAAGGGATGGTGGCAGTTGCGGCGGATACCTATGAGGTGGGCACGGTTTTGTTTACAGACGATTATCATCTCGCCCCACAAGAGATTCCATTAAGCAGTTTCTGGATCGACCAGTACCCCACCACCAACACACAATATCAGCCATTTATGACCCAGACCAATCCCCCTCCCCCCGAAGTCTGGCCTGGCGAGGGAGATCACCCTGTCCGAGGCGTCACTTGGGAGCAGGCTGTGGCATATTGCAGCTGGGCGAAAAAGCGCTTGCCCAGCGAAGCAGAATGGGAGGCGGCTGGACGCGGCTCTGGTCCCACCCCCCAGTTGTATCCGTGGGGCAATGATGATACGGCCAGCGGACAGGCGCTCAGCCTGCCAGATGAAGATACCTATGCCGTGGGTACACAATCTTTTAATAAGAGCCCCTTTGGCGTGTTCGATATGGTGGGCAATATTTGGGAATGGGTGGGAGAGCCGTATAGTAGGGTGCAAGAAGGATATAAAATATTGCGAGGTGGCCGCTATGGACTTCCCATCAATGATTTGGCATATCGCTTAGCCATTGCACCCGATGACACTCGCTATATCAAATTTGCGGGCTTTCGGTGTGCCGCAGATCAGGTCAAGTAAAGGAGGCAGAGTATGAGCAAGCAACACATATACCGTTCTGGCTGGGCAATCGTCACGCTCATGTTTATGGTGACGGGGGTTGGATGTGGGGTCATCCCCAGCACTGTGACTGTTAATCAGCCAACCGCCTCCGCGCTTCCTAGCGCTTCCCCTGTACCCAGCCCAGCGAGCGTTGAGACAACCCCCACCACCGCGCCGGTTTCCGGTGCGAACGTGTTGTATCAAGATGACTTCACCGATCCCGTTACTGGCTGGCCGGAAGATAAGTTTGATAATTATTTCATTGGCTATCATGAGCCGGAATACTATCACATCGAAATCACCAGTCCCAATTACAAATCCACCGTTTTCGAACCGAAAAAACAGAGTTTCGGGGATGTGACCCTCGAATTGCAGGTACTGACCGTTTCCAAGAAGACGGCCGAGACAGGTGATTTCCGCTATGGGTTGGCCTTCCGCCGCTCGGGCGATCAATATTATGCCTTTACGATTTCTCCACGCACCAAGAAATGGTATGTCCTCAAGAATTCTCCCAATGCATTAACGGTGTTGGCAGAAGGCACAGAAGACAGCATTCACGATCTGGATACGGACGATGCGCTACGTGTGGATGCACAAGGTGCTAATTTCTTCTTTCACATCAACGACCACCTGGTTGGTCAAGTCACGGATGCAGAGTATGCCAAGGGAGAAGTGGGTTTTTACGTTGAGACCCTGGATGCCACCAATGCTCACATCCATTTCGACACCTTAGTGATCCGAAACTTTGAAGCGCCTCCCCCGCAAGAAGAGGCCGCCGCTATGTTGTATCAGGATGATTTCCGGCTACTGGTGATTTTCGCTATGGTTTGGCTTTCCGTCGTTCAGGCGATCAATATTATGCCTTTACCATTTCTCCGCGCACCAAGAAATGGTATGTGCTTAAAAGTTCTCCTAATGAGCTAGTGGTGTTGGCAGAAGGCACAGAAGACAGCATTCACGATCTGGACACTGCCGACACTTTGCGCGTGGATGCGCAGGGTTCCAATTTCCTCTTCCACATCAATGACAAGCTGGTGAGCCAAGTCACGGATGCAGACTATCCAGAGGGAGAAGTGGGCTTTTATGCTGAAACCTTCGATGCCACCAACATTCATATCCATTTCGATGAACTAACCATTCGAGAGGTTGAATTATCCCTGACCTGCCATGTGGATGCCATGACCTTATACGTGCGCAGTGGACCCGGCAAGAAATTTCCGTCACTCACAGTCTTGTCCAATGGCGAGACGATCGAACCGCTGGGACTGAGCCCTGACAAGCAATGGATCAAGATAAAAATGGCAGGCAGTCCAGACCCCGGTTGGGTCTTCAACTCGGAAGGATTTTTGTCCTGCAACGCCCCTGTCAAACTCCTGCCTGTTGTCAGTCCATAAAATACGATAAGATCATCAGCGAAAAGTTTACCTGGAGCTTTCAGCTTTTTATATTTATGAAGACCGCGGCATGACCGCGGTCTTCATTTAGGGCACTTCAAAAGTTCATTTTGGTACCATTTCAAAAACCCCTGCTTACAATTCGCGTTGTATAATTCCTCTATGCCAGAATGGATTGGTAAAACTGTTGGCAAAGTAAGAATCGAGAAAGAAATCGCCAAGGGAGGAATGGCAGAAGTTTATCTTGGCACTCATCTCACATTAGATCGCGCGGTTGCAGTCAAAGTCATGCATAACTATATAGAAACGGAACCAGACTTGCAATCGCGTTTTGAGCGGGAAGCAAAAGTCGTGGCGGGATTGCGCCATCCCAACATCGTGCAAATATTTGACTTCGATACAGCAGAGGGCCATCCTTATATTGTGATGGAATACCTACAGGGTCCATCGCTGGCTGTGTATCTGCGCGAACTACACAATCGTAACCAAAGATTACAACCCGCACAAATCGCGCGCTTGCTTATTACCATCGCGACAGCATTGGATTATGCTCATGAAAAGGGAGTCATTCACCGCGATATCAAGCCGGGTAATATCATCCTGCACAACAAAACCACCGCTTTTTCGATTGATCAGCCCATTACAGAACAAACAGAACCTGTGCTTACAGATTTCGGTTTGGTTCGTATCGCACAAGCTGTTACACAAACGGCTTCCGGCGCTGTTAGTGGAACGCCCGCGTACATGTCACCGGAGCAAGCTCAAGGCTTGAAAGTGGATCATCGCAGCGACATCTATTCGCTTGGGGTTGTTTTGTATGAGATGGTGGCGGGCCGCATTCCATTCGAGGCGGATACTTCGTGGACGTTGATCTTCAAGCATATCAACGAACCACCACCTCCTATTTCCAATCTTCAGCCCGCGGTGCAAAAAGTGATCGACCGCGCGCTAGCAAAGAAACCTGAAGACCGCTACCAAACTGCTCGCCAGCTCGCGGCAGATTATATGAATGCCATCGGCATGATTGCGGAGGCAAATACATTACGGATGTCGCTTCCCGCTTCGCCTACGCCTCCAGTTGCTACAGTTTCCCGAAACGAGAATCAAGCCTCAAGTCCCGCTTGGATGCGGATCGCCTCTTTCCTGGGCATTGGAATCCTTGTCGTCGCGTTCGTAGCATTGGGATTTTCACGGTTTGCATCTATTCAAGCCACAAAAAATCCCACAGAAACTCCACGACCTACTGAAGTACAGGATACGAAGCAACCACCCACACCATCGAATGGAAACATTCCAATTGACACCACCCAACCTGTCGGACTGTTGCGTTTTCAGGATGGGACCGCGCCTGCAGATACCGTGACGATTTCCACCTCCACGATGCCGCTACCCCCTAAGGGAAGTCAGTACGAAGCATGGTTGATCGAAGACGATGCAGAGCAACGGATCAGCATTGGGATCATCAGCTTCGACCAGGATAATAAAGGCTCCTTGACCTTTGTAGATAACGAGGGAAGAAATCTACTTGGCAAATATAGTGCAATGGAAATTACGGTTGAACCTGATCCCGACTCCAATCCAAATTCATCGAACAACGTTGCTTTTTCTGTGAGGCTGCCCGAGGGTGGACTTACCCATGTGAGACATTTACTGTATTCCTTTGGCGCGGCGCCAAACAAGATTGGTCTCGTGCGCGGCTTGGATGCAGACACGAACCTGCTGAATGAATCTGCAAAGCAAATGCTTTCTGCTTTTGAAACTGGAGATGACGCAGGGGTGCTCTTTCAAGCGGAAAGCATGCTGAACTTGATTGTTGGCAGTCAAAGTGAGGATCACAAAGATTGGAACGGAAATGGAACTGTAGATGATCCCAGCGATGGCTATGGTCTCCAGTTGAATAAAGATAATTTGGGATATATTCAAGGGTCATTCACTCATGCCGATTTAGCCATTACGTCCCCCGATGCGACTCAAAACATGCTCATCCATGGTGGGCATGTCAAAATCTGCGCACAGAATATCAGCGATTGGACTGCTCAATTACATGATCAATTAGTCACTATTCTTGAGAATCCATCTGATCCTAATCGAGAAGGGTTGATCCGTCAGGCAGTGGCAATGGCTAACCAGATACGGGTTGGCCTCGATGTCGATGGCAATGAAAAAATTGAACCTATTCCTGGCGAGGGCGGCGCACTGACAGCCTATGAGCATGCCTATTACATGGCAGATATGCTGATTCTTCCAGCGGGAAATCAAACTCCTGCTCCTTAATATAAGTCCAGTTTTACAACTCAATAACAGGGGCGAAAATTCAGTGGGTATAATGAACTTATCCTTCTCCATTGCACAACATTACAAAACGAGAAGACGATCCGTTCATTTTGTTGTGTAACAAAGAATGGAGGTTCACCCTATGGATAAAAAACCTTTTGATATTGGTTTAGCTGTACGCCGCATCAGAACTGCCGTGAAACCTTGGCCGAAGGCGGCGCTCTTTGAACTTGCTGAGAATGGTTTTACATCGACATTCGAACAACTGGTGGCATGTATCATTTCAATTCGCACTTACGATGAAGTGACATCACCGGTGTCACGTAAACTTTTTGAGCGTGCCCGTACTCCAGCAGAGATGATCAAGCTATCATATGAAGAACTGGACACGTTAATCAGTACCAGCACATTTCATGAGCGCAAAGCAAGTCAAATTCTTGAAATCGCGCGCCGCGCCATCGACGAATTTGATGGAAATATTCCATGTGACCCTGAAGTCTTGATGTCTTTTAGTGGTGTTGGCCCAAAGTGTGCTCATCTCGTTTTAGGCATTGCTTGTGGAGAACCATTTATCAGCGTGGACATTCATGTTCACCGCGTAACCAACCGCTGGGGTTATGTGCAAACCTCTACTCCTGAAAAGACGCTAGTAGTACTTGAAGCCAAACTTCCGCGTCGTTATTGGATTGAGATCAATCGGCTGCTTGTGCCATTCGGAAAACATATTTGTACCGGCAGCCTCCCCCATTGCTCAACCTGTCCTGTACTGGAAATGTGTCAACAAGTAGGTGTGAAATCTCATCGTTAATAAACCATAGCGCGCTCCCGAAGAGCATATAAGTAGATATAAAAGTGATCGTTTGAAGAAAAGGCGAATTCAACGAAAGGATATACTGCATCTATGCAAACCCAAACAACAAAAACGATGGGGAAACATCAACCTAACTCAAGACAATGTTTTATCTGTGGGATGGAAAATCCCGTAGGCTTGCACTTACACATTTACGAGACCGCGCCGGGTGAGGTGGAATCAAATTACGTCGCGCCCGAACATTTTCAAGGCTATCCTGGTGTTTTACATGGTGGAATTGTCGGCGCGCTCATTGACGAAATCTCCGGTCGAGCTCATATGGGGAGCGACCCAATGAATCCACGCTTTATGTTCACTGCTAAGCTGGAAGTGAAATATCGCAAGAATGTTCCGATTGGCAGACAATTGAGAATTATCGGCAAGGCCGGGAAATCAAGAGCCAAGTCCGCGGAAGCATGGGCAGGGATCTACGATGCGGAAACGAACGAACTGCTTGCCGAGGGAAATACTCTTTTGATTGATGTCCCTCCGGAACAATTCGACAAGTCAAGACTGAATGAATTAGGGTGGAAGATTTATCCTGAATAATCTCTACATGTCCTTGCAGTAGCATCATTAACTGTATAATAAAGTCACTCCCACGGAGGCATATGATTACCACCTATCACAGACCTAAAACACTGAACGAAGCCTTGACTCTCCTGACTCAACCTAATCGGATTCCGCTCGGAGGCGGCACCCTTCTGTCTCACTCAAAGTCTGATTCCGTTGAAGCAGTGGACTTGCAAGCTCTCGGCTTGGATGCCGTTAAGAAAAGCGGAAATAATCTCGAGGTCGGCGCGATGGTCACATTGCAACAATTGCTTGACTCCGAATATTGTCCCGCTGCATTGAAGTCCGCGCTGAAGTTGGAAGCGCCTCTAAACATTCGCAATGCCGCTACCGTTGCAGGGACTCTCGTCGCATGCGACGGGCGTTCGACCTTTGTCACGGTTTTGCTGACATTAGATGCAAAGTTGGAACTAAGAAAATTAGATAATTCGAATATCGAGATGCGAAATTCGAATATTGGTGATTTTCTGCCTCTAAGAATCTTGGAAGGCTGGCTCATCACCTCTATCATTGTCCCTCTCAACGTAAAACTCGCCTTTGATTATGTCTCCCGCACCCCCGCGGACAAGCCCATCGTCTGTGCTGCACTTGCGCAATGGAATTCAGGTCGTACACGTCTTGCGCTCGGCGGCTATAGCAATAGTCCCTTATTGGCAATGGATGGCACTGAATCTGAGGGCCTCGAAACTGCGGCGCGCAACGCCTTTCACGAAGCGACCGATGAATGGGCCTCCGCCGAATATCGCATGGATGCGGCTGCGACGCTGGCGAAGAGATGTATGGAAGAAAGATAATAACAGATGCCGAAAATTTCAGAAAGCAAGGGTCGTCCTGATGAAAATTCTGGCTACGCACGACTGTTTGGCAATCAACAGCTCGGCCAGTTATTAAGTCGTGTGCAAGCTACAGTCATTCGTACGGGAAACGAGCTAGAAAAATTAATTGAAAGCGAGACATCCAATGAACTAAAGGCGGTTCTTGAAGATATCCTTACTGGGCAACAGTCATTTTCAAAAACCCAAGTCGTTTTCCAAGCAAAAATGCCTCCACAAGTCGATGCCAGAGGCGGAACAGCTGATATCGTAGTTTTCGAGCATACAGAAAAGACGGCGAAGATCATTGAACTTAAAGATGGTGATACCTTTGACACCAAGAAAGCAAGTGGCGAGCTGGCTAGCATGGAAATCTTCGCCAAGTGGATTTCAGCTAGAACAGATTACAAAACTAGTTTCTATTTTTGCTCCTTCAACCAAACAAATAAAGAGGCCATAGTACACGGTGCCAAGGGACGTTTTGATATTAACCATGCGATGACGGGCCAAGAGCTTTGTAACTTGTTAAATATTAATTACGATGCTCTTAGAATAAAGCGTCAGAAAGAACAACCTGAAAATCTTCGATACTTCATCAGTGAATTACTCCGTATCACGGAGGTAAAACAAATTATCAACGAGCTATTAGAAAGAAGAAAATGAATAAATCACAAGCAACTACCCATAAATTACCACTAAATCAAATTCTGAAAGGTGATTGCAAAGAAATTCTGAATTCTCTTCCTGAGAATTCAATTGACTTAATTTTTGCTGATCCTCCATATAATCTACAACTACAAAACGAACTCTATCGTCCTAATATGACAAAAGTAGATGCAGTAAACGATCATTGGGATAAGTTTGACAGTTTCCAAGACTACGACAATTTCACTAGAGAGTGGTTATCTGCTTGTAAGCGCGTTCTCAAAGACACTGGCACGATTTGGGTTATTGGTTCGTATCATAATATTTATCGTGTTGGTGCAATTATGCAAGATTTAGGCTATTGGACTCTCAACGATATTGTTTGGGTTAAAACTAACCCAATGCCTAATTTTCGCGGTGTCCGCTTTACAAATGCACATGAAACACTTCTGTGGGCGCAAAAGAAAAAAGGTGCAAAATATACATTTAACCATCACGCTATGAAAGGGCTGAATGATGATTTACAGATGAGAAGTGATTGGCTAATTCCAATTTGCTCAGGAAATGAAAGAGTCCGTCTCAATGGAGAAAAAGCTCACTCTACTCAAAAGCCAGAAGCTTTACTTTATCGCGTCATTCTCTCAAGTTCAAACCCTGGCGACATAGTTCTTGACCCGTTTTTTGGAAGTGGAACAACTGGTGCTGTTGCCAAGAAATTACATAGGCAATGGATTGGCATTGAGCGTGACGACATTTACATAAAAGTTGCTCAACAGCGAATCGATTCAATCCAACCAACAATGTTTTCCGAAGAGTTATTTGTTGTTGACAGGAAGAAGACTGAGCCACGTATTCCTTTTGGCGCGTTGCTAGAGAACGGCCTGCTACAAATAGGACAGAATTTGTATTTTGGAGAAAAGGGCACAGAAGTAGCCGTTATCCTTTCCGACGGAAATATTAAGCATGGTGATGTTATAGGATCAATTCACAAAGTAGGTGGAACAATACAAAATGCACCATGTAATGGATGGGAACACTGGTACTTCAAAGATCATTCGGGAAATTTGATCGTCATTAATGAGCTAAGAAAACAACTACGCGCAAAAACACTTGAGACACAACCTTCTAATGTGTAACCTTTGAATATCCAGATCATTATAGGAATATTTGAACTGTAATCTTAGGAGACCAACATGAGTAGATCTTTTAACTTGATCAAGGAACAAAACATTCCGGAACTAAACTCAGTTGCGCAGTTATATGTCCACAAACGCACGGGAGCACGCTTGCTCTCCATGATCAACGATGATGAAAATAAAGTATTCAGCATCAACTTTCGCACTACGCCAAAAGATTCGACCGGTGTGCCACACATCCTTGAGCACAGCGTTTTGGACGGTTCACAAAAATATCCACTCAAAACACCTTTTGCAGAATTGCTCAAAGGCTCACTCCAGACCTTTGTCAACGCGTTCACATTCCCTGACAAAACTTGCTATCCTGCCGCAAGCCAAAATGTGCAGGATTTTTACAATCTGATCGATGTGTACATGGACGCGGTATTTCATCCGCGCATTACAGAGCAAATACTCATGCAGGAAGGCTGGCATTATGAGATCAATGATCCCAATGAACCCCTCACCTGTAAAGGTGTTGTGTTCAATGAAATGAAGGGTGTCTATTCTTCGCCAGATGGAATACTCGAAACGCGTGTGATCGGATCGCTTTTCCCCAAACATCTCTACAGCATGGATTATGGTGGTGATCCAGTCCACATCCCTGACCTCACCTATGAGAACTTTAGAAATTTCTGGGAGACGTATTATCATCCATCCAATTCGTTTATTTTCTTTTATGGAAATGATGACCCTGAAAAACGTTTGAAGTTAATGGAAGGATATCTCAAGCCATATAAGAAGAAAAAAGTGAAGTCAGTTGTTCCACCTGTAAAACCATTCAAGCGACCCAAAAAAGTGGAGTTCGCCTATGATGCAGGTGACGACAAAGATTTTGAAAAGAAACATTACCTTGTGGTCAATTGGAAGTTGCCTGATACTTCCGACCCGGTGCTCAACTTCAGTTTACGAATCTTAGGTTACATCCTGATCGGTACGCCTGCCTCTCCACTCAGGAAGGCTTTGCTCGATTCAGGCCTCGGCGAAGATCTGGCAGGCATTGGCTTACATACAGACATACGCCATCTCATTTTCTCAACAGGTCTTAAAGGCACACGCAAACGTCACGCGAAGAAGATCGAAAAACTCATTTTTGATACATTGGAAACACTTGTCCGTGAGGGCATTGAGCTTGATACGATTGCAGCCTCATTGAACACGGTCGAATTCCTGTTACGTGAGAACAACACAGGTTATTTTCCACGTGGTATTGCCCTCATGCTCCGTGTGCTTACAACATGGCTCCATGATGAGGATCCGTTCAAACTGCTTGCATTCGAAGCACCTCTTTATGAAATCAAGAGTAGATATTCTGCTGATTCACATTACTTCGAGAAGTTAATCCAGACTCATTTATTGGATAATTCTCACCGAACAATTTTGAGGCTCAAACCGGACCCGGAGCTTGGTCGCCGTATCGAGGAGGAGGAAAAAGCCCGACTAGCAAAGATTCGTGAATCGCTGAGCGAGAGTCAACTTGCGGAAATGGTTGAAAACACCAGACAACTCAAACTCATGCAAACGACTCCTGATTCCAAAGAGGCTCTTGAAACTCTACCTGTTCTCAAGCTCGAGGACTTGGAGAAGAAGAGCAAGACCATTCCGATGGATGTCCTTGAACTCCAAGATACAAAAGTCTTGTATCATGATCTGTTCACTAATGGGATTGTCTATCTTGATCTCGGCTTTGATTTACACGCCTTGCCGAAAGACCTCCTGCCTCTTACGAAAGTCTTTGCCCGGGCCTTGCTCGAAACAGGAACTGACCAGGAAGATTACGTTAAACTCTCGCAACGCATCGGAAAAAGCACGGGTGGAATCTCAAGCAACACGGTCACCGCGACAGCCTTCAGGTCCAGGAAGAGCGTGGCAAAACTTTTCCTGCGCGGTAAAGCCACTATCCAACAATCCGCAGAATTGTTGAGCATCCTGAAGGATGTCCTGCTTAACGCAAAATTCGATAACAAGGAAAGACTCAAGCAAATCGTTATGGAGGAAAAGGCGGGTCTTGAGTCCGCGCTTGTGCCGCAAGGACATGTTTACATCAACCAGCGATTACGCGCGCAGTTCGATGAATCAGGTTGGGCAAAAGATCAAATGAGCGGCATTGGGTATTTGTTTGCTCTTCGCGAACTTTCAAATGATGTAGATAAAAAGTGGAAATCTGTGTTGAAGAAACTGGAAACTATGCGTAATGCTCTAGTCAATCACAATGCCTTGCTCTGCAACATAACCATTGACGCCACAAACTGGACGATGTTCAAGCCGCTACTTGAGTCATTCTTATCAGCATTGCCATCTAAGGAAGCAAAACTTTCTCCTTTTGATATTCAACCGATGCAAGTGAAAGAAGGACTCGCCATTCCAGCCCAAGTCAACTACGTTGGTAAAGGTGCAAATCTGTACGATCTTGGTTATCAGTATGATGGCTCTGCAGAAGTGATTGTCGGTTATCTACGAATGGCTTATTTATGGGAAAAAGTACGCGTGCAAGGCGGCGCGTATGGCGCATACGCTGTCTTTGACGATTCGTCCGGAGTGTTCACTTATCTATCTTATCGTGATCCGAACGTCGCCGTGACCATTGACAACTATGATAAAGGCGCAGCCTTCCTAAAAGGACTCGACTCCTCACGTCTCAGTGACAACGAATTGACCAAAGCCATCATTGGTGCCATTGGTGACATG
>WNFX01007699.1_pt1 | contig 18578 bp, 18 predicted proteins | sample 5400111 | NCBI WGS metagenome assembly WNFX01 (sample SAMN13153363, study PRJNA577476) | soil metagenome | isolation source: 40 cm soil or saprolite under grassland replicate 1 | place: USA:California | collected 2016-06-15 | reverse complement strand
CGAGGCGGCCGGGTACACGGACCTCGGTTTCGCCCGGTTGGACACGGACCGGGAGAGCCGGACCGGTGACCCGGAGGTCGTCTACGGCGCGGGCAAGACGGTCGACCAGGCGCTCCGGTTGGTGGACACGCTCCGGGCCGCACACCCGGACCGGCCGGCCCTGGTGACCCGCGCCGAGCCGGAGCTGCGCCGGGCGCTGCGGCAGGCGTTCGGCCCCGGCACCGCGGTGGACGAGGAGTCCGGCGCGGTGGCGGTCGGCCCGTGGCCGGCGACCCGCGGCCGGGCCTGCGTGGTCTCGGCCGGTACCGCGGACGGGCCGGTCGCGGCCGAGGCGGCGTTCACCGCACGGATCTTCGGCACCGAGGTGGACCGGGTCACCGACGTGGGGGTGGCCGGCATCCACCGGCTGCTCGGGGTGCGGGACCGGCTGGCCGGCGCGGACTGCCTGGTCGTGGTCGCCGGCATGGACGGGGCGCTGCCCAGCGCCGTCGGCGGACTCACCGGCGTACCGCTGGTGGCGGTGCCCACCAGCGTCGGCTACGGCGCGTCGTTCGGCGGGCTGGCCGCGCTGCTCGCGATGCTCAACTCGTGCGCCCCCGGCGTGGTGGTGACCAACATCGACAACGGCTTCGGCGCCGGCGTGTTCGCCGCGAGGGTCGCCCGCCGGGCGGCCGACCGGGCGGCGCCGTGATCGGCTGGCTGGACTGCGGCGCGGGCGCCAGCGGGGACATGCTGCTCGGCGCGCTGCTAGACGTCGGGGTGCCGCTGGGCGAGATGCAGGCGGCGGTCACCGCGATCGCCTCCGAGCCGATGCAGTGGCAGGTGTCCAGCGTGGACCGGCATGGTCTGGGCGCCACCAAGGTGGACGTGATCTGCCCGCGGTCGACGGTGACCCGCACCTGGGGCAACATCCGCGGCCTGCTGGAGGGCGCCGACCTGCCGGAGCCGGTGCGGGCCACCGCGCTGGACGCGTTCGGCCGGTTGGCCAGGGCCGAGGCCGAGGTGCACCGCACCACCCCGGAGCAGGTGCACTTCCACGACGTGGGCGCGCTGGACGCGATCGCCGACGTGGTGGGTGTCGCCGCCGGGTTGTACGCGCTCGGCGTGGAGCGGCTGTCCGCCAGCACGGTGACGCTGGGCACCGGGATGGCGCGCAGCGAGCACGGCCTGCTCCCGGTGCCCGGGCCGGCGGTGCTCGCCCTGCTGTCCGACGCGGGCGCCCCGGTCTGGGCCGGCCCGGCGCCGTACGAGATGTGCACCCCGACCGGCGCGGCGCTGCTCGCGGCCATCGTCACCGCCTGGGAGCCGCTGCCGCCGATGGTGGTCGACCGGGTCGGCTGCGGGGCCGGCACCCGGGACCTGGACGAGGTGCCGAACCTGCTGCGCCTGGTGCTCGGTCACCCGGTCAGCCCGGCCGTCCAGGCCGGCGCCGAGCCGGATGCCGATCCGCCGGCCGGGACCGCCGTGCTGCTGGAGACGAACGTCGACGATCTCGACCCGCGGCTGTGGCCGGACGTGCTGGACCGGGTGTTCGCCGCCGGCGCATCGGACGCCTGGCTCAGCCCGATCCTGATGAAGAAGGGCCGGCCGGCGCACACCCTGCACGCGCTGTGCCCCGAGGACCGGCTGGCCGAGGTGCGTGCCGCGGTCTTCACCGGGACGTCCACGATCGGGGTCCGCGAGCTGCGGGTGGGCAAGACCGCGCTGGACCGGGAGGTCGGCGAGGTGACCGTGGCCGGGCAGCCGGTGCGTACCAAGATCGCCCGGCTGGCCGGCACCGTGATCAACGTGAGCGTGGAGTACGAGGACGTCCGCCGGGCCGCAGACGCGCTGGGGCTGCCAGTGAAGGAGGTGCTCCGGGCGGCCACCGCGGCGGCGCAGGTTCCGTGAGCGACGGAGCAGCGGACCGCGAGCGCGGGCGTCGTGTCGCGACCGCGCGGGGAACGACGTGAGCGTCACCGTCGTGTTCGCCACGATCCTGCTCATCCTCCCGGTGGAACTGCCCGACAAGACGCTCGTCGCCACCCTGGTGCTGGCCACCCGGTACCGCCCGCTGCCGGTGCTGGCCGGCGTCGGCGCGGCGTTCTTCATCCAGTGCCTGATCTCGGTGACCGCCGGCCGGCTGCTGGCGCTGCTGCCGCACCGGCCGGTGGTCGCGATGGTCGCGGCCCTGTTCGGGATCGGCGCGCTGGTGCTGCTGCGGGGCCGCGAGGAGCCGGAGGAGGTGGCGGCGGCCCGCGAGACGCGCCGGCCGCTGTCCATGGCCGGTGCCGCGTTCGGGGTGCTGTTCGCGGCCGAGTGGGGCGACGCCTCGCAACTGGCCACCGCGGCGCTCACCGCCCGGTACCGGGACCCGATCGGAGTGTTCGTCGGCTCGTTCGTCGCACTGGTTGCGGTGGCCGCGCTGGCCGTCGTGCTCGGCCAGGCGGTGACCCGCCGGGTGCCGCTGCGGCTGGTGCAGCGGGCGGCCGGCCTGGTGTTCGTGGTGTTGGCGCTGATCGCGCTGTCCGAGGTGATCCGCGGTTAGCCGTTAGCGGGCCGGCTGGACGGTGCCGGTGACCTCGCCGAGGCCGATCCGGGTGCCGTCCCGGCCGGTCGCCCAGCCCGCGATCGAGACCGTGTCGCCGTCCTCCAGGAAACCCCGGGTGCTGCCGTTCGGGAGGGTGATCGGGCTCTGCCCGTTCCAGGTCAGCTCGAGCAGCGAGCCGAGCTGGTCCGGGTCTGAGCCGGACACGGTGCCGGAGGCGAACAGGTCGCCGGTGCGCAGCGAGGCGCCGTTGACGGTGAGGTGGGCAAGCTGCTGGGCCGGTGTCCAGTACATGCCGGTGGCGTAGGGAGGCCGGGACACCGGCTGCCCGTTCAGCCGGATCTCCAGGTCGAGCGCGAGACCGGGGCCGGGCGGCAGCAGGTACGGCAGCGGCCGCGGGTCCTGCTCGGGCGGGTCGACGAACGCCGGCTCCAGCGCCGCCAGCGGAACCACCCACGGGGACACCGAGGTGGCGAACGACTTCCCGAGGAACGGCCCCAGCGGGGCGGACTCCCAGAACTGGATGTCCCGCGCGCTCCAGTCGTTGACCAGCACCAGCCCGAAGACGTGCTCCCGCCAGGCCGTGGTGGGGGCCCGCTCGCCCAGCGCGGACGGCGCCCCCACGACATACCCGACCTCGGCCTCGAAGTCCAGCCGGGTGGACGGGCCGTAGCTCGGCGCGGCCGCGCCGGCCAGCCGCCGCTGGCCGTACGGCCGGGCCACCGGCGTGCCGGACACCACGACCGTGCCGGCCCGGCCGTGGTAGCCGACCGGGAGGTGCTTCCAGTTCGGCTGCAGCGGCTCGCCGGTCGGCCGGAAGATCCGGCCGGCGTTCCGGGCGTGCTGCTCGGAGGAGTAGAAGTCGACGTAGTCGGCAACCTCGAACGGCAGCAGCATCCGCACCCGGTCGGCAGGCAGCAGCGCCGGCTCGACCTCCGGCCGGTGCCGGTCGTCGGTGAGCAGCGCCGTCACCCGGTCCCGGGCCGCCGCCCAGGTCGCCGGGCCGCCGGCCAGGAAGCCGTTCAGCGCCGGCCGGCGGAACGCGGCGAGCAGGTCGCCGCCGTCCCCGGTGGAGCCGCCCAGCGCCGCGGGCAGGTCCAGCACCCAGTCGCCGATCGCCACGCCGATCCGGGGCCGGTCGTCGGCACCGCCGGCGAAGACGCCGTACGGCAGGTTGTCCACCCCGAACGGCGACCCGTCGGGCACCGGCAGCCAGGTTGCGGTCACCGCTGGCGGGCGCTGATCACGGGAGCAGGCCGAGGGCGCGCAGCTCGTCCACCGGCTCGGCGATGCTGCACGAGCCGAAGCTGGTCAGCAGACCGCGAGCCGGTCCCGGGTCCAGCGCCCTGGCTTGCCCGGCCAGCACCGCACCGTCCCGTTCGGACAGCGGCCCGGTCGGGTCGGCGCCGACCACCGCGGCGCCCGCGGCCACCAGGACGTTGAGGAAGCCGTGCTGCTCGGCGGCGGTCTCCGGGTCCGACCTGCGGACCGCGTGGTGCAGCCCGGCGGTGCACTTCACCGGCAGCAGCCGGGCGGCGCAGGCGGAGAGGAAGGCAGCCAGCTCGGCCACGCTCGGGACGGCGGCCGCGACGCTCCCGCCGGTGCGCAGCTTCGCGCCGCGGCCGACCGCGGACAGGGTGTCCAGCGCCGCCTCCCAGCCGGCGGTGCGCGGCACCTCGACGTAGCCGAGCAGCCCGGTCGGCAGCGCGGCCACCGCGCGCCTGGTCGCCTCGGTCAGCTCCTGCCGGCCGCTCGTCCCGGCCGGCAATGGGATCTCCACCGCCTCCAGCACCAGCCGAGGGTCGGCGGCCACGTCGGCGAGCGCCCTGGGCAGCGCGACCAGCTCGGCGTCGCCGATCACCCCGATGCGCAGCGGCCCGGTGTCGGCCGGCTGGTCGGTCCTGGCCGGACCGGACGGGCCGGGCCGGACGGGCCGGGCGGTGCGGCCCGGCTCGGTGTCCAGCGCCGCGCGCAGCTCACCGATCCGGCTGGCCGCGCAGAGGAAGCGACCGACCAGGGCGGCCTGCCCGCCCGCCCGGTACCGCCGATGCGCCAACACCGCGTCGGCCATCCCCACGTTGGCCGGCGGGAACAGGGCGGCGTCGTCGATCAGGCCAGCCAGCACGGCCGGAACCTCGGCCTCGGGCACCCGGTCGGCCGGAGGGCGGACGGGACGCGGCACGCTCGCCATGTCCGGGACGCTACTCGACGTCGGCCCGGCTGCCGCCCCAGACTCGGCCAGTGTCGCCCGTGGCGCCGGTTGACACGGCAGCCGGTGCTGGCGAAACGTGTTTGGGCGAGGACACCGCACGTCCGGAGGACCAGATGCCGTACTACCGCCAGGTAGGCCAGATCCCGCCAAAGCGGCACACCCAGTTCCGCAAGCCCGACGGCGGGCTGTACGCCGAGGAGTTGATGGGCGTCGAGGGCTTCTCCGCCGACTCGGCGCTGCTCTACCACGAGGGGCTGCCCACCGCGATCGTCGACTCCCGGGTGTACGAGGAGCCGGCCAGCCGGGCGGTGCCGAACCATCCGCTGCTCCCCCGGCACCTGCGGACCCACAAGCTGGACGCCGGCCCGGCCGACGCGGTGACCGGCCGGCAGCCGCTGCTGGTCAACGACGACGTCCGGCTGTGCTACGCGGTCGCCGACCGGCCCTCGCCGCTGTACCGGAACGCGGCCGGCGACGAGTGCGGGTACGTGGAGAGCGGCGCCGCCGTGGTGGAGACCATCTTCGGGGCGCTGCCGGTCGGCCCCGGCGACTACGTCGTGCTGCCGACCTCGACCACCCACCGGTGGGTGCCCACCGGCGACACCCCGCTCCGCACGCTGCTGGTGGAGGCGCGCGGGCACATCGGCCCGCCGCGCCGGTACCTGTCGGCCAAGGGCCAGTTCCTGGAGCACGCCCCGTACTGCGAGCGGGACCTGCGCGGGCCGACCGAGCCGCTGCGCGAGCAGGGCACCGACGTCGAGGTGCTGGTCCGGCACCGGGCCGGGATGACCCGGTTCAGCTACGCCCAGCACCCGTTCGACGTGGTCGGCTGGGACGGCTGCCTGTACCCGTACGCGTTCAACATCGGCGACTTCGAGCCGATCACCGGCCGGGTGCACCAGCCGCCGCCGGTGCACCAGACCTTCGAGGGGCCGAACTTCGTCATCTGCTCGTTCGTCCCGCGCAAGGTCGACTACCACCCGCAGTCGATCCCGGTGCCCTACAACCACGCCAACGTCGACTCCGACGAGGTGCTGTTCTACACCGGCGGCAGCTACGAGGCGCGCAAGGGCGCCGGCATCGAGCAGGGCTCTATCACGCTGCACCCGAGCGGGTTCACGCATGGTCCGCAGCCCGGCGCGGTGGAGCGAGCGATCGGCGTCGACTACTTCGACGAACTGGCCGTGATGGTCGACACGTTCCGGCCGCTGCACCTGGCCGAGGCCGGCCTGGCCTGCGAGGACACCGGCTATGCCTGGACCTGGGCCGGCCGCCACCACACCGGCCGGTGACCGCTGCCTCAAGGGTGTCTGATGGATCTTCGGCGGCCGCGGGTCGGAGTCCGCAGCCACCACGACCCATCAGACACCCCTTAAGCTCGAACACGTGCCGAGGTTGGACCGTCGTGGCCGGGGCGGTAGGGCGGTGACGGACCGGTGAGTGCACCGCACGGGACCCGCGGGAAGCGGGGGACGGTCCGGCCGGTCCGGCTGCTCGGTGACCCGGTGCTGCGCACCCCGACGGACCCGGTCACCGAGTTCGACGCGGCGCTCGGCCGGCTGGTCGAGGACATGTTCGCGTCCATGTACGCGGCCGAGGGGGTAGGGCTCGCCGCCAACCAGATCGGGGTGTCGCTGTCGGTGTTCGTCTACGACTGCCCGGATGCCAGCGAGAGGCGGCAGGTCGGCGTGCTGGTCAACCCGCGACTGGTGAGCACCGGCGGGGAGCTCGACGACGACTACGAGGGCTGCCTGTCGGTGCCCGGCCTGCACTACCAGACCGCCCGACCGTCGTACGCCGAGGCGGAGGGGGTGGACGAGACGGGAGCCCCGGTCCGGGTCGCCGGCGACGGCCAACTCGCCCGCTGCCTGCAGCACGAGACGGACCACCTGCACGGCACGGTGTTCCTGGACCGGCTGCGCGGGCGTATCAAGCGCCGGGCGATGCGGGACGTGCTGGCCGCCGACTGGGCCTAGTGATCACTACTGACGGCCTGGCTGTCGACCGGACGGCGAACGGCGGGTGGGGCTCCGCTGCCACCACCCGCCGCCGGGCCTATTAGGCCCTGTCGCCTGGACCTTCGGCGGCGCCCACGACGCCCAGACGCCGTCCGCATCCACCAAGATCCAGGCGACAGCGCCTGGCCCAGGATACTGGCCCGTCGGCGTCGCCGGCTCGGGCATCGGCGCAACCCGGGTGCGACGGTCGGACGCCGGGGCTACCCGGCCCCGTCCGGTCGATCCGGCCCGGATGGGCCGGACCCGGCGGGCAGGTCCGGACCGGCCGCGGTGGGGTGGTCCATCGTCCCGGACGTGCCGGCGGCGTACCCGGTGCCGGTGAACGGGCCCGACGCGGGCAGCCCGTAGTGACGGTAGAGCTCGGCCTCCTGCTCCTCGGACAGGTGCCCTTCCCCGGCGTCCACCGGCGGCGCGTCCCGTACCTGGTCCTTCGAGTAGGGCACGGTAACCCGGTCGCCGTCGACCAGCGCGTCGGCCAGCGGGACGAAGCTCTCCTTGGCGCCGAACAGACCGGTCGACACGGTGATCCACTCCGGCTGCTCGGTCGCATCGTCGAGGTACAGCTGGCCGATCCGGCCGATCCGATCCCCGTCGCGGGTGTACGCGATGGCGCCGATGACCTTGCGCGCCTCGTCCATGCTCAGCACTGTTCGTTCCCTCCTCGGCCGCCTCTCCGCGCGGGTGCCCGGCGAAGCCGGATGGACTCATCCCACCGGCGGCGAACCGGTCTCCGGGTCGGCATCCAGGTCGGCATCCAGGACAGCGTCCAGGTTCGCACCGCCGGAGTGCCGACCGCCGGCCGCGGCGGCCACCGCGGCGGCGACCGCCTTCGGCACCTTCGGGTCGAACACGCTGGGCACCACGTAGCCCGGGTGCAGCTGCTCGTCCGTGACGACCAGCGCCAGCGCCCGGGCCGCGCCGAGCAGCATCGGGGTGGTCACGTGCCGGGCCCGCGCGTCGAGCAGGCCGCGGAACACGCCGGGGAACGCCAGCACGTTGTTGATCTGGTTCGGGTAGTCGCTGCGCCCGGTGGCGACCACCGCCGCCACCCGGCGGGCCGCCTCGACGTCGACCTCGGGGTCTGGGTTGGCCAACGCGAACACGATCGAGTCGGGAGCCATCCTGGACAGCCACTCGGCCGGCAGCACCCGGGCGGCGCTGACCCCGATGAACACGTCCGCCCCGGTGAGCGCGTCCCGCAGGTCGCCGGAGCGCCCGGCCGGGTTGGTCCGCTCGGCCAACCCCCGCTTGGCCGGCGAGAGCCGCGGGTCGGACGGCGTCAGGATGCCTTCCCGGTCCCAGACCAGGAGCTGCCGGACCCCGGCGGCCAGCAGCAGGTCGACCACTGCGGTGCCGGCCGCGCCGGCGCCGGCGACCACCACCCGGATCCCGCCGATCGGCTTGTGCACCGAGCGCAGCGCGTTGGTCAGCGCGGCCAGCACGACGATCGCAGTGCCGTGCTGGTCGTCGTGGAACACCGGGATGTCCAGCGTGTCCCGCAGCCGGCGTTCGATCTCGAAGCACCGCGGTGCGCTGATGTCCTCGAGGTTGATGCCGCCGAACCCGGGCGCGATGAGCTGGCAGGTCCGCACGATCTCGTCCGGGTCCTGGGTGTCCAGGCAGATCGGCCAGGCGTCGATCCCGCCGAACCGCTTGAACAGCGCGGCCTTGCCCTCCATCACCGGCAGCGCGGGGCCGGGGCCGATGTCGCCGAGCCCGAGCACCGCGGACCCGTCGGTGACCACCGCGACGCTGTTGCCCTTCACGGTGAGCCTGCGCACGTCCTCCGGGTGGGCGGCCAGCGCCAGCGACACCCGGCCGACCCCGGGCGTGTAGGCCATCGACAGGTCGTCCCGGGTGCGCAGCGGTACCTTCGAGGTCACCTCGATCTTCCCGCCGAGGTGCAGCAGGAACGTCCGGTCGCTGACCTTGTGCACGACAACGCCGTCGACGGCGCGGAGCCCGGAGACGATCTCGTCGGCGTGGCTGCCGTCGCTGGCCGAGCAGGTGACGTCGACGGTGATCCGGTCGTGTCGGGACTCGGCGACGTCGATCGCGGTCACCACTCCGCCGGACGAGCCGACCGAGGTGGCGACCCGGCCGACCACGGCCGGGTCGGTGTCGGCCAGCAGCCGCACCGTGATCGAATAGGACGCGCTGGTCGGCACTGGACGTGGATGGGTGTGCTCTGAGGTCACCCCGCTACAGTGCAGCCCGTGACCGGGTATGTCGACAGCGAGGTAGGCCGGCTTCGCGCTGTGCTGCTGCACCGACCCGGGGTGGAGCTGAAGCGGCTGACGCCACGCAACAACGACCAGTTGCTCTTCGATGCCATTCCCTGGGTCGACCGGGCCCAGGAGGAGCACGACGCGTTCGCCCAGACCCTACGGGACCACGGCGTCGAGGTTCTCTACCTGGCCGATCTGCTCAAGGTGGCGCTGGAGGCACAGGACGCCCGGGAGCGCACGATCGCGGCCGGGCTGGACGACGCCCGGCTCGGCCAGACGCTGCGTGCCGTGGTCGCCGGCTACCTCGCCGACCTGCATCCGGCCGACCTGGCCGACGTCCTGATCGGCGGGCTGGCGCAGCGAGAGCTGAAGACCGGCCGCGGGCTGACCTACCGGCTGATGGACGAGCACGAGTTCGTCGTCGACCCGCTGCCGAACCTGCTGTTCACCCGGGACTCGGCGGTCTGGGTCGGGGACCGGGTCGCGGTGACCAGCATGTCGATGCCGGCGCGGCGCCGGGAGACCACGTTGACCGACGCGATCTACACCCACCACCCGCGGTTCGCCGGGACCGGGACGCTGTACGCGCCCGGCGGCGAGTGGCTGGAGGGCGGCGACGTGCTGCTGCTCGGGCCCGGGGTCGTCGCGGTCGGCACCGGCCAGCGGACCACCCCGGCCGGGGTCGAGGTGCTGGCCCGGCACGTGTTCGAGACCCGGGTGGCGCATACCGTGCTGGTCGTGCCGATCGCCCAGGAACGGGCCACCATGCACCTGGACACGGTGTGCACCATGGTCGACGTCGACGCGGTGGTGATGTACCCGCCGGTCGCCGACACGCTGACCGCCTTCCCGGTCACCCCGGCCGACCCGGACGGTGACCTGGACGAACTGGTCGTCGGCGGCGCCGAGCGGCATCGAAGTCCTCCGAATCGCCGGCAGCGAGCTGGGCAGCGGCCGGGGCGGGCCGCGGTGCATGTCCTGCCCGATCCAGCGCGACCCGCTGGCCGGGTGAACGGAACGAATCGGGGGCCACGACGGGGATCGGTCGAGGTCGGGGTCGGACTCCGGCACGAGCGCCGGTTCCTGCTGCCGTCGCTGCCGCGCACGCTGGCCACCGACACGGCCGCGCTGGTCGAGGAACGGTACCTGGTGGGCACCCGGCTACGGCTGCGCCGGGCGATCTCGCCGGCGGCCATCGGGCCCGGCGAGCTCACCCTCAGCCAGCGGGTCCGGACCGCCACCGACAGGGTCAGCCGGGTCACGCTCACCGAACGGCTCACCGAGCCGGAGTATGCGGCGCTGGCCCGGCTGCCGGCCGACCTGCTGGTCTGGCGCCGGTACGGGGTTGACCTGTCCGGGCTGCGCTGCTCGGTGGACGTGTTCGAGGGGGAGCTGGCCGGGCTGGTGCTCGCGCACGCGGCGTTCAGCTCGGTGACCGACGCGTGGTGGTTTCAGCCGCCGGTCTACGCGGTCGCCGAGGTGACCGCGGACGACCGGTTCTGCGAGGAGGAGCTGGCCAGGACCTCGGCCGCGCGGCTGGCCGCGTTGGTCGCCGGCTATGGGATGCTGCTGCGGTAGCCCCGCCGGGCTCGGGTCGCTAACGCAGGGTGAGCTGGCGCCCGCGCAGCCCGTCCCTGGCCCGGCGAGCGGGATCCGGCAACGGTCCCGGCTCGGCCAGCGCGTCGGCCAGCCGGGCGCCGAACGCCGCCGCCGGCTCGGCCCACTCGGCGGCGGTCGACTCGCCGGGCACGTCCCAGACCGGCACCAGCCGGCCGTGCGCCCGGAAGCGGCATCACCCAGCGGACGTGCGCCTTGTCCCCGATCTGGCACCAGTACGCCGCGCCGAGCCCGGCGATCCGCTCGGTCGGCACGATCGCGGCGTTCGCCCGTTCCATCGAGGCCTGGACCTCGGCGCTGTACTGCTGGCCGGTCTGCGCCTCCAGCCAGAAGCCGAAGTCGCCGTGCAGGGTGGCGTCCAGCGGCTCGGAGAGGTCGAGGAGATCCTGCAGCCGCCGGCCCGGTCCGGGTCGCCCGCCGCCGGACAGCATGCTGCCGGGCTCGGCCTGCAGCGCCTGCTCGAGCGCGTACGCCAGGTCCCGGCCGACGTCACCGGACCGGGCGTGCACCTGCAGGCCGAGCAGGATGCGCCCGTCCGGCCGGACGATCGCGGGCAGCGCGAGCGGCAGCACGGTCGCCAGCGTCACGTCCCGGTCGGCCTCGTCGCCGGCCAGCCGGAGCGGCGCGGTCGCGCTCGGCACCAGCTCGCGCAGCGCGATCCAGTCGCACTCGCGGGGCAGGCCCTCGAACGGCCGGGACACCGCGACGTCCCCGGCGCCGTGGCAGTTCTTGTACCGCCGGCCCGAGCCACACGGACACGGCTGGCGCGGTGACATCCCGTCGCCGGCTCCGGGGTCGGACGGAGTGGACACGGCGCGGCGAGCCCGCGTGCGTCGGGTCATGTCCAGGAAGCCTAGAAGCCGGGCGGTCAGCGCTGGCCGGCGGACCCGGCGGCCGCGGCGGACCGGGCGGCGGAGCGGTCCGGGTGGGACAGCGGCAGCGCGGCCCAGACGGTGCTGCGGGTGTCGGCCGGGCCGGCGTCCTTCAGCTGCGGCTCGTCGCGGCCACCACCGTCGGTCACCCGCAGCAGCAGCCGGCCGCCGCCCAGCTCCCACCTCACCCGCAGCACGTTGCCAGGCAGCGGCCGGGCATACCGGATCGCGTTCCCGATCAGCTCGCTCACCAGGAGGGCAGCGCTGTCCACCAGCTCACGGGAGAACCCGAGCCGGTTGAGATCCTCGACCAGGCGACGGCGCACCTGACCGGCGCTCGCCGCGGCGTGGCGGACGGTGAGCCCGCCCAACCCACCACCTCCTCGGCCGGTCGGTCGACGCATCGATCACATGTGCCACCTGTTTATCCCCCGTCGCTACTCGCCGTAACCTGCCCTCGGCCGGACTTGGCTGTGGGCCGACCGCCGGATGGCAGCATGGGCCACATGACCGAGTCACACCCACTAATCTCGGTGCTCGGCCTGGCGCCGCACCCGGAAGGCGGCTGGTACCGGCAGACCTGGCGCTCCGGGATCCTGGTGCAGCCGGCCGGCTACTCCAGCCCGCGCGCCGCCGGTACGGCCATCCAGTTCCTGCTCGCGTCGGGTGAGACGTCCCACTGGCACCGAGTCCGCTCCGATGAGCTGTGGCTGTGGCAGGGGCTCGGGCCGTTGCGGCTGCGCTACGGCGGCTCGGCCACCAGCCCGGACGACGGAGCGACCGAGCAGGTGCTGGTCGGACCTGACCCCAACGCCGGGCAGGTGCTGCAGGCGCTGGTGCCTGCCGGGACCTGGCAGACCGCGGCCCCGCTGACCGCCGAGGGCAGCCTGGTGGCCTGCGTGGTGGCGCCCGGGTTCGAGTTCGCCGACTTCCAGCTCTACTCCTGAGCGTCCGGTCGGGCCGGACGACCGAGCCGGCCGAGCACGTCGGTCGGGCGATCGGTGATGATCCCCTCGACGCCGAGGGAGAGCACCAGGTCGACGTCGTCCGGCTCGTTCACGGTCCAGACGTAGGCCGGGTGCCCGCGCGCGTGCACCTTCTCGACGTACTCGGGATGCGCCCGCACGATGTGCACTCCCGGGCCGGCGATGCCCACCCCGGCCGGCAGCGACCCGTCCCGGCGGATCACCGGCATCCGGTCGAACAGCAGCACCGTCGTCAGGCTCGGGGCGAGCAGCCGGATCCGCCGCAGGCCAAGGGCCGAGAAGCTCATCAGGCTGACCGCCGAGGACTCCGGGTCGGCCGGGTCGGCCAGCCCGAACCGGCGCAGCAACCGGACCACCTGCTGCTCGACCAGGCCGGCGTACCGGGTCGGGTGCTTCGTCTCGATCAGCAGCTGGACCGGCCAAGGCGCCCCGACGAACGCCTCCAGCAGCCGCTCCAGGGTCAGCACCGGCACCCGCTGGTCGGCGAGCACCCGCTCCTCGATGAACCGGTCGGCCGAGTCCGGCAGATCCTCCTTCCAGGAGGCGAAGTCGTACGAGCCGAGGTCGGCCAGGTCGAATTCGGAGACCACGCCGCGCCCGTTCGAGGTGCGGTCGATCCGCCGATCGTGCACGCAGACCAGGTGCCCGTCCCGGGTCAGCCGCACGTCGCACTCCAGCCCGTCGGCGCCCTCGTCGATGGCCCGCAGGTAGGCGGCGAGCGTGTGCTCGGCGATCGAGTGCGAGGAGCCTCGATGGGCGATGACGAGCGGCTTGACCCGCACCCCCGTCACACCTCCATCGTGCCCTGTTCGCCCTGCCGGCCGGTGACCGGGCGGTTAGGGCCTAACGTCGCCGGCCATGAATGGGCCCGGGCCGTTCGACCCCAACTCCGCCGCGGTGGTGACCGATCCGTACCCGTTCCTGGCTGAATTGCGCCGCCAGGGGCCGGTGCTCTGGCATGACGGCCTTGGGATGTGGCTGGCGCCGCGGTACGCCGAGGCGAGCGCGGTGTTGCGGGACCGCCGGCTCGGCCGGATCTGGCGGCCGCGCTGGCCGGACGAGCCGCTGCCCGCGTTCACCCTCATCCACGTGCACTCGCTGCTGGAGAGCGAGCCGCCGGCACACACTCGGCTGCGCCGGCTGGTGACCGCCGCGTTCGCCCGCGGTCACGTCGAGCGGCTGCGGCCCCGGATCGCGGCGCTGGCCGAGCAGCTGGCCGACGCGGTGGCCGACGCGGGCGCCGCCGGCTCGCCGGTGGACCTGCTGCCGAGCTACGCCGAGCCGTTGCCGGTCGCCGTGATCGCGGAGCTGCTCGGCATCCCGGACAGCGACTGCGGCCCGCTGCGGCCCTGGTCGAACGCGATCGTCAAGATGTACGAGTACGCGGTCTCCCCGGCGCAGCGCCAGGCGGCGGAGCGGGCCTCCGCGGAGTTCGTCGAGTACCTGCGCGGCCTGGTCGCGCTCCGGCGCCGGACGCCGACCGACGACCTGGTCTCCTCGCTGGTCGCGGTCAGCGAGTCCGACGGCTCCCGGCTGTCCGAGGACGAGCTGGTCACCACGTGCACGCTGCTGCTGAACGCCGGGCACGAGGCGAGCGTGAACGTGGTCGGCAACGGGGTGCTCGCGCTGCTGCGGCACCCGGCCGAGCTGGCCCGGCTGCGGTCCGACCCCGGGCTGGTCCCGACCGCGGTGGAGGAGATGATCCGGTACGACGCTCCGCTGCAGCTGTTCGAGCGGACCGCGGTGCGGGACGCCGAGATCGGCGGCGTCACCGTGCCGTCCGGCCAGAAGATCGCCGCCCTGCTCGGCTCGGCCAACCGGGACCCAGCCGCGTTCGCCGATCCCGACCGGTTCGACGTCGGCCGGTCCGACAACCCGCACATCGGCTTCGGCGCCGGCATCCACTACTGCCTGGGCGCCCCCCTCGCCCGAGTCGAGCTCCAGGTCTCGCTGGCCACCCTGCTGCGCCGGTTCCCCCGCCTGGCACTCGCCGGCGACCCGGTCCGCCGCCCCGAGTTCGTCATCCGCGGCCTGCGCACCCTGCCGGTGACCGTCTGACCGGCCGCCGTGCGAGGGTGTCGGGCATGCGGGTCGCCGTACTCTCCGACATCCACGGGCACCTCCCGGCGCTGGACGCGGTGCTCGCCGAGGTGGACCGGGCCGCGGTGGACCGGATCGTGCTCACCGGTGACATCGCGGCCGGACCGCTGCCGGTGCAGACCCTGCAGCGGCTGCGGTCCCTCGGCGACCGGGTGATCTGGGTGCGCGGCAACGCCGACCGGGAGCTCTACGAGCAGACCGAGTCTGCGCCGGACCCGATCGTGCCCTGGGCGGCCGCCCAGCTCACCCCCGAGCTGCGTGACCACCTGCGTGGGCTCCCGCTCACCGTCACGCTGGACGTCGACGGCCTCGGGCCGACCCTGTCTGCCACGCCCGTGCCGCACGACGAGTCGAGTTGACCGGCCGTCCGTAGCGTCCGGCACCTGCCGGCTGGTGCGTCAGCGGTTGGTGGCGGGGGTGGTCCAGGGGCCGACGCCGGCGATGCGGTCTGGGGTGATGCGCAGAATGTAGCCGGGGGGTGGGTCGGCCATCGGAGGGAAGCGGACGTCGGGGCCGAGGTAGACGTGGGCCAGGCGCTGCAGGAGCTCGGGGGCGCCGCCCTCGGTGATCCGGGCGTGGCCGTAGACGACGAGGTGTTCCTCGAGGCCGAAGTCGTTCAGCCGGCCGCTGGACAGGGAGAGCGCCACCCGCGGGTTCCGTTCGACGTTGCGCACCTTCTGGTAGCGCTGGAGGTGGCCGCTGACGATCTCGTCGCCGTCCAGGCCGACCCACACGCAGGTTACCTGCGGGCCGCCGTCGAGCCCGAGCGTCACGACGTGGGCGAGCCGGCCGGACTCGAGCAGATCCCGGGCGGCGGGCGGGAGGGCGGTCACGGCCGGCAACCTACCCCAGGCACGAGATGCGCCGCGCGACTTGTGGCCGGCCGCGGCGTGCCGCAGGCTCGCGTCATGCAGGGACTCATGCAGGAGCATCCACTCACGCTGGTGTCCATCTTCGAGCGCAACGAGCGACTGTTCGCGGACAAGCCGATCGTCACGGTCAGCGCGACCGGCAAGGAGCGCACCAGCTACGGCGAGTGGGCGGACCGCACCCGGCGGCTGGCCGGCGTGCTCGACGGGCTGGGCATCTCCGCCGACGGGCGGGTCGCGACGTTCGCCTGGAACACCGCACGTCATCTTGAGCTGTACTTCGCCGCGCCGTGCAGCGGCCGGGTGCTGCACACCCTGAACATCCGGCTGTTCCCGGACCAGCTCAGCTACATCGCCAACCACGCCGAGGACGAGGTCGTCTTCGCCGACCGGTCGCTGCTCGGGCTGCTTGGCCCGCTGCTGCCGACGTTCGAGACGGTCCGGCACGTGGTGGTGATGGACGACGGGGCGCAGACGCCGCTGCCGGACGACCCGCGGATCGTCGGGTACGAGGACCTGATGGCGGACGCGAGACCGGGCCGGTTCCGGGTCGACGACGAGCGGCAGGCCGCGGCCATGTGCTACACGTCCGGCACCACCGGCAACCCCAAGGGCGTCGTCTACTCGCACCGGTCCAGCTACCTGCACTCGGTCGCGGTCACTACCAGCGCGGTCGTCGGGCTGGCCGAGCGGGACGTGGCGCTCCCGGTCGTCCCGATGTTCCACGCGAACGCCTGGGGGCTGCCGTACGCGGCGGCGATGGTCGGGGCCAGCCTGGTCATGCCCGGTCCGGACCTGTCCCCGCGGGCGCTGGCCGGGCTGATGGAGTCGGAGCGGGTGACGCTGGCCGGCGGGGTGCCGACCATCTGGATGGGGGTGCTGCCGGAGCTGGACGGCCGGGACGTGTCCGCGCTGCGGGTCATCTTGTGCGGCGGTTCGGCGGTGCCGCGGGCGCTGTCCGAGGGGTATAGGGAGAAGGTCGGCCTGCCGATCCTGCAGGGCTGGGGGATGACCGAGACCAGCCCGCTCGGCTCGGTCGGCCACGTGCGCAGCGAGCTGGCCGGGGCGGACGAGGACACGCTGGCCGACGTGCGGTCCCGGCAGGGCATCGTCCCGCCGGGGGTGGAGTGCCGGATCGTCGAGCCCGGCAGCATCACCGAGCTGCCCTGGGACGACAAGGCCACCGGCGAGCTGCAGGTGCGCGGGCCGTGGATCGCGGCCAGCTACTACCGCGTCGACTCGTCCGACTCGTTCACCCAGGACGGCTGGCTGCGCACCGGCGACGTCGCGGCGATCGACCCGCTTGGCTACATCCGGCTGGTGGACCGGACCAAGGACCTGGTCAAGTCCGGCGGCGAGTGGATCAGCTCGGTCGAGCTGGAGAACCACCTGATGGCCCATCCGGCGGTGGCCGAGGCGGCGGTGATCGGCGTGCCGCACCCGCGCTGGTCGGAGCGGCCGCTGGCGACCGTCGTGCTCAAGCCCGGGGCCAGCGCCAGCAAGGAGGAGCTGCTCGACTTCCTCCGCCCGCGGGTGACCAAGTGGTCGCTGCCGGACGACGTGGTGTTCATCGACGAGGTGCCGAAGACCAGTGTCGGCAAGTTCTCGAAGAAGGACCTGCGCAGCCGGTTCGCCAACTATCGGCTGCCCACCGCCTGACCCGCCGACAGCTGCCAGCACAGTGGGGTGAGCAGGGCCGCCACCGCGAACGACACGATCGAGGCGGAGAAGCCGTTCGTCGAGGACACGTGCAGGGCGTCCTGCACGTGTCCCCAGAAGCCGGCCCAACCCGCCCAGGACGGCAGCTGGGTCGGGGTGGTGACCTGGTAGGCGACGAAGCCGGCCGCCCACGGCAGGCTCATCAGCCAGCGCTGCGGTGCCCGCTCGCCGACGTCATATCGGTCTCGCCGGCCACCGAGGTAGTAGTCGACCAGGAACGTGGCGGCCAGCGGCACGAAGACGGCCCCGATCAGGAACAGGAACGGCTGGTAGGAGCTGCCGTTCACGGCGAGCGCCAGCACCGTGGCCAGCCCGCCGACGAGCAGCGCGAGCAGCCGCCGGTCCGCCCGGGGAGCCACGTTCTGTGCGCTGGTCGCGGTCGAGTAGATGTTCGCAAACGCCTCGTCCACCTCGTCCACGGCGAGGATGACCAGCGCCAGCGCCCCGGCCGGCACTGCGAGCAGGGCGCCGACCACGTCCTGCGTCGCGTTCGGGTAGGCCCGCAGCGCGAGGACGCCGAGCAGGAAGAACGCCCCGGACGAGACCGCGTAGCCGGCGCCGGTGCCGAGGAACGCGGCCCGCCCGGTCCGGGAGAACCGGCTGTAGTCGGCGACCAGCGGGATCCACGACACCGGCAGTGCGATCACCAGGTCGGTGGAGGTCCAGAACCCGGTCCAGCCGCCGCCGGCCAGCGAGCCGAGCGGCCGGCGCATGGTCTCGATCAGGAAGTACGCGGAGCAGGCGACCACCGCGACCACGGCGATCCGCTTCAGCAGCCGCACCGAGCCGAGCGGGCGCAGCGCCATCGCGGTGGCGAAGCCGCCGGCCACCAGGACGTACCCCCAGCGCGGGACGGTCGGCCAGACCGCGTGCCCGGCGGCCGAGATCACCCACACCTCGTAGGTCGCCCAGCCGACGCACTGCAGCAGGTTGAGCGCGGTGGGCAGGTACGAGCCGCGGCGGCCGAGCAGGCCGCGCAGCAGGACCATCGACGGCGCCCCGGCCTCGGCGCCGGCCTGGGCCACGAGGCCGAGCAGCAGGCAGCCCAGCGTGGTGCCGACCACGATCGCGGTGAGGGTGGCCAGGAACGACTGGCCGGGCGGGGCGAGGAAGGTCGCGGTCACCGGGATCAGCAGGCTGATCCCGAGGTTCGCCCAGAGTCCGAGCTGGTCGAGCAGGCCGAGCGTCCTGGGTGGCGGCAGGACCAGCGTGATCGGGGCCTCGACGGTGTTGGCGGTCACCGTGCCTCCCTACGCCGGCATGACCCGGACAGGTTCAGACGGTCGGCGGCCGCGGCAGCCGCCCTCTCAGCCCGGTGCGCCGGGCTCCCGCGTGTGGTGTTGTGCACGATATCGCGCCGAGGTTCGCCCGCCCGCGCCGGCCCCCTGCCCGGCGCGGATGCGGCGAAGCGGCGCGACCGGCGGCTAGCT
>WNFX01006048.1_pt1 | contig 18584 bp, 16 predicted proteins | sample 5400111 | NCBI WGS metagenome assembly WNFX01 (sample SAMN13153363, study PRJNA577476) | soil metagenome | isolation source: 40 cm soil or saprolite under grassland replicate 1 | place: USA:California | collected 2016-06-15 | reverse complement strand
TTCAACAACTGGCGGCCCTCATTATCTTTCCGCAGGCCCAACTGCGACCGCCGCCCGCGCGTCTCGGCCGCCGGGCCGAGGGTCAGCGTGCGCTCTGGCGACAAGGCATTTCCGGCGACCTGCCGATTGTGGTCGTCATGATCGGTCACCTCCGCGACATCGAGGTCGTGCGCGAAATTTTGATGGCGCACACCTTCTGGAATCTGCGTGGCTTGAAAGTCGATCTCGTCCTCGTGAGCGAGGAAATGGCGAGTTACGAAGAACCATTGACCAGCCACCTGCGCCGGCTCACCGAAGCGCAGGCGTACCTGACCGGCGTGGATCAACCCGGCGGTGTTTATCTCCGCTCGGCGACGAAAATTTCGAAGGAAGAGCTGATCGCGCTTCAGGCTGCTGCGCGGATGGTCCTGGTCGCAGCCCGCGGCTCGCTGCGCCAACAACTTGCCGCGAGCACTCCGGTCCCCGCGAAACCGCGGCGGCTACAGCCTGGCCAGCAGTTCCATGAAGAGCCCTCCGCGCCTCTAGCCTTTATGGAACTGAAATACTTCAATGGTCTCGGCGGCTTCACCGAGGACGGAAAGGAATTCGTCATCTATCTGGGCCCCGGCCGGCAAACGCCGCTTCCTTGGATCAACATCATGGCCAGCCCGAAGTTCGGCGCGTTTGTTTCCGAGTCCGGCGCCGAATTTGTCTGGGGCCGCAATAGCCAGAACGATCGCCTCACGCCGTGGTTTAACGATCCGATCTCCGATCCACCCGGGACGGCCATCTACATCCGCGATGACGACATCGGCGTCGTTTGGTCGCCCACGCCTCAACCGATCCGGGAGAAGGACGCCTATCGCGCGCGGCATGGGCAGGGTTACACAACCTTTGAACATAACAGCCACGCGATCGAATCACGGCTGCTCACCTTTGTGCCGGTCGATGATGCCGGCGGCCAGCCGGTACGCCTTCAGCGACTGCGTTTGCGCAACAACTCGTCGCGCCAGCGGAAGCTGACCATCACCTCCTACGCTACTCTGGTTCTCGGATCCGATCCCGAGGAAACCGGCATGCACGTGGTCACGAAATGGGACGTGCAAAGCCAGAGCCTGGTGGCGCGCAATTCCTACAACCCGGAATTTTGCGAATGCATCACTTTTGCCACTTCGACTCCAGCGCCTACTTCGTTCACCGGTGATCGCGCCGTGTTCATCGGGCGCAACCGCTCGCTGCGCGATCCGGCCGCGATGGAGCACGAACGATTGACCGGCGACGCTGGCGCTGGCCTCGACCCTTGCGCAGCCGTGCAAGTCGTGGTCCAGATCGACCCGGGACAAACCGCCGAGATAACCTTTCTTCTTGGCCAGGCGGACGACGAAGAACAAGCACGCGCCCTCGTTGACCGATTTCGCGATCCCGCGAACGTCGAAGCCGCATTCCAGGAAACTCGCCATTGGTGGGACCGCCTCCTGAGCACGGTCGAAGTGGAAACGCCTGAGCTTTCGACGGATTTTCTGCTCAATCGCTGGCTGCTTTACCAGACTCTCAGTTGCCGGATTTGGGGCCGCTCGGCCCTTTATCAATCGAGCGGCGCTTACGGCTTCCGCGACCAACTGCAGGACGTAATGGCCCTCGTGCATGCCGCGCCCCAGATTGCACGCGATCACATCCTGCGAGCGGCCGCGCGGCAATTTGTCGAAGGCGATGTCCAGCACTGGTGGCATCCCGAGTCAGGCGCTGGGGTGCGCACCCGGATCAGTGACGATCTTCTCTGGCTTCCCTTTGCCACCGCGCATTACGTCCGCGTCACCAGCGACGCCGCGATCCTCGATCAGATGGTCCCGTTCCTCGAAGCCAAACCACTTGAGGCCCAACAGACGGAGAGCCTCTCCATTCCGGTCGCCTCCGTCGCGGAGGGTTCGCTGCTCGAACATTGCCGGCGCGCCCTCGCGCGCGCCGCCACCGCTGGTCCGCACGGATTGCCGCTGATCGGAGGAGGCGATTGGAATGACGGCCTCAATCGCGTCGGACTGGGCGGCAAAGGAGAGAGCGTCTGGCTCGCTTGGTTTGAGATTTGTGTGCTTGGAGATTTCGCTGAGTTGCTCACCTTGCGCGAGCTGGGCGAGGAAGGGCAAGCCTGCCGCACCCGCGCCACCCAGCTCGCACAGACGATCGACGCCCAGGCTTGGGACGGAGCGTGGTATCGCCGCGCATACTTTGACGATGGTACCCCTCTTGGATCCAAGGAAAACGCCGAATCACGCATCGATTCGCTCCCGCAAACCTGGGCTGCGATTTCCGGCGCTGGCGACTCCGATCGCGTCGAGGTCGCGCTGCGATCGCTCGAGGAAAATCTCGTGCGTGAAGCTGGCGATCTGATCTTGCTCTTCACACCGCCCTTTGACAAAACCACCGCCGACGTTGGCTACATCAAGGGTTACCCGCCCGGCGTGCGCGAAAACGGCGGCCAATACACGCATGCCGCCACTTGGGTTGCCATGGCTTTTGCCCGCCAGGGCGATGGCGACAAAGCGGTTCGACTTTTGCGGATGCTGAACCCGGTTGAGCACGCTCGGGAAGACGAGGATCGTGAACGGTACAAGGTCGAACCTTACGTCATGCCCGGCGACGTTTACTCGTTAGCCGGCCAGGTCGGGCGCGGCGGTTGGACTTGGTACACGGGCGCGGCGGCTTGGACCTATCGCGTCTGGCTCGAGGAAATTCTGGGATTCCAACGCCGCGGCGACACGTTCACAATCAACCCGGTCATACCGAAAGATTGGCAGGGTTTTCGTCTGCAATATCGTTATCAGAATACCCTTTATCGCATCGCGATCGAGAATCCCGGCCACTGTTCCAGCGGTGTCACCCTGGTGGAGGTGGATGGAATTGCGGTGGCCGACAAGATGGTGACTTTGCGTGACGACGCACTTCCTCACGAGGTGCGTGTCGTCATGGGAACGGAATCGGCGGTGTGAGGTCGACCGGTAGCCTATTCGGTAACGCGGTATGTTTTACCTCGGGTCCGCCGTGGTTAAGAGTCACTTGCTCTGCCAATTGAGCGAACGGTGCTATTTACCTGCGAAAATAAGGCGAACTCAAATCAACTTCGGCCGTTTTATATACCCGTTTTATGTAGCGAAGGTCAAATGAGCCTGTGGGCGGACAGTTATTCGATTGGCGTCACAATTTCGCTATCGAAATCAACCACACGGTTGATTCGTCGAACGTGTAGTAAAGCGAAATTTGCACACCGCGAACCGGAGCCATTGGCAAAACCCAGACATCAGAACCCGGGGCGATGCGCAATCCGATTTCCGGATCACGCGCCAGCACAAACTCCGCAGCCTCCACGAACTCATCAGCCTCTTTCGCGTCGCGAATCAAGGTGCGCAGATCACGTTCGAAATGATACTCGCGGACAATTTGCCTCCGCTGGTCGGGCATGATGAAAGTCCCGGCGGGCCGCTAGAGGATGCGGCGAATTAGGCAACGGCTTTCTTGCGCGAGAGACACGCGCTCGCAACCTTATCAAGAGACTTTCCGTGGACAATCTCCACAGGCTTCAAATCACGGAAACTGATCAGCTTCATACCACGCGGTACTTTTTCGCCGGCCATTTTTGCACGTTTCGAGACCTTGCGGACGCGGGCGCGGCGCTCATCTGCACGTGCCCGCTCCTCGGGAGACACGGGATGTTTCATAATTGAAACAATAGCATTCTGCAGACTGGATGGTCAATCAACCGCTTGTCAATTTAGCGAGCGCCCTGCAAACAGTGGCCCAGGCAGGACAAATCCGCTACGCCTGCGTGTGACGCGCGTAGTGAAGCTCAACGCCTTTCGGGAGCAAACGCTTGCGGCCGCGTTGTCGCCGGCGCGCCAGCGTGGCACGGCCCGCTTTTGTCTTCATGCGGGCACGAAAACCGTGCTGACGTTTGCGTGTTCGCTTGGATGGCTGGTAAGTCCGTTTCATAAAACTGAGAAATAGCTTCGGCCCGATTTAAGGGCGCTTACACTAAGAGTGCGTATAGCGTTGTCAATGTTGCCAAAGGCGCCGAGAATTAACCGCTAATCCCGCGACTGCCGGACCAATGCACACGAATAACAGCAGGCGAATCGTGAACCGTCAATCGTGATTCGATGTAACGATGTGACGATTCACGTTTGAAGGCTTAAACGGCGGTGTTCATTTACGGGATTGCCAGCGCCTCCAATTTTTGAAATAAGCAGTACGAACAATGAGCGCAAATGTCATAATCGAGCCAGCAACCGAGGCCGACCTGGACGAATTGTCCGAAATGCTCGGCGAGTTGTTTACCCAGGAAAGCGACTTTCGCCCGGACAAAGAGAAACAGCTTCGCGGTTTGCGGTTGATTTTCGAACAACCCAGCCGCGGACGGGTTTTCGTGCTCCGGCGCGAGGGCGCCATTGTCGGAATGATCAACTTGCTTTTTACGATCAGCACGGCCGAAGGCGGTTTCGTCATCGTGCTCGAGGATCTGGTGGTCCACAAAGAGTACCAAGGCAAGGGTTACGGCTCAAAACTTCTCCAACACGCAATTGATTTCGCGAAACAGAAAAATTTCCTTCGCGTCACGTTGCTGACCGACCGGCCCGAGAATCTGGCGCAGGAGTTTTTCCGGCGGCACGGCTTCGTCGAGTCATCCATGATCCCGATGCGCCTGTGGATCACACTGCCGAACGACCAGACGGAATAGGGCGTGTAATGAGGCGCCGCTGACGGCTTGGCGCCAGCCGTGTCGGCTGCGGTAGCGGTAACCTTATTGCAGGCGAGACGCCTGCCTCTACAGTTTCTTACCGGCAGGCGATGACGCGCTCTTGTCGTCGCGACTTTTTTTATCGATCCAGGCGCTCAATTGAGGCGTGAGACGTCTTTTGAATTCCGATTGGAACTGAATTTCATCGACGGCTTTTGCAACTTCCGGCGCACTTTCCGGGGGCAAATTGGTCTTTGCGTACGCCTTTAGCTCAGTCGCCCGCGAATCTTCTGAGAAGAAGGTGAACAGACTGGGCGCGTACCTGTTCGCGCCGAGCGCATCGGTCTTAGCGAGCAGCGCTTTCGTATTCGTCTTCGCAAAATCCCACGCAATATCCGCATGATCGCTTTCGCGCGCGACCATCGAAACGAGAAATATCGCACGGCTCGTTGGCAGCTCATCCGTGAGCGAAATGGGAAGCGTTTTCTTCACCAGCCTGGGATCGGTCGCACCAGCCAGCGCGTTGTAATAATTTTGCTTTTCTTCGACGCTCGTCGTCCTTAAACCGAGCTCGTGGAGCTGGTTCCAAGTCGCTTCGTCGCCGTAACGACCAACGACCGCAAAAACTGGCGAACGCAGGTCGGGCGCGAGGGACGCTGGATCGGTGAAATATTTTTCGAAACGTTCGCGACAACCCGCGATAATTTGCGAATCGTTCAAATCTCCCAGTGTAGTGATTAAGCTCGCACGCAAGTTTCCGGCGACAGGCGCTTCGCTCGCTTTCGGCTCCCAGCCGAGCGTCTCAAACGTGGGCCGCAAGAGGGAGCATGCGTAACGCTGAAACTTTTCCCGCTCCGGACTGCCGACGAAGAGCCGGTTGAGAAAATCCAGCACATTGATGAGCTGTTCATGCTCGGCGAGCTCGATCGAAGCGGGCAATTTTTCCACCAATCCGAAATAGAGTGAGACCGGCGCGCGATTAGCCTGTACCAGTGCCCACGCGTCGGTCAGGAGGTTGACGCGATCTTCAACGCCCAAATTCGGCAGAGCCTGGAGCAATAAATTCCATGAGTGCTCGTCGTATTCGACGCGATAATTTCCAGCGCCGTTTACATTCAATTTGAGAGCCCGATCCGCGGGAATGTTTTGCAAATTGTCGGTCTTACCGGTCATCAGCAAAGTCGCAGGGGCTTCTCCGACCACCGCATAGGTTAGCGGGATTTCCCATTCCAGCGGCGGAGCGTTCTTGACATTAATGGTGAAGCGCTCCTGCGTCAGCGAGACCTTGTCGTCTTTTTCTCGCTTGACCTTCACGACCGGAAACCCCGGTTGCTGCGTCCAAACGGCCGCGATTTTCCCGACTGGTTTCTTCGAAGCTTCCGAAAGCGCATTCCACAAGTCGGCGGTCGTGGAGCTCGAATATTTGTGCCTGGCGATATACTGACGAATTCCCTCGCGGAAAATATCTTCGCCAAGAAAATTCTCCAGCATTCGCAAAAACGACTGGCCCTTTTTGTAAGTGATATCGTCGAAGGCGCTGCTGGCTTCGGCCTCGGTGGCGATGGGTTGCTGAATTGGATGTGTTGTCGATCTTGCGTCGCCTTCCATCGCTTGCTCCCTGGCGATACCAATACGCCGCGTGGGATCGCGCGGCAGATTTCTGCGCAGCCAAACCTCCCATTGCGGATTGAAATGCGCCGTGCATTTAGTGCCCATCCAGGAGGCGAACCCTTCGTTAAGCCACAGATTGTCCCACCAGGCCATGGTCACGAGGTCGCCGAACCATTGATGCGCCATCTCGTGCGCGAGCACTTCGTAGATGTTCTGCTTCGTCTCCGCAGAGGAATTTTTCGGATCAAATAGAAGCGCAGATTCGTAATACGTAATGCCGCCCCAATTTTCCATCGCGCCGCCAAAACCTCCGGGAAGAGCGATTTGGTCGAGCTTCGGCAACGGATAAGGCACACCGAAATAATCGTTGTAATATTTCAGAATCTGCGCTGTGGCTTCGAGCGCGTAACGACCCATTTCCGCTTTGCCCTTTGTGGCGATGACGCGGATCTGCGTCGGGCCACTTCGCGATTCGATAAGATCGAACTCGCCCGCGACGAAAACATTCAGATAACTCGACATCGACGGAGTCGCGGCAAAGCGCACCTCTTTTCCGCCGGCGATTTTTTTCTCACTCTCGATCGGCATGTTCGACACTCCGAGCCAGTTTTCCGGCACGACTGCCGTCAATTGAAAACGCGCGCGAAAAACCGGCTCGTCCCAACAAGGAAAAAATCGGCGAGCGTCGGTGGCTTCAAATTGCGTTCCGAGCATGATCTTTTTCGTCCTGCTGCCTTGCTCCTGGTAGCGCATGTAGAAAAGTCCCTGACCTTGCTGATTGATCTTGCCGGCAAAGCTCAGCGCGAGTGTGTGGTCGCCAGTTGCAAGTTCTGAGGGCAGCCTCAGAGCGAGCAGCTCGTTCTTCTCGTCGATCTTAATTGCAGAGTCGGGCAATGCCTTGCCATCGAGAGACGCGTCTGTGATTTTGAGCTCGAGCGCATTCAGCACAAGCTCACGAACCGGGCTGCGAACGCTCAGCTTAACGGCTTCCGTCCCGGTGAAAGTAAACTTGTCGATGTTCGAGACGATCCGAATAGAATATTCTAGCGGGACGACCTCTTTGGGGAGCTTTCCCGGTGTACTCTTGAAGTTGAAAGGTTTTTCTGCGTGCATGCCGGGGCGGAACATAATGAAGAATAGACCAACGAAAAAAAGATGCGGAATGCACATTTCCCGCACTAAACAACGTGCGGCGACGTTTGCATCTCCAAACGCGAATCCTGTAGTGGCAGCCGTGTCGGCTGCAATGTCTGTGACGCAGGCGACACGGCCGCCTCTACAGGTCCACCTACTGCACAACCAGTATCAACAGTAATTGCCCACTTCCCACCTGCGGACCTTTGATCACAAGTGGACTGCGTTTGCTCAATTTGGCATCCGTCTCGAGCAGGAGCTCTTTCTCTTTATAAAGCTTGAGGTTCAAAACATAACCGGCTTCGCTCTCGCCCCGCGCATCGACATGCAGGCCGAAGAATTTGCTGGTCGCGAGCCAATCCTCCTGGCCGGTTGTCAGCAACTTGCGCGACTGGCCGATGACCTGAAATTGGTTGTAGCCGAAAAGTTTCTTCAGGGACCCCTCGATCCGAGTCAATTCCGACGGAATCGGTTGCGGCTGCGCGACATTTTCCGCGATGACGAGTCCGCTCCAAACTGTCTCCGCGCCCTGCAACTTTGGCGATGCGCTCATAATCAGCCCGGTAAAAGCGGCGACGAGCGCGAGCGAACGACCCATGAGCGATTGGTTATTTGGCTGCGTAATCGGACGGCAACGATTGTAATCCCTCAGTCCAGAGAACCGTTACGCGATCCTCTTTTGCCTCGAACATTGAGATGGTCGCATTTGGGCTTACCACCGGATCAACGCGCGCGTTAAGAATTTGCGTGAGATATTGTGACTGCTCAGCGGGATTCTTGTCGCGCATGACGAAAATCGCAAAAACCAAAAAGACAGCGAGCGACGCGGTCCCCGTCCACAGCAGCCGGCGAATCGTCCACCATGTGGGAACCTCGATCCGGCGGCCGCCGGACTCCCGAGATGGCCCACCAGTTTCTCGTGCGATTCTTTCGCGCAGCTGATGGCTGAAAAATTCTTCATTCATCAGCGTCTGCGCGCCGATTTCGCGTTTCAAAAGAGCGCCGAGTTTTTTCGCCTCCGCTTTTTCCGCTTCAGCAGCGGCCTTGTCCGGCAGCGAGGCTTCAAATTCAGTTACTTCCCTGCCGCTGAGCTGGCCGTCCAGCCATGCGGTCCACTTTTCTTCAAATGTTTTCATAAACGTCCTTCAGCAAATTTTGCAATTTCTTACGCGCATAAAACAGGCGCGACATCACTGTGCCAATTGAGCAACCGAGCGCTTCTGCAATTTCGTGATACTGCATCTCTTCAATTTCCTTCATTAAAATTACCGCTCGATGCTCAGGCGAGAGCTGGGCAATTGCGCTCTCGATCCGCGCCCGGATCTCGCTCCGTTCCATTGTTTGATACGGCAATGCGGCGGCCTTCGGTACAGTTTTAGACGCCGGATCGATTTCCTTTAGTTCGATCGCATCGTCGAATTCGGGGCCTCCACCCTTCACCTTTTTTTTCCGCAGCCAATCGATGGTCACGTTCATGACGATCCGATAAATCCAGGTATAAAACGACGAGTGCCCACGAAAGCGTTCGATCGACTTCCACGCTTTCACGAAGGTATCCTGAGCCAGATCCCAGGCGTCCTGCTCGCTATGGACCATGTTGTAAATCATGCCGAATACTCGTGTTCGGTAACGGGTTACCAGCTCGTCGAATGCTTCGGTGTCACCAGCCTGGCATCGTTTCACCAAGTCCAGTTCCGACACATCGGCCTGAGCCGAAGTCGTTTCCGTTTGCATGATTGGACGGAACCGGCCCTGTTTCATTCAACTCCGAAAGCCTTCGGAGCCGAACCGGCGACGCCACTCGCCGCGATATTCACCCATCAGGGTGATAATGCCATCGCGCACCTGAAAGAGTCGCTGTTGCAACACCGAATACTGCGCCCGCGTAATCAGTTTCTCGGATAAGAGTTGCGCCGCCGCGTCCATCGAAATCGTGATCGCCTTCAAGGCTCGCTTCAAGTACGCAATCGTCATCCCGATTTCATCGATAGTGTCGCCGCTCAAGGCCGCGGCCAGCTTGGCGCTAGCTAGTGCAGAATGCGTAGCGAGTTTCACTGCCGTCGGCTCGTTTTGAAGCGACTCGGTTTGATCGAACAGTTGGTCGATCCAAATCGTCAGAGCAAAGGCGGCGCGATACAGGTTGTGCTCCTCAAACGTTTCGGCTGATCTCGCTGCTTTATCCATGCCGAAATCGTCCTCTTCGTTCGCGTCTTCGTCGAGCAGCGCGTCCACCTCCGCGCTCCAATCCTTCGCGTCCAGCAATTGGGTCCAGCCCATCTCACGGGCAATGATTTCATCGCGCTGCGGATCATCAAGATATGATTCCAGCAATTGCATGTACTTCTCGGTCTTGTGGTCCTGCTGCTGGAGAAAACGCTCCCAGTCGTACTCATCCCACATCGGTTCGGACTCGCTCTCGTAACCGGCCATGCTTGACTAAACGTCAGCTTCCGTTTCTGCGCAAAAGGTTTCGCATCGAGCCACTTCGTTTCGTGTGGCGTCGCGATCCCTTTGACCGAATCGCGGATGTGCGCGTAAGGTGAGCCGTACCTGCGCGGCACTCACGCAACTGGTCTCATGACGGACGAGAGCAATGATGAGCAATTTTATCGCGATACCGAAAGCACCGCCTTTCCGAAACTCGACGATCGCCAGCTCGCGCTGCTCGAACCTTTGGGGAAGCGGCGCACCTTGGAGCGCGGAGAGTTTATCTTCAAAGCAGGGCAACGCGATCTTGGGCTGACGGTTATCCTTCGCGGCGAAATCGAAGTCTTTGAGGCGCGGGAAGGGACGGAGCAGATTCTCGCCACTGCCAGGGAGCGCGGCTTCATCGGTGACGTTGCTATGTTGCAAGGCACCTCCGCGCTGGCCACTGCGCGCGTAAAGTCGGAAGAGGCCGAAATTCTGGAAGTCCCGGCGGGAAAGATCCGGCGCGCGCTCGCCGAATTACCGGGTTTGGGCGGCCCCATCGTCAACGCTTTGATCATGCGTCGGCGGCGGTTGATGCGCGACCGTGAGTTTGCTGGCCTGCGCATTATCGCGTTGCGGGATACGCGCGAGGGACATCAGCTCGATGATTTTCTCGACAAGAATCGCATTCCGCATCGGCTGATCGAATTTGAAAGCGAGCAGGGCCAGACGCTCTGTCAGCGCCTGCACCTAACGAGTCGCGATTTGCCGACGCTCCTGACCGCGAATGGCGCTCCACTGCGTCGGCCCTCGCTTCGCGAAGTTGCGCAAGTGGCCGGTTTGCTTCGCCCGCTGGCGTACGAGAATGAAAGCGAAATCGCCTGCGACCTAACGATCGTTGGCGCTGGTCCGGCGGGTCTTGCCGCAGCGGTTTATGCGGCATCGGAAGGATTGAAAACGGTTGTCCTGGAAAGCTATGCGCCCGGAGGCCAGGCCGGCTCCTCTTCCTTGATCGAAAACTTTTTCGGCTTCCCTACTGGAATCAGCGGCGGCGATTTGACCTATCGCGCACAGCTTCAGGCCTATCGATTCGGCGCGAAATTTTCCACGCCAGCGCAGACGCTTTCGCTCGACTACCACGATGGCGAAGAATATCGCGCGAGCCTGCAAATCGAAGGTTGCCCCGCCACCCTGCGTGCAAAATGCGTCCTCATCGCAACCGGCGCGGATTATCGGCGATTGGACGCCGAGGGACGTGAGCAGTTCGAAGGCTCGGGCGTTTATTATGCCGCGACAGCGTTCGAGGGGCAGCTCTGTCGCGGTGCAACAGTGATTGTCGCAGGGGGTGGCAATTCGGCGGGGCAAGCCGCCATGTTCCTTTCCGAGGGCGCGGCGAAAGTGTTGCTCGTCATCCGCGGCGACGATCTCTCGAAAAATATGTCGAGCTATCTCTCGCGGCGCGTGCAGGCGCGCGAAAACATCGAGCTCCTGCGCCGCACCGAGATTCCAGCGGTCTTTTCCATGATTGGCGCCATGCCCTGCACAGACTGGCTGCCACCCCAGATCGAACGCGACGAAAAAGGATTCATCAAAACGGGATCCGCAGTCGCCCATGCGCCGGCATGGAAGCAGAGCAAACGTCCGACCAGTCCGCTGGAGACGAGCTGCCCGGGTATTTTCGCGGCGGGCGATGTGCGTTCCGGATCGGTGAAGCGTTGTGCCGCTGCTGTCGGCGAAGGCGGGATGGCGGTCGCCGGCGTGCAAGAGGCGCTCGGCACTTTTGCGTGACCGCGGCTAACAGGTAGTGACCTGCAGTCGCTCGTTCCGACTGGTCTGTAAGCGCAGCTGCCCGCACGCGGCATCGATGTCATGACCTTTTTCTCGACGAAGTGTCGCCGGGATTTTGTGCGCGCGTAAGATGGACAAGAACTTTTCCTGTCGATTGCGCGAAGGTCGGGCCCATTCCAGACCCTCGACGGTGTTGTACGGAATCAAATTCACTTTTGCGAAAAGCCTTCTGGCGTGCTGCGCGAGAAGATGCGCCTGCTCGTCAGAGTCGTTTACACCAGCGATCAAAATATATTCGAAGGTGAGTCGCTGGCTCCTGTGAGCAGTATAATAGTCGCAAGCTGAAAGTAACGTCTCGATGTTGTACTTGCGATTGATCGGCATGATCTGGTTGCGCACTTCATCGGTCGCGCCGTGCAAAGAGACAGCAAGACGAACCTGCAACGGTTCGTCCGCAAGTTTTTTAATTTGCGGCGCCAGGCCGCTGGTCGAGAGCGTGATGTGCCGCGCTCCGATGCCAAGACCCCACGGCGCATTAACGATCCGAATCGCTCGCATCACGTTCTCGAAGTTCGCAAGGGGTTCGCCCATTCCCATGAAAACGATGTTGTCGATCTTCTCCCCGCTTACGCGCTCGATCGCGATAATTTGATCGATAATTTCGTTCGCGCGCAGGTTGCGAGAAAATCCTTCCAAACCGCTCGCGCAAAATTTGCAACCGTAGGCGCAACCGACTTGCGTCGAGATGCAAATTGTCCGGCGATCCGATTTTTCCCCGTAAGGCGCGGGCGACGCCGGAATCAAAACGGATTCGATTAGATTTGCATGGCTCAAACGGAAGAGAAACTTCCGCGTCGTGTCGCGCGACCCAAGCACGCGCACAACGTCGACCTTACTGAAGGAAAATTTCTCCGCGAGACGCTCCCGCAACGACTGCGGCAGGTCGGTCATTTTCTCGATTGAATCAACGCGCTTTTTGTAAAGCCAATCCGTGATTTGGCCGGCACGATAAGAGGGCTCAGCCAGGTCGCGAAGGTCACCTTGCAGCTCGCGAAACAGGAGAGATTTGATATCGATCTTGCCGGCCTTGGTCACGGTAAAGCTTATCGGACAGCGCGGCTTGCATCAAACATCGCGGTGTTTAGGTTTGTCCCTGTGATAAAACGTGTTGCACTGGGCGCTGCTTTGTTTTTGGCAATCGCATTTCTGATCTCCGCCTGTGCTTCGCGCGACGAAGCAACCACGGAGCAGTCCGGCTCGCACAGCACAGCCACTGTTCCGGGCGAAACAGTGCCTGGCGAGGAAACCTTGGCTCCCGGGCCGCCGGGATCCAGCGCAAGCGTTCGCTGGTAAATTTCGACTGTAGCCGCCGACCTCTGGGCGGTGCGAGCCCGGCGTCTTAGTTGTTTCAACGCCGCACTTCGCAGAGCGAAGCGTCTACAGCAAGAGATTCTGCTTGATTGCCAGATGATGCTGCGAAGTATCTGCGCCGATGCAGAAATCGCGGACCCCGCTCATGATCGGTTGGGAAGCTGCGCGCGCGAACGCGGTACCGGCGCTCATCATTCAAGGAATAATGCTTGGGTTGCTGATCGCTTATTACACAAATCACCCCGTATTTTCCGCGCTGAATCAATTGGCGAATTACAAGCGTACGCATGGCCTGGTCTTTGTTATCGCCGCGTCAATCGCCGTTGGCGCGCTCATCCCGGAGATTTTCTTGATTCTTTTCTTTCAACGCGGACGCCCAAGTTCGCGGAATCTTCGCAACCTGCTTTTTACGGTTCCAGTCTGGGGATTTGATGGTTCACTTGTCGATCTCTTGTATCGAAGCGAAGCGGCCTGGCTCGGCGACGTGGTGACGCTGCCGGTCGTTTGCGCGAAAATTTGTGTCGATCAATTCGGTTACAATCCATTTTTCGCTGCCCCGTTCGGGGTGCTCACTTACGAATGGAAGAACAGTGGTATCTCGACGGGGCCGCTTTGCGACCTTTTCACGTGGAAACATTACCGCGACAAGATCATTCCGACGCTGCTGGCCACGTGGGCTGTCTGGATTCCGCTGATGGCGATCATCTATTCGTTACCCCTCGCACTCCAATTTCCGCTGTTCGGGCTGGCGCTCTCGTTTTGGGTGCTGCTTTTGACTTACATGACCAATCGTTTTGCCGGAAAAATTGAAGCCGATGCGCCGCTGGCGCTGGCAACCCAGATTAACCGGTAAGGCGAGACTCACCTTGCCCTGAGCTTGTCGAATGGGAGCCGACGAACAGCCGGTGAGTGAAACAAGCCGGCTCCGCGGAGCGTCGCCCTACCGGCTCGCAAAACGCATCAGCGCCTCGTAAACCCCGGCGCCGTGCGCCTTCCCGGCGACGTAACCGCCAGCTGCGCGGACAGCGGTTTTGACTTCATCAATCGCATTTGCCGGGCATGACGGCATCGCAGCGAATTTTCCATCCAACATCGAGATATCATTGTGATGATCGCCCGCCGTGAAGATGTTTTCTCGCGGGACTTCGATCAAGCGCGCCAGCTCGGCGAGCGCCGCGCCTTTATGGTAATCGGCATGGCAAAAACGCAGATAAACTGTGTTCCGTTGGTAATCTAACTTCGGGTGCCTGGCCCGCGCTTGCTCGATAAATTCGGTAACAAGATTCATTTCCTCCTCACTGTTTGCAATCAGGCCAGCCGGTCCGTCCGGTTCGTAAATAACGCGTGCCTGCGTTTTTTGATCCACAAAATCAATAACTTCCGCGAGCACGGCTGAGGCAGAGCTAAAAAGTTCACGATGTTCGCGCGCGCAACGCTCGTTCCAATCACCGAACGCTTCCCATTTGTCGCCATTTTGCCCGGGACGAAAAACGTCACGCTCCTCGGTGAGGATAAAATCCGGGCGGATCGGGAACGAGAAATCCGCCAGGCCGGATTCGAGCAGATCGACGGAGCGGCCGGTATTAATCGCCCAGGTCGCGCCGGCATCCTGCAATTCGCGAATCATCTCCATGCACTGCGCATCGAGAACCGGTTCGCCAGTGCGCGAAACAAGCGTACCGTCGAAATCCAGGCTGAGCAGTTGAATTAGTGAATGCATCGAGCAAGTAACTTAGGAATTGATTTCGCGAACGCAATCCACGACGCTTTTTTCCGATCGATTACGAGAACAAGACCTGTAGGGCACGACCCTCCGCCACCGGACGGATTCGCAGTGGCGAGCGGGGCCCGCCGTCTAGAGCAAGAGTAAGAAACATCGACCATGAAATCAGCTTACGAACTGGCCATGGAACGGCTGGAGAAAGCGTCGCCTTCGATTTCGCTCACCGAGGAGCAGAAAAAGAAAATTGCGGAAGTTGATTCCGTCTATCGAGCGAAGATCGCCGAGAAAGAAGTTTTCTTGAAAGATCAAATTCGCAAAGCACAAGGCGCTGGCAATCTTGAAGAGGCGGAATCACTCGAGAAGCAGCTTGCCTCGGAGATCCGCCGGTTGCAGGAAGACTGCGAAGCAAAGAAGGAAAAGCTGCGCGCAAGCTTCGGAAAATAGCCGTCCTCGGCTGTTATGGCAGACGGGCTTCCGAGCCTGTTGGTTCGGCATGACATGCCAAAGGCGCGTCTGCCATGACAGAGGCACCTGTCTTCCGCTTCGGTAAATCAGGATCGAGAAAGCCGAACATGTGCGCACGCCTGATCGTGCGGACGCCTTCCTGTTTTTGCAGATCAGTGATCTGCTGCCGGAACGCCTCCATTTTCGTCCAGTGAACTTTGGGCCGGAAATGGTGCTCGGCGTGATAGCCGTTGTAGAAAAAGAGCCAGTTGTAGATTTTGCCGTAGCTGCTTACTCCCCAGGCGATTGGTTTGTCAGGATTCGCGCCATAATGGCGATAATAACCGTTCAAGTAACTGAAGCAGTGGCCGAGATAGAAAAACGGCAGGAAATAGAAGATCACGTAGCGCCAGTTAAAGAGGAACATCACGAGAAGAGTCGTGGCGAATGCGGCCAATTCGATGTTGCCCCAGAACAGGTCGCCATTGCGGCGTTTGCAAAGGTCCCTGCGAATCGCGCCCACGTCATCACGGAAGAAACTTAGGAAAACGTAGCTCCACGGACTTTCCGGCTCGCCATCGTGCCCGTGCTTGTAAATGGAGATCCAATCGATCGTCTCTCCATTTTCGTTTGGCCGGTCGGCATTCCCCTTGTGATGCTGCATGTGAACGGCGTTGTAGTAGGTCTGCGAAAAGCAACACGCAATCGACTGAGTGACTCCAAATAGCCGATTGAGCAATTTAGAGCGGAAGAATGGGTTATGAATAAAATTGTGCCCAATACCGTTGATGTTCGCGTTGACCATCAACGCGTAAACGAATCCAAGGACCAGCATTACCCAGAGCGGTGCATGAGGGTAAAGGAAGAACAGCCCCAGAAAATATGCGAGGTGCAAAAAGCCGGCCAGCGCGGGAATGGCGTCCCAGCGTGTGTGCGCGAAGAGCTTTGAGCTGGTCGCAGGACGTTCTATTCGGATGGCGTCGGCATTCATCTGGGGAAATCTAGAGCATAAGATTATTCGCGAAAGAAATGGCCGTTGGCAAGTTTTGAAGATTGGCAATGTCGATCTTGTACGCCTAAGTTAGCGCCCTTTCCCAATGTTTGCGCTTCAGCCAGAATTAAAGGTTTTCAGCGGCTCGGCCAACCGCGCGTTAGCCGAGCGCATTTGCAAGTACATCGGGGTGCCACTCGGTCAGGCGACAATCAGCTCGTTTCCCGATGGCGAGACTTACGTCAGGATCGAGGAAAACATTCGCGGTCACGATGTTTTCATCATCCAACCCACCTGCCCGCCCACTAACGAGCACTTGATGGAGTTGCTCATCATGGTGGACGCGGCGCGCCGCGCCAGTGCGGATCGGATTACGGCAGTCATTCCGTTTTTTGGATACGCGCGCCAGGACCGGAAAGACCAGCCCCGCGTTCCGATTACGGCCAAACTCGTCGCGAATTTGTTGCATGCCTCTGGTGTAAGCCGCGTGCTGACGATGGACCTGCATGCACAGCAAGTGCAGGGCTTCTTCGACATTCCGGTGGATCACCTCTATTCGCTTCCCGTTTTGATTAAATATCTGCGACAACAGCTCACCGGAAAAACGGTGGTCGTTTCTCCGGATCTCGGCGGACTCAAAATGGCTTCGGCGTACGCAGAAGCGCTGGGCGCAAATCTTGCAATCGTGGCCAAGGAACGCCGGAGCGCCACCGAGACCGAGGCAGCGTACCTGATCGGTGAGGTGGAAGGCCACGACGTGCTCCTGATCGACGATCTTACTGAGACGGCTGGCACGTTGACTTCCGCAGCCGAGCTTCTGAAAAAGCGCGGCGCCTTGAAGATTTATGCGGGCGTTTCGCACGCTGTTCTTGTCGATATGGCGGTCCAGCGTTTGCAAAAATCGAAAATCGCGGAATTAGTAACGACCAACAGCACGCCTGTGCGCACGGTAGAAGGGTTTAAGACGACGGTGCTATGCGTCTCCGAGCTTCTCGGAGAAGGCATCAAGCGGATTCATAACGACGAGTCGGTCTCCTCGCTGTTCAACATCGAGAACGGAAAAAATGGCAAAACAAGTTAAACTAAAAGCAGAACCGCGGACGAACGTGGGCCGCTCTGCCGTGCGCAAATTAAAAGCGCAGGGAATTATCCCCGCGGTCATTTACGGTGCCAAAGATAAACCGCAGCCCTTGCAGCTCGCCGCGCGGGACATCAATGCGATGATGAGCCACGCTGCCGGGGAAAACGTTTTGGTTGAGCTTGAGATCGCCGGTGAAAAATCCAGTCGCACAGCCCTTGTTCAGGAAGTGCAACACACACCTGTAGGTGGCGACATTCGGCACGTCGATTTCCACGCCATCTCAATGGATGAGACGATTCAAGCTGAGGTTCCCCTCGAGCCGGTCGGAATCGCCAATGGCGTCAAAAACTTCGGCGGATTGCTTGAACAGAGCTTGCGCGTGCTCACACTTGAATGTCTGCCACGCGATTTGCCCGATCGGATTACCGTGGACATCTCGCGATTGAACATCGGCGATTCCATTCACGTTCGCGATATTCAACTTCCTTCGGGAGTCACAGCAAAGGTGCCAGCCGACTTGACGGCATTTTCTGTCCTGGCCCCAGTGGTTGAAGAAGCGCCCGTTGTCGCTGAGGCCGAAGCTGCTGCGGGACCAGAAGTGATCACCGAGAAGAAGGGAGAAGGCGAAGCTGCTGCTACCGCCCCGGCTGCAAAAGAAAAGGCTCCCAAGGAAAAAGAGCAGAAGAAGTAATCCATTTTCGATTTCGCGACCGTGGAAGAAAAACCAATTCGGTTGGTCGCGGGTCTTGGAAATCCCGGCCCGGAATACGCGGCCTGAAACCAAAGAGCTTCATGAATCGGAGCGGCTATCCACTTCTGGCCATCGCGCAGTTTTACAAAATCGAGCCGCACGAAATTCTCGTCGTGCTCGATGATCTTGCCCTCCCCCTCGGCCGCCTGCGGCTGCGAATCCGGGGTGGACCGGGCGGCCACAACGGCCTTGAATCAATCATCATGCAATTCGGCAGCGAGGAGATCCCGCGCTTGCGCATTGGGATCGGCGAGGCGCCACCCGAAGGATCGGTCGATTACGTATTGAGCCGTTTCTTTGAGGAGGAAAAACCGATCGTTAGATCGACAATCGATCGCGCGGTGGAAGCGGTGAAATGCGCGATTGACAACGGCCTCATTTCCGCGATGAACACGTTCAACAAAACTGAAGAATCATGAAAAACCATTACGAAGCGTTGCTTGTGCTGAATTCACAGGGCAAAGAGGACACCATCAAGGAGATCATTGATCGATTGGAATCCGAGTTTCAAAAAGAAGGCGCGCAAATCGAACAGGTGCAAAAAATGGACAAGCACGAGTTTTCGTACGTGGCTGG
>WNFX01002512.1_pt1 | contig 18584 bp, 14 predicted proteins | sample 5400111 | NCBI WGS metagenome assembly WNFX01 (sample SAMN13153363, study PRJNA577476) | soil metagenome | isolation source: 40 cm soil or saprolite under grassland replicate 1 | place: USA:California | collected 2016-06-15 | reverse complement strand
CGACGCCTATGACGTCCTGAGCCGGCTCCTGCGGAACACGACGAACGTCGTCGTGTATGCGTACGTCGACGTCACGTCGTACGTCGTCCTGATGAACCTCCCATCCGACGTCGTGAAGATCCTCCCCTGGGCCTCCGTGACGATCGGCCCGACCGGCGCGATGCCGCAGGACTTCTGGCAGAAGATCGGGGCCGCCGCCTCGACGGTCGTCAACTCCGTCCTGTGCGTCGGCCAGAAGATGCAGAGGCCTGGCTTGCTCCAAACGTTTTATGCCGCGGCTCGGACCTAATGGCGACGAACCGAGCGGTCGTCGATGCGAATCTGGAGGCGCCGGGCTGCCCAAGACGCGGAGCGGGGAATGCTGCGCGGATACGCGCGCCGTTCCGCCACCCAGGAGACCGAAATCGAGACGCTCCAATTCCTCCTGACGCGGATCAAGAAACGCCACACGTGGGATTGGATCAAGTGCACGATCGCGACCGCGATCCCTGTCTTCTGGATCCTGATGATCGGCCTGAAGCCGTACATCCCGGCCTGGCTCCACCCGCTCCTCCAGGGTGTCCCGGCGATCTGGACGATCGCCGCCTCCCTCGCCATCGCAGGATTCCAGTGGCGCAATCTCATCGACTACCAGCGTCACGTCATCCCGTTGGTCCAAGCGATGTACGAGGCGGCTCTCGCGAGACGGGATCGGGAACTCCTCTCGTTCTTGGGCAAGGTCCTTCGGATCGGCAAACTGAGGGGGTTCTTCCGCAGCCTATTTTCGACGTCGAAATGAGACCGGCGGACCCGCCCGCGAATGGGTTCCTGCGGCCAGTTCGCAAACATTTAAGGCCGTGAGTCCATCGCGACGCCCACCATGGCCCGGGTCGGCTTCTTCGTCGGTTTAGTCCTCCCGGTCATCCTGCTCGGTGTGAACGTCGTCCTGGGATACGGCGGCATCGTCGGGACCATCGCCTTGATCATCTGGATCGGACTCGGCGTGTCCCTCTCGCCCGGTTCGGACGAGGAAACCTAGCCGCCGTCATAGAGGGATTCGCCGGACACGGAGAGTTCGACCCACTCGTCGATCGACCGGACATCCTCGAGGAGGACCGTGACCATCTCGCCCTGCTCGTCTTCGACGATGAACGAATCGAGGACGTCTTCGGCCTCCATCGTGTCCTTCACGACGCCGACGAACTCGCCTTCCGAGTCGACCACGTTCAAGCCGGTGAAAATCTCCGCCGCAGGCCCTTTCAGCGTGACGCGATCTAGGATCTCCGCGACGAACCGCCGGCCGAGCCGCATCCGCCCGGACGAACCCTCGCCCAGGAGGAGGGCGTTCGGCTCCTCGACGGACACGTACCCGACCTCGACGCCTTCGCTGTCGACGACCGCCATGCCGACGAGGGACCGCCCGCGCCGCGCCGCCAACCGAGCACCCCCGGAGCGCCCCGGCGGGACGTCCGGCCGGGCCGTCGAAGGCCTGCCGGCTACTGAAGCTTTTCGGGTGTCGGGGGGACGCGCGTCCGGGCCATATGGTTATCATGCAGGATATCGAAAGCGCGCGATTTATACCCGCCAAGCGGGCATCCGACGCCGTCTGCCCTCCCGTCGCGGAGGGTATCCCCTCGGTTGGAGGCCATGGCCCACTGCCCACTCTGCGAATCGGAGGTCTCGGATGGACGCACCACGTGCGACGTCTGCGGGCAGCCGTTCGACCGCGCGCCGACGGCGCGTGCCGCGCCCGACGTCGTGCGAAAGGCGATCGATGCGGCGCGGAAGGACCTCGTCGCGTCGACCCCGGACTCGGTGGACGCCTCGTTCGCGCGACGGCTGACAGAGCGGGCGGAGCAGACGGAAGCCGCGGGCGACCTCGGCAAGGCCCTGGATCTGGCCCGTGCCTCGCGACGCACGCTCGAAATCGCGAAACGCAAGGCGCGGGTCGTCGAGGTGCTCGCCCGGTCGGATACGATCCTAGAGGAAGCGAAGGAAGCGGGCATCGAAACCCTCGCGTTCCAACGGAATATCGAACAGGCTCGGGCGATCAGTGCCCGCGGGGACTTCGTCACCGCCGAGAAGCTCCTGCGGCGCGTCTCGACCCGGACGCTGGACCAACGCCGCGAGAGGGCGCTCCAAGGCCTGCTCGACAAGGCGGCCTCGCAGGTCCGGTACGCGAAAGAGCGCGGGGGCCACGTCGAGGACGCGGAGGCGCTCGTCGCAGACGGCCGGAAGGCGCTCGCGCGCCGGGAATACGGCAAGATCCGGACGCTCACCGCGAAGGCGATCGAGAAGGCGGAGCAGCAGCGGAAGTACGCCCGGGCGGAGGACATCCTGGACCGCGCGGCGGCGGACGTCGATGCGGCCCGGAAGGACGGCGTCAACATCACCGACGCCCGGAAGGTCCTCACCCAGGCGCGGGATGCGCTCCGGCGCGGCGTGTTCGCGGACATCCCGCTCCTCGCCCAGCGGGCGCGGAACAGCCTTCGGGAGGCGCGGCGGTACGCTGCGGCCGAATCGTCCCTCCGAGAGTCGGAACGCGAGTCGTCGCGCGAACGGCGGAAGGGCGCCGACGTGAGCCACGCGGAAGCGATGTTCGGACAGGCCTCGACGGCCCTCGCATCGAAAGAGTATGCGAAGGTGCGGGCCCTCGCGCGGGACGCTCACGAGGCGGTGCGTGAGGCCGCCCTCCTGAAGTCCGTCCAAGACGCGTTCGCGAGCCTCCGGCTCGACGCGGAAGACCTGCGGAAGCTCGGTGCGGAGGCAGGCGAGTTCGAGACGACCTTGGTCGACCTGACGCGTGCGCTCGAAGACCACGACCTGCCGAACGCACGACGTCTCGTGGCCCGGGCGCGTCGCACCGCGGAATCGGCGCGCGACGCGCACCACCGCTCGATCATGGAGCGGTCCTTGCAGATCATCCTGGCGAACGCGGCCCGGGGCCTCGACCCCGCGGTGGCGCGGCAGCTCCTCCGGGAGGTCGACGACGCGATTTCGCTGGGACGACAAATCGACATGCAGGCGATCATCGACAGTCGGATGGCGGACGCCGACGCCCAGACGGAGGCCCGCCTGAGCGAACACGTGCTCCGCGCCCGCGACGACATCGTCGGATTGCGCCAGGCGGGCCAGACCGACACGGTGGCCCTCGAAGGCAAGCTCGCGGACGTCGCGATCGCGGTCGAGGAACACCGGTTCCTCAACGCGGACGCTCTCCTCGACGGCATCGAGCACGACATCCACGCGACGCGCGAGCTGTTGCGCAGCGCCGCCGCGGAGGTGCTCGGAGAGGCGCGCGGCGTCGTCGTGGGCGCACGGTCGGACGGAGTCCCGATCGAGGGGGCAGAACTGATGCTCTCGCAGGCGGGGACCGCGTACGCGGAGGCGCGATACGGCGACACGCTCTACATCGGCAAGGCCTGCATCTCCGAGATCGAGGAAATCACGCGGACCGCGAACGACACGAAACAGAAGACGGTGAAGGAGGAGGTCCGGGCGAAGCAGGAGCGCACGGAGGCGATCCATCGCCGCACGGAGGCGGTCCGCGCGCAGATGGCGGACCTCGTCGCGAACCACCTCGACCTCGAGAAGGCCACGGAGGTCCTCGACGCGGCGGAACGGGCGATCGAGGGCGGGGCGATGGACGAGGCGGAGCACCTCGTCGCCTCCGCGGAAGGGATCGTTGAGGGCGTCAAAGTCACCTTGCAGTGGCAGGCACGGGAGGCGTCCGAGCGCGCCTGGCGTCTCGCTGACGAGGCGAAGAAAGAGGGCGTTCCTCCGGACGATCTGGATCCGATCCTCGCGACGATGGAGACGGCCGTGAACGAAGGCCGGCACGCGGCGGTCCTCGATGCGCTCGGGGAACTCGAACGGAAGGTCGCGGAGCGACGGAGGGAGCGGTACCTGGAGGAGCAGCGGCGCGTGCTCGACAAGGCACGCGGCGCCGCGACGAAGTTCATCACGGTCAAGAAGCTGATCGAGGACCTCCGGAAGGCGGACATCGACATCGCCGGGGCCGAGGAGGGCCTGCGGGCCGCCGAGCGGGCGCTCGAGAAACGGGACTTCGACGACGTCGACGCGATCTTGGCGAGCCTCGACCGCACCGCGAAGGAGCTGATGGACGAGCTCGTCGCGGCCTCGCGGAACCTGATCGGACGCGCGGAACGGAAGATCCACGATGGCCGCGAAGCCGGGATCGAACTCGCGGAGGCCGTCGGCCTGCTCGACAAGGCCGAAGGACACTTCGAGCGAGGCGAGTACGCGGATGCGGTGGAACACGCGCGGGCCGCCGAACAGAAATTGGCGGAGGCGCTCCGGGCGCAGACGGACGCGAAGGCGGAAGGGCTCCGGAACGCCCAAGAAGCCGCCCGCGCCGAACTCGCCGCGATCCGGAAGACGATGTTGGACTTGGCCCGCGCGGACATCTCGATCCTCGGGTCGGAACGGGCGCTCGCCCGGGCCGAGGCCGCGTTCGAGGCGGCTCGCTACCAGGAGATCGGGCCCGCCCTCGCGGAGACGCGCGACATGGCCGCCGGCCTCACGGTCGGCCTCGAGGCGGCAGCGAAAGACCTCGTGGGGTTCGCGCAGACCGAGATCGAGGAGGTGCGCGCCGGCGGCTTGGATCCGGGTCGAGCGGATTCCGTCCTGCAGAACGCGCGCGAGGCAATCAACGACGGCCGGTTCGTCGAGGCGATCGAATACAAGAAGGTCATCGAGGACATCCTCGAAGAGACGCGCCGCGCGAAAGAGGCCGACGCGGCCCGGGAGGGACTTACCGAACTCCGCGCGAGGGTGGAGGCCACCGCGAGGCTCGGGGCCGACGTCCGCATGGCGTCCGAGCTCCTGTCGAAAGCGCAGGCGGATATCGACGCCGGCACACTCGACGAGGTCGGCGCCTTCTCGAAGCGGGTCGCCGAAGAGATCGACATGGCGCGCAAGGCCCACCTCGGCTCCCTCGTGGACTCGTTCGCGCCCTTGGTTGAGGAGGGCACTTCCCTCGGCCTGCGCCCGGAAGAGCTGGACGAGTACCGGACACACGCCGCGGACGCCGCGCAGGCGGACGACCTCGAAGCGGTGTGTCGCCTTCGGGAGGAGCTCCAGGGACGACTCCTCGACGCGAGACGACATTCCCTCAGGAAGCGGTCGATGGGCGAGATCCAGTCCCTCGAAGAGGTCGTGACGCAGTCGGAGCGACTCGGGATCCCGGCAGGCGACGCGCGGGCCCACCTCGAGGAAGCGAGGACCGCGATCGCCCAGGGGGACATCGAGCGGTTCCAGGCAGGCCTTTCGGAAGCGCGCGCGGCGCTCGACGAATCGCGCGGCCGCCACTTCCTCGACAAGTACGAGTCCCGGGTCCACGCTGTCTCGACGATGATCGCGAACGCGAAGCGCCTCGGCGCGGAACTCGGAGACGCGGAGAGCTCGCTCGACCAGGCGGAAGCCGCGCTCCGCGCGAGCGACATGGCCATGGCGGACATCCTGATCAAGCAGGCCGAGGTCTCGATCGGCATCCAGATCCAGAACTTCATCAAGAACCGCTATCCGAACCTGGCGCTCCGCCTCCCGACCGCGGGCCTGCAGGCGGGCGAGTGGAACCAGTACCTGCTCGAGGTCGAGAACCGCGGGAAGCTGCCGGCCCGGAACGTGCACATCGAGTTCTCCGGGGACATCGAGTCGAAGGGCGTCCAGACGATCCCCGAGATCGGGGTGGGAGAGTCCGTGCCGGTGCGGGTGGGCCTGAAGCCGAAGGGCACCGGCTCCGTGCCCATCGCGGTCGGCATCTCGTACCAGCGGCTGTTCGACGAGAACCGCTACGAGGTCCGCGATACGAAGGAGGTCCGCGTCGAGCCCGAAGCCACGTACCTCGTCGAGGACGTCTTCTTGATTCACTCGGACGGCCGGCTCATCGCGCACCACAGCCGGAAGTTCCGTGAGGAGATCGACGAGGACATCTTCTCCGGGATGCTGACGGTCGTCCAGGATTTCGTCAAGGACTCGTTCAAGGCGCGGACGCGGGTCGGTATGAAGCGGCTCGACTTCGGGGATTCGAAAATCCTGATCGAGCGGTCGCCGCACACGTTCCTCGCGACGGTCCTCATCGGCCAGGAGCCGAAGCTCCTTCCGCTCTACATGCTCCAGATCCTCAAGGAGGTCGAGGACCGGTACGGGAATGTCCTCGAGAAGTGGACCGGCCTCCTGCACCAGCTCGAGGGCGTCGAGGAGGTCATCAAGAAGCTCCTGTTGGTCGCGAAAGATCCCTCGGCGGACATGGGAGCGCTGTCGGACAGCCCCGTGACGCTGACCGCGAGGGTCATCGAGGCGCTCGGTGCGGAGCAGGCGATGGCGGCGAACGAACTCCTGCGCCAGGCGCAGTCCACGCTCGAGAGCGACATCCAGCTCGCATGGCAGTTCATTGAGAAGGCGAAATCCCAGGCGGACTCGATCCAGGCGCAACTCCGGGACCGCATGGCGGACATCCTTGCGGCCGCGCGCGACACCGTCGCGGAGATGAAAGGGATCGGCGCGGACACGAGCCAGGCGGAGCTCCTGCTCCGCGAGGCGGAGGAGGCGTTCGCCGAGGGCAAATACGAGCGGGTGCGGGAGATCCAGCAGGGCCTCCACGAGTCCCTCGAGCGCCAGAAGGGGGAGGTCGCGTCGAAGAAAGTCGAAGTCGAGCTCGCGTCCCTGATCAACGACATCCAGATCGCGAAGAGCCAGAACCTCGACGTCCGCGAGGCGGAATCGTACCTCACGAAGATCGAGGGGGCGATCCAGAAGAAAAATCCCCGCCAGATGGAGGACTTCCTCCGGCGGGCGAAAGAGTCGCTCGCGCGCCAACGCCGGCGGACCATGCTCGAGAAGGGCCGGGCCGACCTCGCCAAGGTCCAGGCGATCGTCGCCCACGCGAAAGCCGTCCACGTGGACGTCAGCGACGTCGAGGCCCTGCTCCAGAAAGCCGAGGACGCCCTGCGGACCGAGGACTTGACGGGGCTCGAACCGCTCATCGATCGCGCCGGACAGACCGCAAAGGCACGCGTCGAGCAAATCCTGAAAGACCGCTACCCGCGGCTCTTCCTCGAGACGAAGGGCCCGGGCCTTCAGGCGAACCGCTGGAGCCGGTTCGAGATGGCGATCACGAACAAAGGGAACTGGCCCGCCGAGCACGTCACTCCGATCGTCACCGGGCCCGTCGACGTGCAGGGACTCAAGGTCATCGAGAAGCTCGAGCCGAACGAAAAGACGACGCTCGAGTTCGGACTCAAGCCGAAGGAGGCGGGCACGATGGACCTCGACTTCGAGGTCCATTACACGCGCCCGCTCGACGAGGGGAAGCACCAGACGACGGACACCGCGATCGTGCGCGTCGAACCGGAAGGCGGCTACGTCATCGAGGACGCCCTCCTGTTCCATTCGACCGGGGCGATCGTGTGCCATGAGGCGCGCGCGTACCTCCCGGTGGAAGACCTCTCGAAGGCAGCGGCGTTCGAGGAGCAGATCAAGGCGTTCGTCGCGAAGGCGTTCCCGGCGGGCGCGAAGCCGGTGAAGCGCACGACGATCGCCGGCGTGCCGATCGTCGCCCTGCGCGCGCCGCAGGCGATCCTCGTCGTCTCGATCCAGGGACGCGAGCCGTCGATCCTCCTGCTCTACCTCATGCACATCCTGCGCGAGATCCACGACGTCTACGGACCGCGCCTCGAGGCGTGGACCGGCGACCCCGCCGAACTTGTCGGCATCCGCGACCTCGTGCGGAAGGCGCTCTTCGCGACCGATGTGGACGGCGTCTCCCTCGGGCCGCTCGAGGACACCGCCGTCAGCAAGATCCCGATGATGATGGAGCGCGGGCTACTCGCCGGCGAAGGAAATCAGGACTTCGTGGGCTGGGCGAGGGCCGCGATCGAGTCGAGAGGGTACGAGCAGGGGGTGGCGGTTCTGCAACAGATCTCGAACGCGACCGTGGGCCCGACGGAAGAGATCGCGAAGCAGATCCGGCAGGCGATCACCGCCTCGAAGGAGGCGGGCACCCTCCAGATCTCGGACGAACAGGTGAACTCCTACGTCGAGTTCCTGCGGCTCACGCTCGAGGCCACGTTCCAGGCGAAGCGCCGCGCGGGAATCGAGCGGTATTGGCCCGTCGCCCGGATCGCTGTCAAGACGGCGGATCAGGCCGGCTACGATGCCGTGAGCGCGTTCCGGAAGGTCATCGTCGGCCAGAGCGGCGCGAAGGAACTCGACCTCGTCCTCCCGGACGACACGTGGCGCGGGATGAAAATCGACGTGCAGGTGCACATGGACTCCGTGAGCGCGTCCTACAAGCTCTGGGCGAGGAAGATCGAGATCCTGCTGCGCTCGCAGGACGCCTGGAAGATCAAGGCGGGCCTCGAGCGAGGCGAATACTCGGTCGGGATCGAGGGACAGAAGGTCCGGATCGATCCGTCGATGGTGTCGTTCGTCGAGTCGGTCCCCGATCACGTCGTCGAGGAGCCGTTCGAAGGCGGCGTCGTGTACCTCGACACGCGCATGACGAAGGAGCTGATCGCGGAAGGCTACGCGAAGGAAATCGTGACGCTCGTCAAAGAAGCCCGCAAAGACATGCACATCGCGGAGGACCGCGTCGTCGAGATCGAGCTGGTCGCGGCGCAGGGGCTGCGCGCCATGTTGCAACCTTGGAAAGACATGGTCCTCCGGGAGGCGAACGCGCTCGAGGTGACGTTCGTGCAGGAGCCGGCGGACGACGCGTACGTCATCGAGGCGGGCTTGGGCGAGGAGACGTTCCTCCTCGGCGTGCGCGCCGCAGAGATGTAGAGACGGTTCTGTGACGTTTGCGGGTAGTGGCGTCTATCGGACCACATCCGCAAGGCACTCGACTCCGCTCGGCTCGTCCCGTGCGCCCGTCCCTCCTCGGGACAAGTCGTAGAGGGGACTCACGACATCATCGCGGAGGGCACCGGGCCGGAACCGTACGGCCCTTGCCAAGGCCTCGTTCGAGGCCACGGCGGTCTTCAGGATGTTCATGCCTGCGTTGATCTGCCGGTCCATCTCCCAGTCGCACGCAAGGCACACGAAATCCTGGCCCACCCTATCTCGGCGCCGGGCGCCACACACTGGGCAGGTCTTGCTGGTCCAATGAGGGTTGACCTTGATGACCGGCACGCCGGCGAGGGGGGCCTTGTACTCGATCTGACGGTGGATCTCGGAACGAGGCCAGGAGGACAGGCGGCGGTTCATTCGACGGGAGCGGCCGCCCGCGCCGTGGAGGGTGAGGTCCTCGAGGACGATCGCCGCCTTCTTGACTTTGGCCGCTGCGATGAGGGCCTTGCTGACCCGGTGGAGCCGCTGACTCACGCGATTTCGCTCGCGCTTTCCCTCCCTGGCGAGCAGACGCCGTTTGACGCGGCGGTCGTGGGCCTTCTTCTTCGCTAAGAGCCGCCGTCGACGGAAGTGAGTTGCCTGAAGCTGGCGAACGCCGCCGAACGGCAGGCTCAAAAGACGATTCGTTTCGCCGTCCGCCTCGACGCCGTCCAAAGAATCCTCGTTCGTATCGAGGGCGACGACAGCTGTCGGTTCGTACGGCTCGGGCGCATCCTTCCGGACGGCCACGACGATCTTTCCGGGTGTCACGGTTAGGGAGCCTAGTCCCCATGCGAGGTCCGACAGGAACGATCGATGCCATTCCGAAACGGGTAGGCTGACCTCGACGCATTCTCCGCGGCGGATTGGGATCCGTAGCTGGCCGGTGGTGCGATCAAGACGGTAAGACTGGTTCTCCGCCTTCAGGAGTAGGCGGCGCATGAACGGGGCCGCGGTCCGCTTTCCCTTCCTCACCCGACGCCGATATACTTTTAGGGCGGCCAAGGCAACTTCGAACGCACTCGGGATGTACTGCTTGTACACACGATGTTCCTCGGACAATCGTCGGTACGCAGTCCTCGCGAGGCGGACCCGGGACCGGATGTCGTCTCGGAGCGCGATCCGGATCGACTTGTTGACGATGAGCCGGAACTCAGCGAGCAGGCCAAGGAGGGAGGGCGGCAGATCCCCTGCGGGGAAGGAGAGGCTGCGGACGACGCGCGGGACGGCCATCGAGGTTGTCATGGCCTTTCGTGGCTTGAAGCTCCAAGGGGGAGGGGGGTGAAAGTGACGATCTCCCGGATGAGTCACAGAACCGTAGAGGCAAAGGCTTTACCGCCGCGCCCCGCATCGCCCCGGAGATGGGGCTGAATCTCGCGGACCTCGTCGCGTCCGAGCCTCGGACCCTCGAGGACTTCTCCGGGAAGATCCTCGCGATCGACGCGTTCAACACGCTCTACCAGTTCCTCGCGATCATCCGCCAGCCCGACGGCACGCCGCTCATGGACCGGCAGGGCCGCGTGACGTCCCACCTGTCCGGCCTCATCTACCGCCTCTCGAACTTCGTCGCCGCGGGAATCCGGCCCGTGTTCGTGTTCGACGGGGAGCCGCCGCGGCTGAAGGCACGGACGCTCGTGGCCCGCGGGGAGGTCAAGCAACGCGCGGAACGGGAGTGGAGGGAAGCCGTCGAGATCGGCGACTTCGCAACGGCGCGGACGAAGGCGATGCAGACCTCGCGGCTCACGGACGAGATGGTCGAGCAGTCAAAGAAGCTCCTCGAGTTCCTCGGCCTACCGTGGGTGCAGGCGCCCGCGGAGGGGGAGGCCCAGGCGAGCGCGATGGCGCGCGCCCGGGTCGCCTACGCAGCGGCGTCGCAGGACTTTGACTCCCTCCTCTTCGGCTCTCCGCGCCTCGTGAAGAACCTCGCGATCTCCGGCCGCCGGAAACTTCCCCGCAAGGACGTTTACGTCGATGTCCAGCCGGAGGAAATCTCCCTCGAGGCCACCCTCGCCGCGCTCGGGATCGCACGGGAGCAGCTGGTGGACGTCGGGCTGCTCATCGGAACGGACTTCAACGACGGCGTGAAAGGGATCGGCCCGAAGAAGGCGCTCGGCCTGATCAAGAAACACGGCTCTCTCGAGCCTGCTCTCGGGGAACTCGGCGTCGACATCGAATCGAAAGAGGAGGTCCGCGAGATCTTCCTTCACCCGAAGGTCATCGAGGACGTCGAGATTGGGTTCCGCGATCTCGATACCGAAGGCGTGCGGCGCATGCTGTGCGACGAACACGATTTCTCCCGCGACCGGATCGACGCCGCCCTCGAGAAATTCGGCAGCGCGCGGTCGGAGCAGAAGCAGCGGTCGCTCGACTCCTGGTTCGGCTGACGGCGAGGGTGCCGCCCGAACTCCCCTTTCTCTTCCGGTGAGAATCGCTCAGGAAAGGCTTTATCGGGTCCCCCATTTTGCCCGCGCGCCGATGCCGATGGACTTCGCGTCCTCCGTCGCAATCAGCACCCTGCTGACCGGGGTCCTCAGTTCCCTCGCGTACTGGAAGCGCGTCCTGACGTGGGACGGCAGCGTCGCGGGGTTCTTCATCGGCATGGTCATCGGTGTCTTCGGCGATGTCACGTGGCTCCTCCTGCTGGTGTTCTTCCTCCTCTCGAGCTTCCTAGCGACCCGCTATCGATTCGCGCTGAAGGAGGCGCTCGGCGTCCAGGAGGGATCGCGCGGCGAGCGACGGGCGACGAACGTCCTGGCGAACGGCATCGCACCGATGTCCGTCGCCGCGGTGTCCCTCGTCATGCCGGATAACCTCCCGAAGGTCATCAGCGGTGTCATCTTCCTCTCGGCGCTGTCCGTGGCGGGGGCGGATACGCTCGCGAGCGAGATCGGCGTCCTGTCGAATCGCGCGTACCTGATCACGAATCGGAAGCCCGTGCCCGCGGGGACGGACGGCGGCGTATCGCGCCTCGGGCAACTGTGCGCGATCGGCGCCGCCGCGTACACCTCCGCCGTCGGATGGGTCGTGCTCTCCGTCCTCGCGCGCATGTACGGAGTCGAGGCGACGATGCCCGCCAATCCGGCGTACCTCGTCATCCCGGCGGTCATCGGGTTCCTCGGCTGTCAGCTCGATAGCGTGATCGGTGCGACGCTCGAGCAACGAGGCCTCGTGAACAAGAAGATCAACAACTTCATCTCGACCAGCACGGGCGCGATCGTCGCGTACGCCGTGCTGATCTCACTGGGTCCGCTTCCCCTGGCCTAGCGCGTTCCGGATGAGCTCAACGCCTTCCGCGGCGAGCGCGTCCGCCCGAGCCAGCGTGCGGGCCTCCGCGTACACGCGGAAGATCGGCTCCGTCCCCGAAGGCCGGACGAGGACCGAGCCGTCCGCCTCGCGGATCTTCACACCATCCGTCGTGTCGACGGATCGGCCTTTCGCGAGCCCGACGAGCGCCGTCAGGACCGCGTCGCGCTCCTCGACCGGCACGGGGACGTTCGCCTTCTTGATGTGATATCGCGGCAACGCCGCCACGAGCTCCGAGAGGGGTTTGCCCTCTTTCGCCAGGAGCTCAAGCATCTTCGCCAGCGCCATCGCGCCGTCCCGACAGAACTGGTGCTCGGGGAAGATCACCCCGCCGTTCTCCTCGCCGCCGAACGCCGCGCCGGTCTCGAACATCGTCCGCGCGACGATCGGCGAACCGACCCGCGTCCGCACGACCGTGCCGCCCTCTCCCTTGACGACGTCGTCGATCAGGCTCGACGTGCTGACGGGCGTCACCACGGTCCCGCCGTGCGCGCGAATCGCGGCCCGCGCGAGGAGCGCGAGGCTCTTGTCTCCCTCGACGAACGCTCCGCGATCGTCGACGAACACCGCTCGGTCCGCGTCGCCGTCATGGGCCACGCCGAGGTCCGCGTGCGTCTCGGACACGACGCGCAAGAGGTGGTCCAAATGCTCCGCGGTCGGCTCGGGCATCCGACCCGGGAATGCGCCGTCCGCCTGGCCGTTCAGGGAGATCACGCGGCATCCTAGGTCGCGCGCGAGGTACGGGGTCGTGATGCACCCCGCGCCGTTCCCCGGGTCCACCACGACCGTCGGGCCGCGCTCGCGGATCGATTCGACGTCGACCATCGCGCGGATCCCGTCGAGGTAGCGCTCCGGCGCCGAGTCGTCCGGCCGGATCGAGCCGACGTCGGACCACGCCGCGATCCGGTAGCGACCCTCCGACAGGATCGACTCGATCGACTCCTCGTCCTCGCGCCGCATCTCCATCCCGCGTGCATCGATCGCTTTCAGGCCGTTGAACTCCCGGGGGTTGTGGGACGCGGTGACGACGAGTGCCCCCTTGAGGCGACCCGACTTCGCGACGTAATACTGTGCGCAGGGCGTCGGGACGACGCCGAGGTCGATCACGTCGCAGCCCGCGGACATCAGCCCGGACGCACCGGCGCGGGCGAGCATCGGCCCGGAGAGGCGGGGGTCGCGCGCGAGGGCGACGGGACCCCCCTCAAAGAACGTGCCGGCGGCGTGACCGACCTTGACTGCGAGGTCCGCCGTCATTTCCTGTCCGACGACGCCCCGGATCCCGTTCGTGCCGAACAGCCGGGTCACGCGGTCACCCGTTCGTCCACGACCGTCGCGTAGGGCGGCACCTGGGCCCCGTCGGCGAGGATCGAGTCGCGCACGTGGGCGCCCTCGCCGATCGCCGCGCCCGCTCCGGCGATCGAGTCGACGACGTCCGCCTTGTCGTCCACGCTCACGCCTTCCAAGAGCGTCGCGTTCCGGACGGTCGCTCGCCCGATCCGGCACGCCTTGCCCATGACGACGTACGGCCCGACGCGCCCCTCGACGAAGGTCCCCGGGCCCGCATACACGGGCGGAAGCAGTTTCCCCGATGCGACGTCCGCATCCCCGGAGATCTTCGCGCGGCCCGCCTCGAGCAGGAGGCGCTGCGCGTTCAGGTAACTCGGCAGGGTGCCCGCGTCGGACCAGAACCCCTCGTACCGGAACGCCGTGAGCCCGCGCGGAATGAGCCGGGGGAACACCTCTCGCTCCAAGGAAACGGCGCGGCCCCCCTCGATGAAATCGAACACGTCGGGCTCGAACACGTATCGTCCCGCGTTCACCAGATTGCTCGGCGCCTCGCCCTTCGCGGGTTTCTCGACGAACTGAACGACGCGGCCTTTCTCGATCGCGACGACGCCGTACGCGGACACGTCGGCCGTGGGCCACACGGCGATCGTCCCGATGCCGCCGCCCGTCTCGTGGGCCTTGACGAGCCGATCGAAATCGATCGTGTCGACGACGTCGCCGTTGTAGACGGCGAAGGGACCGTGGAGGTGTCGTTGCACGTTCTTGATCGCCCCGGCGGTGCCGAGCGGCATCGGCTCGTCGACGACGCGAACGTCCACGCCGAACTGCCGCATCCGGAAGAAGTCCCGCACTTGTTCGAACATGTAGTTGACCGCGACGATCACCTCGTCGCACGAGGCCGGCAACGCCTCCAGGATGTGCGCGATCTGCGGGCGGTCGACGAGCGGGATCAGCGCCTTCGGCCGATACAGGGTGAGCGGACGGAGCCGGGTCCCGAGGCCTCCGGCGATAATCACGAGCTGCATCGGGCGGTCCGATGCGGACCGCTCAATATCTATTTTCTGGCCCCGGGCGTCACTTCGGCACGATCGTGACGACGTTGTTCCCGCGCAGCACGACGGTCCCGACCCGCCGGACGTTGTCTTCTTTCGTCTCCTCGGTGTCCTCGAGGACCATGTTCATGTAGTCGTCGTAGCCGACGAGCTTGCCTTCGAGAATTCGGTTGTCCTTGAGGAGAAGCTGAACGCGCTTGTTGATGGATTTTTCAAGAACGTTGAGAGGCATCACCATAGAAGGACGTTCCCCCCTTCCGATGCCGCGGTATCGTGTGGCCCCACTTAAGACTTTCCGACATTGCGCGATCGGACCTGCGTGCACGGGCACTCTTGCGAATCTTTTTACCGCGTCGCGCGCATTCCTCGGCGGTCCCGATGGAGCGCAAGAAGGTGGGCGAAGTCTTCCACTTCTACGGGAAGATTGGCGTCGCGGCGATCCGGCTGACGGACAGCACGCTGGCGATCGGCGATACCGTGCAAATCCAGGGACCGACGACGAACCTCGAGCAGACGGTCGACACGTTGCAGATCGAGCACGCGGTCGTGTCGCGAGCGGAAATCGGGCAGGAGGTCGGTATGAAGGTCCACGAGCGCGTGCGCGAGAGGGACTTCGTGTACAAGCTCGTCTCACCGAAGACGGCGATCGAGGCGGCACCGGCTCCGGTCGCACCCGCCAAAGCGGCCCCCTCGAAGGCGAAGGCGGCCAAGAAGAGGCCCGCCAAGAAGAGCTCGGCGAAGAAGGTGGCGGCTAGAAAAGCCAGCCGCGCACCGCGTAGTAGAGGGCGCCGAGGCTCCCGAGGATCGCGACCGCGTTCAAGATGACGTCCAGGGCCGCCTCCGCGCCGGGGCTCCTCACGCCGGCGTCGACGAGCATGAACTTGAGCCGGTGGGTCCCGTGGAACAGGGAGCCGCCGATCAGGACGAAGAAGTACACCCGGACCAACGGGCCCTGCCACAGCGCCGAGAACGCGGCGTACGAGGCCGAATCGGTCGGCCACAAACCGAACGGTGCGGCGAAGAACAGCAGGAAGAGGGTCACGGGGAAGAGGAACGCGGTGATGAAGCCGCCGAGGGAGAAGAGGCCCCAGAACAGCGGCTCTACGACGACCTCGGGCTCCGCTTCGGGCATGTCCGCGTGGACGGTCTCGCGGCCGGGACTCCATGCCGTCGTGTCTCGGACCGCCGAGACCTCCTCGGCCATCTCAGAAACCCCCGAAGATCAGATAGACGACCGCCCCGCTGACCCCGAGCCACAGGAGCACGTTGATCGCGAACGCCGTCTTCCATGGCACGGGCTTCGCGGTGAACTGGATCGGCTGCGCCTTGCCGATCAGCATGAACCACGTGATCGCGTGCCACATCACGAGGGCGAACAACACGAGGTTCACGTAGAGGATCGGCGGCGTGCGCAGGACGTCCAGGAACGCCGTGTACGCGGATTCGCCGGCGCGGAGCTCGCGGAGCAGGTTCAGCAAGATGAGGCCGTAGAGGGCGCTGATCACGCCGCCGAACTCCCGCAGCTGGAAGCCGAGGTACCGCGGATTCCGCAGCCACCATCCCGCACGCCGCTTCGCCGGGTACGCGTGGGCCGTCGCATCACCTCGGAACGGACTTGGGCATGAGCAGCCGCCGCATGTGCCGCGTCGTCGCGAGGAACTTGAGCGTCTGGATCGCGGCCGCGGGGTCGACGCCCTTCGGGCAAGCGACGGAGCACTCGCCGACGAAGGTGCACTCCCACACGCCCGACTTCGTGTTCAGACGTGCAAGGCGGGCGTCCGCCCCTTCGTCCCGCGTGTCCCGGATGTACCGCAGGGCGAGCGCCGACGCGGCGGGTCCGACGAATCCGGGGCTCGCGCCGAAGACCGGGCACGCAGCGTAGCAGAGCATGCAGTTGATGCACAGGCTCTGCTGGCGATACGCCTCCACGTCCTCCGGATACTGGACGTATTCGTGCTTGAGGTCGCCCTCCTCCTCGCGGACGATGTACGGCGTGACGGAGGCGAGCTTGTTGAGGAAGTCGTCGAAGTCGACGACGAGGTCCTTGATGATCGGGAAGTTCGCGAGCGGGTCGACCGTCACGACGCCGCGGCGGTACTCCCGCACGTAGGTGCCGCACGTCAGCTTGGGGTGACCGTTCACGTCCGCGCCGCAGGAGCCGCAGATCCCCATGCGGCACGACCACCGGAACGCGAGGGTCGGGTCGACGTGGTCCTTGATGTAGTTCAGCCCGTCCAAGACGACCATGTCGTCCCGATACGGGATGCGGTACTCCTGGTACCTCGGCCGGGAATCCGAGGCCGGCCGATACCGCTTCACGCGGAACACGACGTCGGCGTCGGGCATGTCAGTACTTCCTCTCGACGGGCTGCCACTTCGTGATCGTGACGGGCGCGTAGTCGATCCGCGGCGCGCCGTCCGTGCGGAAGGCGAGCGTGTGCTTGAGGTAGTTCGCATCGTCGCGGTTCGGGTGGTCCGAACGGCTGTGTGCGCCCCGCGACTCCCGCCGGCCCAGCGCGCTGTGCGCGATCGTCGCCGCGACGTCGAGCATGAAGTCGAGCTCCAGGACCGCCGTGAGTTCCGTGTTGAACACGCGGTCTTTGTCCGCGAGGCCGACGAGGGCGAAGCGTTCGCGCAGTTTCGCGAGCTTTCCGCAGGCGTCGCTCAAGCGGGCGTCCTCCCGGAAGATCCCGACGTCCCGGTCCATGAGCTGCTGCATCTCCACGCGGATCCCGGCGACGGTCTCCTTCCCGCGCTCCCGGCCCAGGAGGCCATCGAAGACCCGCGCCTCTTCCACCTTTAGCGCCGTGCGCGCGGCCGAGGTGCTCGGATAGCGGGTGCGTTGCTTCGTGTACTCGGCGACCGCCCGCCCGGTCCATGCGCCGAAGACGAGGCACTCGCTGAGGCTGTTCGAGCCGAGCCGGTTCGCCCCGTTGATCGACACGCACGCCGTCTCGCCGACCGCATAGAGGCCGGGGACGTTCGTCTCGCCTCGCGTGTTCGCCGACACGCCCCCCATCATGTAGTGCTGGCCCGGCCGGACCGGGATGGGCTCGTGGATCGGATCGAGGCCCATGTACTTCTCCGCGAGCTCGCGGACCATCGGGAGGTTGGTGTTGATCGTCTCCTCCCCCAGGTGCCGCAGATCGAGGCCCAGGTACTGGCCGTACGGGCCGTCGAACGCCCGGCCCGCCTTCATCTCCTGGATCATCGCGCGCGAGAGGATGTCCCGCGGCCCGAGCTCCATCTTCCCCGGGAGGTAGCGCTGCATGTATCGCTCGCCCTCCTTGTTGATGAGGTAGCCGCCCTCGCCCCGCGCCGCCTCGGTGATCAGGATGCCCGTGCCCGGGAGGCACGTCGGATGGAACTGGACCATCTCCATGTCCTTCAGCGGCACCCCGACCCGGTAGGCGAGCGCCATGCCGTCCCCCGTCTTGATGAACCCGTTCGTCGTGAATTCGTAGACGCGGCCGCACCCGCCGGTCGCGAGGACGGTCGCCTTCGCGCCGATCGCGACCATCCGCCCGCCTCGGAGATCGATCGCCGTCACGCCGACGCATGCGCCGCCGTCGACGATCAGCGACGTGACGAAGTACTCGTCGAACCGCTCGATCTGCGGGTACTTCATCGACGTCTGGAAGAGCGTGTGGAGGATGTGGAATCCCACCTTGTCCGCCGCGAACACGGTCCGCTTGACGGACATGCCGCCGAAAGCCCGCTGGCTCACGCGACCGTCGGGATCCCGAGACCACGGGCAACCCCAGTGCTCGAGCCGGATGACCTCCTCGGGACACTTCGCGACGAAGAACTCGACCGCGTCCTGGTCCGCGAGGAAGTCGGAGCCTTTGATCGTGTCGAGGGCGTGGAGGTCGAAGGAGTCGTAGTCCCGCAGGACGGCCGCCGTGCCTCCCTCGGCGGATACGGTGTGGCTCCGCATCGGGTAGACCTTCGAGACGAGGCCGATCGACAGGTCGGGGTTCTCCTCGGCCGCGGCGATCGCCGCCCGCAATCCCGCGGCCCCGCCACCGACCACGACGATGTCGTACGTGGCCCGTTCCACGGCCCGCGGAACCGAGTCGGGAGAATAAGCTTTTGGCACATACGGACCGAAGC
>WNFX01012171.1_pt1 | contig 18586 bp, 20 predicted proteins | sample 5400111 | NCBI WGS metagenome assembly WNFX01 (sample SAMN13153363, study PRJNA577476) | soil metagenome | isolation source: 40 cm soil or saprolite under grassland replicate 1 | place: USA:California | collected 2016-06-15 | reverse complement strand
GCTCGCGCAGCGCGGCGTTCCAGTCGGCTTCGAGGGTGTCGGCGACGAGCCGGTTGCCGGGGTCGACGGCCAGGTAGCGGCGGCGGGCCTGGTCGGCGGCGTGCTGGGCGCGCTGGACGTGCGCGGCGCGCAGGGAGTCGGCGTGTTCGGCGTTGCGGATGAGCTCGTCGCTGACGGTGAGGGCGGCCTCGATCGCGAGCGGGGTGAGGGTGTCCAGCAGCAGGCTGGCGACCGCGGCGTCGATGGGAGCGCCGGACAGGTGCTGGCAGATCGGCTGGGCATCGCGGATGCCGTCGTTCTGGCACACGTAGTCGGGCACGATCGTGGCGTCGTTCCGCGAGTGGTACCGCACGGTCATGCGGCGGCCGCAGATGCCGCAGATGATGAGGCCTTGCAGCAGGGCGGGGCCTTCGCGTGGCGGGCCGGCTTTGCGGTTCTCGCCGCGGGCGGCGGCGTTTGCGGCCAGCACTTGCTGGTTGGCCTGGTATTGCGGCCAGGTGATGTAGCCGGGGTGGTGATCTGTGATCAGCACGGTCCAGTCGTCGACCGGCTTGGACAGCGTGTGGTGGTGTCCGTCCAGGTCGGTGGTGTGGCGGGACCGGCCATAACTGTAAGCGCCAGCGTAGGCCGGGTTGTGCAGGATCTTGAGGACCTGGTCGTGGGACAGGCTGCTCCAGTACAGCTCGCCGGCGCGGGGGCCGCTGCGGTGCCGGCCGGGGAAGGTGAGCTGGGTTTGCCGGAAGGTCTTGACGACGGCGAACGCCGAGCCGGTGGAAGCGAAGGTGCTGAACAGGTGGCTGAGCGCGCCGCGGATACCGGTGTCTGGGTCGAGGGTCACCTGGCCGCGGGGATCGTAGGCCAATCCGATGGGCAGCTGGAGTTTCAGCTCCCCGCGGCGGGCCTTGGCGAGGATCCCGCCACGCAGCCGGGACCGCAGGAAATGCAGTTCCGCTTCGCTGAGCTGGCCTTTCATCCCCAGGAGGAGCCGGTCATTGAAGCTGGTCGGGTCATAGCACCCGTCCTCATCCAGGATGAGGCAGTCGTTGTGGGCGCAGATTTGCAGCAGCCGGTGCCAGTCGGCGTTGTTGCGCGCCAGCCGGGAGCATTCCAGTCCGAGCACGATCCCGGCCTTGCCCATCGACACCTCGGCGACCAGATGCTGGAAGCCTTCCCGGTCGGCGGCGGAAGCACCTGAGTGGCCCTGGTCGATGTCGATCACGTGGATCCGCTCGGCCGGCCAGCCGAGGGCGACGGCCCGGCCGCGCAGGTCGTACTGGCGTGTGGTCGACTCGGTGTTGTTGGCGACCTGGTAGAGGGTCGACTGGCGGATGTAGAGGTAGGCGTCGCGGCGGAGCCGGGATGCGGTGACCTTGCCGGCGGTGTCGGTGGGGTTCACGGTGGGCGGGCCTCCTGCCTGGAAGATGGGGTGGTTCGGGCGTGGGCGAGCGTCATCTGTGCCAGCACCGCGATGATCTGGGGTACGGCGGCGGCGGGCAGCAGCGGCGTGCAGGCCGGCGAGCTGGCGCCTCCTTCCTTGTCCGGTGCGGGCAACGACGGGTTGTGGGCGGGCAGGGACGCGCCGGCCTGCGGTGCCGCGGCTGCGGGAGGGCCGCCGTGCTCGTGCGCGGCCGCCGGCAGGGCGGCGCACGCGGCCATCCAGCAGGCCATGCCCTTGGCCACCAGCACGCCCAGGCCATGACGCCAGCCGCCGGCGTGGCCGCCGGCCGCGATGTGGCGCAGCTGCTCGTAGCGCGCGACCAGGTCCGCCGGCCGCGCCGATGCCGGGGTCCGGGGGACGGGGTCAGCTTTTGGGGGCCTGCTGGCCCGCCTGCCCGGCGGCGCTCCGGGCTTTCCGGCGGCGCTGCAACGCCCGTTCCACCGAACGCGGATGCGCCGTGACGCCGAAACGCTGCCCGGCCGCGGCGGCCAGATCCGCCGGCCGTAGCCGCGGATCGGCTGCCAGCAGCTCCTCGAGATGGCTGACGACTTCCTCGGTGAGCTTGTGTCCGCTCTTGGGACCCGGTTTGCCGGGGATCAGGCCGGCCAGCCCTTCCTCGTGCAGCGCCGCTTTGGCTGTGTAGAGCGACTGGCGGGAGAACCCGAAGGCGGCCGCGGCCCGGGCGGCCGGCAGTTGCCCGGTTTCGGCCGTGCGCACCATCTCGTACTTGACCTGCACCAGGTCGGCCGGGTCGAAGAACCCGCCGGGGCCGAACGCCGGATCGGTGACCTTCTCCGGGTGCGGATTCAGCGTCCGCGACGCCGCCAGTGCCCGCGTCTTGCCGTCGTCCCGCGCGGCCATCTCGCCTCCAGGATGCCAGTTGTGTCCATATGATTATGCCGGGATTGCTTACCGGGATCATGACAACACGCCGCCAGCTTCGGAGATAATCCCTCAGCACAACAAGCTTGATTGTCATCGCGCGGAACAGCCGGGAAGCAACGGAAACCAGATGCGGCGGAATCATCTGGACACTCACGGCGTAATCCGCTTGACGTCCTCAGATCCGGAGTTCGCGTTCCTGAGCAGCCCAGCGATCAGCTCGGCAAGCTCCAGCAGATCCGCCGTCCGAAACGCGGACCGCCCCGCCGAGACCACCACGAACGGATCCTCGGCCGCCACGTCGGTCCACTCCGCCGGCAGACTCGCCAGCTCACCGGCATCGTCGAAGAAATACACCCGATCGGACTGCCAGGTCCTGCCACGCTTCACGAACTCAAACGACCGCCCGGACAACGGATGAAACCGATGCGTCACCCGCACCCGGCCCGGATGCTTCTCGGCACCCGCATCACGAGCAGTCCACGACTCGGTCGAATAACGAGGCCGAGCGCACGATCCGGCCGGTCAAGGTCCAGCAACGCGGCTCCGGGGGCTGCTGGCGGACCCTCGAAGGACTCGCCGAGTTCGCCCTCATCCAGTCGTACCTGTCCACCGCCGCGAAATGGGGCATCAGCAAACTCGACGCCCTCCGCGACCTCTTCGGCGGCCACGCCTGGCTACCGCCCGGCCTCGAACCCGCCGGATAACGCCACAACGCCGCCCCCGTCACAACACCTCTGACGCTTGGTGAATAGCTACGACATGATGACCGCAGTCTTCCATTTCGATGTTCCAGGCCTGTGGGTCGCAGCCGAATTGCAGGGTACGCGGCATGAAACGTCGTTTGAAGGCTATGCGATCGTCCTGGTTTTCCCGAATGGATCGGAAGACTTCGGAACTGACTCTATCGAAGATATCTCTTTGCCGACTATAGGTGGATCCGTTAGCCGCGAGTCTGATGACATCCTGCTGGCAATTCAAATTCGTATGCTGCGTGTCGAGCTACAAATTGATCAGGAGCTGCCCGGTGCGGAGGCAGGAGAAGGGGAGCCAAGTCAACGTCTGACAGCAGCGACAGAGCTACTGAGCGCAATGGCTGAAGTTGCGCGAAGGTTCATGGGCAGCTACCTGGATCTAGTCAGGTGCGAGGAAGATCAGTACTGGCTTGGGCCAAGCGCAAAAGAGCCTGTAGTCACCTGGCGTAGCCAGCTCTATGAGAATGGGCTGTTGATCCCAGTTGGATATCTCGATCCGTTTCATGTGTCATTTCAGCTAGCCACACTGACAGCAGTCCATCATGCCGAACTGCTCACGCAAGTGGCAGTTGGAGCAGCTCCTGGACTTCCAGAAGCGCTTCTCAATGACGCTAGATTCGCAGCCTTCCAGCCCAGGCCGAATCTTCGTCAAGCGACATTGTCGGCTGCCATCGCCTGTGAAATTAAGGTGAAGCAGGTTTTGTTTGCGATCGCTTCTCTGAGTCAGCAGTCAATACTCAATCTTCTGTTGGAAAATCCGCGAGACTGGTCGGTCGGCGCGGCCGCTCTATTTGACAAAGCAATAAAAGCTATTAGTGGAAGGTCCCTTAGGGAAGATGACACGATGCTCTATAGGGATGTAGTTCTTCTCTATGAGAATAGGAATAAGATAGCGCATCGGGGCGGTTCTGGTCTCTCGACCGACGATGTTCTTAGGGAACATATAGCCTCCGCTGGAAAGGTCTTTAATTGGCTTGCCGAGATTTCAGCTGCAAGTACTTCTGACCCCTGAACTACACCCGCAACATCACCGCAGCCGGGCGGGAGGTGATCAGGCGGCGGGAGAAAGAACCGGAGGGAGACGGTCTCCCGCCCGGCCATGCACGGGTCGCCTCCCCCTATGACACCGACGCCCGGTGGGGCGTCAAGCGTGAGGAGTTCTGGCTGGACGGCCGGGCTCCTCGTGCCGTCTCGCGCTCCACCCGCGTGCCCATTTGGCCCCTGCGCTGCTCACGCGCTACCGCGCTGTGTGACCAGCGTGCTTGGTAGACGGCCGGGACGGTCGACCGACTGGCCAATTAGGACATGGCGCTTCGGCGCGGAGCAGCGTAGTGCGACAAGGGCCAGCGCTGCTCAAGTCGATCTTGGACGTGTCGAAGTGCTAGGTGCCCGTGACTACATACGAGCGGGCGTGCCAACTTCCGGCAGGGGCTTTTGTCTCGGAATAGGCGATGAGCTGGCCGGCGGTCGTGTGGTGTCGTCTTCGCGTGACGAGGATGGGTGAGCCGGGGGCCACGCCGAGCGTCTTGGCGGTGGCGGCGTCTGCGGGGATGGCAGCGTGTTCTTCCGCTACATGGGCGACCCGGTTGCTGGTGGCCTCGGCGATGTATGCGAGGGTTCCTGACGGGATTGGCTGGCTGTCCGCGAGGCGGGGTGCCTTGGTGGCCGTTGCTGGCGGAATCCAGGTAGTGGTGATGCTGACTGGCTGGCCGTTGTCGAGGCGGGTCTCCTCGCGGCGCAGGGCTTGTCGCCCGGCAGGGATGCCGAGGATCTCTGCCACCTCAGATGGCGCCGCGGTCATCGCAGCCGTGGCTCGCGTTTCGAGGTTGGCTGGGTGCGGATCGGCAGCCGCATGCGCTGTGCCTGCCGAAGCGGCAGCGATCCGGGCGGCGGCGCCAGGTGCGACCACTGTGTCCCGGCCGACACTGGCGATAGCCAGGCCCTCGGTTTTGAGCGCGCCGATGACCTTGCTGGCTGTCTGCATGGAGATGCGCCAGTGCTGCATCATCTCCCGTTGCGATGGGATGCGCTCGCCCTCGGCGAGGTCGCCTGAGGCGATCTGGGCCCGGAGCTGGCGGACGACCTGCATGTAGAGCGGGACCGGGCGTTCCAGCTCGGCGGTCCCCTTGACCATCTGCCCTCCCGGTAGCGCACTGCATCACCGTGCAGTTCCCAGCTTATGGCCGCGCGTGCCAGGTACGAAAGTCGTACGGCGAATAGATGATCTGCATCACCGTATAGATGGTGTATAGTCGCCATGGCGGCATGGGTGGCCCAGCCGCTTTCCGAAGTAACCGAGAGGGTGCTGATGAACCCGAGAGTGAAGATCACGCCACGGATCGCCGCGCAGGTGGGGTCAAGCAGCATGTCGGCGGTGGTGAACGACGTGCTTGACGAGGCATTGCCAAGTCTCGACGAGATCCGAGCGCAGCTCGCCGCGCCGGCAGCGGGGGAGAGGGGCTCCGATGCTGGCAGTCGTTGACGGCAGCCCACGGCACTGGGAGTCATCCCAAGCGGTGATCCCTGACAGGCTCACAACGCCCCAAACTGGCACCACGAGGACGGTCGCCGCCGCCCCGCGACAGCGCGGCCCCGGCGAAGCCGGATGGTGGCTGCGAGGAGCGGCTGCCGTGCTGGCGCTGCTTGCCGCCGCTGCGGCGGCCGTGAGCTGGCAGGCCCAGTACGTGATGGTGCTGGGCGTTAAGCATGAGCACGCGGTCGCTGCGGTCGAGGCCGGGATCCCAGACGCGGGAGCGCTGATCTTCGCCGCATTGGGAGTCGCGCTAGCGCTGCACGGCAAGCGAGCACTGCGCCCGCGGGCGCTCAACGCGGCTTGCATCGCCATCTCGGTGGCGATGAACGCTCTGGCAGCCGGGCACGGCTGGCGGGATCTGGCCATCTGGATCATGCCTGCCGCTATCTATGCTCTGGCCAGCGACACCTTGATCGGCGTTGTACGCGCCCAGGCGGTAGCCAGGCAGCGGGCCGACAACACTGGCCTTGGCGACGATGCGCCTGACCTGCTAGCCGCGCTCGGCGGCGCTGCGCTCTGGCTGCTGCGGCTGCTGCTCGCCGGCCCGTCTACGCTGCGCGGATTCCGCGCCTGGGTGATCGAGGAATGCCCGGTCGCGCCCGGCCGCAAGGCTGCCCCGGAAGACCGATCGCTGCCGGCTGTGAAGGCCACGCCAGCGCTGGCCCCGCCTCCAGCACACAGCCAGCAACGGCGTCAGCGGCACGGGCTGCCGACCAAGCGGGACCGGCTGGTCAGCCTCGCCGGCGAGCGGCGTGACCTGGCGCGTATGCCGCTTGGCGATGTTTCCAGGCTGGCCACGGTGCTGGCGCGGGAAATCGGTTACAGCGCTGGGACCGCCCGGCGGGAGCTGATCCGGCACGTCCGTGGGCTGCAATCCGGCTCCGCTGAAAGCGCCCCGTCCGTGCGAGCGGAGAGCGATGATGACTAGGTACCGCAGCGAACATCATGACCCTGGCGTCGGCTGGACCGTCGGACTGGCCGCCGTCCTGGCCAGCATCGTCCTAGTCCACTGGTTCGCCCATGTCGGTGCGCTGGCATTGGCCGGACTGGCGGCCGGCATCGTCGTGGCGCTGATCGCGTCCTGGGTTGTTTTCCCATCCAAAATACTGCCCCGGCACAGAGTGCGGCACATGCGGCTGCGCGCCAGGTTCCGGCTGCACCCAGGTCGCGGGCACGCGACCGTGTTCGAGTTGTGGGGGCGGTGGGGGCGCCTGGCCGCGGCCCGCAGAGCCAGACGGTCCCGGCCGTCGCTGTCGCTTCCGGAGCGGCTGTTCTGCCCGTCGCAGACCTCGGTGCTGGTAGCCCGGGCTCACTACAACCACGCGTGCCGCGTTCCGGTCGAAGAGCACGTCATTTACATCGCGCCGCCCCGAGCAGGCAAGACCGGCGCGCTCGCCGACGTGATCGCCCACCACCCTGGCGCTGTCGTGGCGACCACCACCCGCGGCGACCTGCATGCCTTGACCGCGCGGATCCGGGCGGCACGCGGCCCCGTGTACGTGTTCAACCCGCAGCAGCTCGCGGACGTGCCGTCGAACATGCGGTGGGACATGCTGGCCGGATGCGAGGATCCGGCGACGGCGATCCGGCGGGCGCAGCCGCTGTCAGCGATCGCGGCGTTCAAGGGCGAGGGTGAGGATTTCTGGGCCAGCGCGACCACGCTGTGGCTGCAGACGCTGCTGCACGTCGCCGCCTTGCGAGGCGCCACGATGGACCTGGTCCACTACTGGGCGCTGCAGCGCACGCCGCGTGACTTCCTTCAGTCCATGTCCGGGGCGGGCGGGGAAGCCGAACGCTGGGGTGCGCTGATCCGCGACCAGATGACCTCGGCCGCGTCGCGGACCACCGACACGATCAGGTACATGATCGCGTCCAACCTCGGCTTCATGGTGGACCCGGTGCTCCGCAAGGCTGTGACACCAGGGCCGGGGATGTTCAGCCCGCGCGACTTTGTCCGTGACGGCGGGACGCTGTACCTCATCGCAGAGTCCCGCGATGACCGCCCGTCGCCGGTCGCAGGCCTGTTCGCCGCACTGGTAATCGAGATCTACCACCAGGCCACCCTCGCCGCGGCGGCCATGCCGGGCGGGCGGCTGGACCCCCCGATGCTATGGGCCCTCGATGAGCTCGCGCAAACCTGCCCGCTGCCATTGCCGTCGCTGCTCGCCGATGCCGGGGGCCGGGGCATCCAGATCATGCCGGTCGTGCACGGTGTCGCGCAGCTCCGGGCTCGCTGGGGCAGGGAAGGCGCCCGGACCATCCTCGACGCGTGCGGAACGAAGGTGTTCCTGCCCGGATGCAGTGACCCGGAGACGCTGGAGATGGCCAGCAGGCTTTCCGGGCATGTCGCAGCCCGAGAGCGCGGCAGCGAGTTCGACACCCGGCACCCGGTCATGACCGAAGACATGATCCGCCAGCTTCCGGTGCGACGGGACGGCACCGGGTACGCGTTCATCCTGCGCAACGGGCTGAGCCCGGTCATCGGCCGGCCGCCGGTGATCTGGCGTGACCGGCGGATCGGGCGGACGGCCCGGCGCATGCCGCAGCCTGCCATGGTGACCGAGGCCACAACCGACCGTGCCGGCTCCACGCTGTGGGATGGCACGACCGGCATGCCTGATGGCATTCCAGCGCAATCCATCGCGCCCGTGTTTGATTCCCCGATCTCTGGCCACGTCGGCCATGGCGCATCGGCTGGCCGGGAGCGCCGGGCGTGGGACCAGATCGGCCCCCGGTCATGACCGGCGAGTGGAAGACCAGCGATGACGGTACCGTCGCGGCCGTGCTGCGACTGGCCGACCTGGCCGGCAAGATCGAGCGGGTCGAGAATGTCGCGACGCGGCGGATCGACGAGCTATCCCGCGACTGCGCCGAAGCCCAAGACCAGGTCAACGCGCTCTGCGGTACGCTCGGCGCGCTTACCGGCCGGGCCGAAGACATCGAGCAGCGCCTGGCCGAGGTCAGTGCCCTGCTCGGCCGCATGTCCGGGCAGATCAGCGCGCTCACCACACCGCCAGGTGATACGGACGGCAACGACTTGAGATACCGGGTCAACCCGCCACCCCCGTGGTGGAAGCCCGCAGACCAGCGCTGCCAGGACACCGCCGATCGACTGGCCGACTGGGTGCAAGAGGTGTACCGGCCCGTGTACGGCTACCTCGCCGATTTGCTCGCTCCCTGCTGGCGGCGGCACCCGCTGTGCCTGGCCTATCTCGACGTCCTGCACGAAGCCTGGTGCCTGCTGTACCTCCAGCACCGCGACCCCAAGATGGTCTTCGCCCAGCTCGACTGGCTCACCCGGTCGCTATTGCAGGCGGCCGAGGTCATGGCCAACGAGACCAGGCGCTGCCGCGACCTGAGCCGCCACTACGATCCCGGCCAGGACGCGGCCCCGTTCCCAGCCGCACCGCGGCTGAACGCACCCCGCTAAGACCCGATTTCGATTCTGAAAGCACGCATCCAACTTAAGGGCGATGCAGATCACAGTCACGATGGTCGGCTGTCAGAAAGGAACCGCAGGGATGAGTTCCTACGTGCGGTGCGACGGGGAAGGCGAGAAGGTCGTGCTGGCCTTCCCATACGACGCGGCGATGGTCGGCGAGGCGAAGGCGATCGGCGGGCGGTACTTCGACTGGAACACCAAGACGAACGTGTTCCCGTTCGCACGGCTGCCGCAGGTAGTGGCGCTCGCTGACACCCACGGCATCGGCGTCGCGCAAGAGGTCCGAGCACTGGTGCCTGCTGCGGCCAGGATCGCGCGCCCGGAGACGGGGGACAAGTCTTGGGCAGGCGACAAGGGATGCTGCTCACCTGTACCTGGGCCACGGCTTGCTGCCCTTGCCCGCATGGGCGGCCACGCCCAATGGCGCGTGCCGCTGTCCGCGCGGAGCTGGTTGTGCACGACCCGGCAAGCACCCCCGCGCCGTGCACGCCGGGCCTGGGCGGCATGACTACTCGTGGAGGCCGCTGGCATGCTCCACTCATGAGGAAGTCGAGCAGCGGTTCGCCAGCGACGGGGAATACGCGGGCGCGAACCTGATGCTCGCCATCCCCGAAGGGATGTTGGTCATCGACCAGGACTACGACGACGGAGGCCGCCATGCCCTGGCCGCGCTCGCTGATGAACTCGGCGAGCTACCTGCGACATTGAGCCATGACACGCCCCACGGCATGCACCGGATCTACCGGACCCCGCCGCGCTGGACGACACGCGCATGGGTCGGCAAGGACGCCCGGAACCCGCTGCCCGCAGGCATCGACCTTCGCGTGTCCGGCCAGGTCCTGATGGCACCTCCCTCCTCGGTGCCAGCCGCTGACGGGCTGGCCCGCTACGGCCCCGTCATCGGCACCGCCGTAGCCGACCTGCCCGCTGCCTACATTGGCGCGTGGACACCGCCGAATGAGCAAGCTCGCGTGGTGCGGCCACGAACGCCCGTTCCGCCAGGCAGAACCGACGCCGCCGCGTCGTACATGCATGCCAGGATCACCGGGATCGCCGAGGATCTGGCCGCCCGCAAGCCAGGCGGCCGGAATACTGCGATCTACACGGCCGCTCTCAAGGTCGGGTCCACGCTAGGTGCGGCCCGTTCCACGTCCGGAGCCGAGCAAGCAGCAGCGGCATGGACCGACGAGGCCGCCCAAGACACTCTCATGTCCGCAGCCGAGCAGAACGGCTACATCGCCGACCACAGCGCCGCCGCTGCCCTGTCCGCCATCCGCTCCGGACTGCGCAACGGGCTCCGCAACCCCCGGCCGCTGCCCGACTTCCGCAGCCGCCACGCGGCTCCCAGCCTGGCGCAGCAGCGCCAGCGCGCACGGGCGGAATTGGGCACAGGCACTACGGCGAAACCGGCATCGACCAGCCGGGATCCTGCTTCGACCCATGAGCCAGACAAGGCTAACTCGGCATCCCTACCCGCTGCCTCCAGCCGCGACGGGTCGCCGCTGGGCAAAGTCTCCGCGTCGATGGACGCTGAATCGGGCGAGCGGGGAGACTTGCTGCCGGGACACGGGTGTCAGACAGGGAAAAGCGATTGGCGTGAAGCAATCGTCCAGAAAGGACCCGAGGAATGGCAGCCCAAATTAGCGCTGCCTCACGCTGAACTGGCACGCGCCGTCGAGGCTCGGGGATCAGAGATCGGTGGGTGGTTCTAGCCGTTAGTCAGCCTGTCCGCACGCAGACGACATCATCCGTATCGGCGGTGCCCGCGACCTCGGCGCCCTGCGCTACAAAGATGGACCAACTCGAACGCGACGAACCGCTTGAGTGCGAGACACCAGACCACCGCTTATAGCTCACGCACCTCGCAGCGCGCGAGCAAGCGCTCCAGGCGAGCGAGGGTTAGCAGGATGACACTCGCGTCTGGCGGTGACAACCTTCTTCACGATCATCAAGGGCGGCTCGCTTCGCTCACCGCCGCGGCGACGGCCCGATAGCGCCGGGCATGCGGGCCTCTCCGGGCCGACCCGGCGCGGGCCGCCGGCAAGAGTGAACAGCTCGACCAGGCGAAGGACGTCCTTCTCGCTCCAGGTCGTCCAACCCGCGGCCACCGCGCATCGGCCGTCCGCCGGGCGTCGCGGCGCGATCGGCTCTGCCGAGCCCAGACCCGCTGGCAGCCAGGCCGAGCGGACCACCTCTAGAGAGCCTGACAGGCCTGCTGGCGATCGCAGGGAGATGAACGGGGCCGCGACTCCGCCGCATAGGCGTTACCATGTGATCCCATGTCAGAGCCTGATGCGCCAGAGAGGACGATGCTCAACCCGAGCGACGTTGACTTCGAAGACACGGCCGCCGAGTTGGAGGACCGGGAATCTTCGCCGCCGCAGTATGAGATTGCCACATATCCGGCAGACTTCACCCTTCAAGTTTTGCAAACTAAATGGGATGCGGGCGAGCTTATAATTCCGCCGTTTCAGCGCGGTTTCGTGTGGACACAAGTACAGGCCAGCAAGCTGATCGAATCGTTTCTCGTAGGATTGCCAGTGCCGGCAATATTTTTGTACACGGAACGCGGGAGTGAGAGATCTCTCGTGGTAGATGGGCAGCAGAGGCTCCGAACCATATTTTACTTCATGAATGGTGTATTTGGAGAGGAGAAGAACGGTCGTCGGATTGTCTTTCGATTGAAAGGGCTTAGCGAGGCTTCGCCCTACCATAATCTGACATATAAAGATCTATTGGAAAACAATGGACCGGCTGGCATACGCCTACGCAATAGCGTACTTCGAGCATTCATTATTCGGCAACTAAATCCAGCGGACGATACGAGCGTCTTCCATATCTTCGAGCGTCTGAATACGGGCGGTACCCTGCTCCATAATCAGGAGGTGCGTAACGCCATTTGCACTGGTCGCTTCAATGATCTTCTGCACGAACTCAATCTACTGCCTACCTGGAGACGAATACTTGGAAAACCAGCTCCCGACAGTAGAATGCGCGATGTAGAACTCGTTCTTCGGTTCTTCTCTCTCCTCCATGCGGCCGATCGCTATGAGAAGCCAATCAAAGACTTCATGTCTCGATACATGCGAACCCATTCCCAAGATTCCGAGGCAATAATCGACGGCTATCGCTCCGAGTTCACCGATACGGTCGCGGGCATAGACGAGCATCTGCGGAACAAGCCATTTCATCTATACGCCGGCTTCAATTCATCGGCTTTTGACAGCGTAGCGTGCGCGTTTGCCCGACACCGCGAAAATATACCAGGCGATGTCGGGGTTCGTTATGAACGACTGGCCGAATCGAAGGAGTTCGAAGAACTCGTTCGAGGAGGAACAACTGACGTCGAACAGGTCAGGGGGCGCTTGGCGATGGCAGAGGAAAAGCTCTTTGGATGAATATACCGCGGGTTGATGATGCATTTGAAATGTGTGAGCGCCATTTGACGGCTACGGAAAGCTATGGAACTCAGATCGAGGCAGTTCTAACGTCATACGTATCTGCCGTAATCTATTCAGCATTTGAAGCTCAAGCGCGGAGCATAATAGCAAGCCGTGCGGCTGGAAACGGCTCAGACGGGCATCTTGAGAGCTTTGCACGAACAGCCGCTGTACGTCTGATCCGATCAATTAAGATAAGTGAACTAGCTGGTGCCGCAGCCCTGTTTCATCCTGACTGTAAGAGGCGATTTAAGGAAGCTCTTGCAGATGAAGTGGCGAATGCCTGGGACACCATAATCTCTAATCGTCACGGTCTCGCACATGAGGCTGATCCAGGGGGTAGTGTGAGTTCGGTCGCTGACGCCTGACGCCAGTCCTGACGACAACGACGACAACCGTGACCCGTCATAAACGTACGTCGGGCGCCATCCACGCTGGCCCGTTTCAGGGTGAACTGAGCTGTTGCTCGGCCTGAAAAGCGGAAGGTCAGCGCTGCGAGACTGTGCACGGCTGCTCGACCCAGCCCAGTCGGCACCGGCGGCAGGTCTGGTAGTCGACAGCGAACACCTGGTCGCCGTCAAGATAAGCCGCCCGCTGGCGCCGCCCGGTGCGCTCAGCTGACGCTGTGTCCTGCCATGTTGTGCCGAGCACTGGGATGACTGGCCAGCCCGCCGCTGGCCTAGCCGGCCCCCAGCACGGCCTTCGTCAGGTTAGTGTCACCAGACTTAGTGTCTTCGAGTCCGGGAAGTACTTAAGTCCGACGGCGACCCTAATAGGATGTGTGCCTTCACGGGGAAGCTCTAGCACGATACTGAACTGTACAGTCCCGTCAACATTGTGTTGAAGGCGGTAAATGTAATCGTTGTCGAGTTCGGAACGTATGACAGAGGCAAGATCCTCGCGCGAGTGCCTGTCGAGGCCGGCGATCTTCAGTATTTCACCCTTTTGGGACCGCAGATAACCGTATTTGGCCTCTGGCAGAAGAACCTCGAACTGGTCTAGTGACATTGGCTCATTGGAGATTGCGTTCAAAGAGACAAGAACGTCTTCCTGATACTGCGGGAGCACCTCGGATTGAATCTTGTAGCTGAGGAGGGGCGAGAAGAGCTGGCTGTTCACGCTCACCACCTCATAGTCGCTTTCCTGGAAAGGAAACCCAATTTCGTTGAGATCGCTCACCCATGGGTCGTCTCCGCCATGATCGACAAGGACCTTCCCCTTATGTTTAACGAACACAGTCGGCAGCATTGCGCCAGCGATCGTTCGGAAGCACGAACGGTACGTCGCTGGCACGTAGCCAAGGTAACCCGGATTCGCGCAGAAGAATGCGTGGAGGGTCCGCTGCTGGGCATAGCTGAGATTGTTGAGATAAAGGCAGAAGATGAACTGCTGCCCCCAGTCGGACACATCGCTGCCAACTAGACCCGAGACCGAGGCCATCTCGCGCGTGGCAATGGGGTGCAGTCCGATGTCGCCAGCAAGAACACTCAAAGTCGACTTTCGTTCGATGAGAGGAATTAGTTGCTTCGCGATGGCGTAGCCGTAGAGGCTGGAGCCGACAAGGTCGATGTTGAACAGCAGCGCAATCTCATGCCGAGTGGTCGACGGCACGAGTGCAGGACCGAGGGCATCGTAGGAGACGCCGTGTGATGCGAGTTCGCTCCGAAGGGTCACGTAGTGGGAGCCGATGTAGCTGCGGAATTGTGCAGTCGTCATCCTGAAGTACGTGCGCGCAGAGGTCAGACCCATCCCGTCGCGAGCGTTGACAGTCAGGATCGAGGACATAGCCTAAGCGTATGCTCGGCGCCAACCGGTCGGAGTAGTCGCGAAGCAGGTCAGCACCCTGGCAGCCGAGCTTGCAGCCTATCTTGACGGCCCTCCAATATCACTGCTGAGCTATGCGATCATCGGCAACGACAAGGAGGTCCGCGCCAGATCGGCTGGCAGACACGCTCCGGGGAAGCAGTCCACGACCGTGATCTACCGGCAAGAAATGGGACGTCGTGGACGCTTCGAGCTCGCTCCAGAGAGCATCGTTCGGGGCAAACTGGCGGGGCGACTGCCAGCGAAACCGATCACTCTCTGTGATAGAGGTGCCGGCATGGTCGGCGTCCTGGCCGGGCTGGGCCTTTCCGGCTCGCGGAAATCCCCGGGCTGACCGCCGTAGGCGCGGCGGCGGTCCTGGCCGAGACCGGTTGCCTGTCGGCGCTGCCCGTCACGGGTTGGCGTTGGCCGCCCTGTGCCTTTCGTTAGCTGACGTCGATCGCCGGGAAGTAGCCGGGAGGCTGGTGTTCATAGATCGTAGTAGGAGGCGTGAGGTTCCAGTGGTGACCGAGTGTTAGTGCAATTGCCTGAGGTCCGGCGATGAAGAGGTGAATCCGCTGGGCGCCGCAGGTGCGTGCAGCTTGGCGGGCTTGATCGCGGGCCGCTCTGGCCCACCCAGCTGCCCAAGTGCCGGATGGTACGGATTCGTGGCCTGGGCTGCCGGCTGGTCCCAGAACCAGGAGTGTTGCTGCGGGAACGGCTGTCTGGCGGATGTAGTCGTGGACGTCGGCGGTGGGATCGTGTGTCAGGGCGACTGCGAACACTAGGTCACTGCCTTGTCTGATCGTGACGTTGGCCAGCGTGCGCGGGGACACGTCCTCGATGGGGCGAGTGTGCCATTCCTGTCCGTGTTGGTCTAGGGAGAGGACCCATTGGCGGACGTCAGGAAGTTCTCGCCCGACGGCGAACCACAGGGGTAGTCGCATTGATCCGGTGACATGCACCCGCCTGGGGCCATATGACTCCAGCGTGCGGGCAGCGCGCTGGAGTTCTGGCATGATGACGCGTTGCCAGTTTGAGGGGTCCTTGAGCTGCCGTCTCGTGAATGCGGTTTGGCCGTCGAACAGGGCGGTGAAGTCGAGTTCCACGTTCGCTGGCGCAGCCGAGGGCTGGTGATCGATTGCGTGGACCGCGAGGGTGAGCGAGCCGGTGCGGGCAAGCAGGTTCCGATCGGCGACCTGGCGGCGTATGTGATCTGTTTTCTGGAGTCCGGCCCCGCTTGTAACCCATGACCGGACAAGGGCCTTGCCGACGGTGATGGCCTCGTTGTCTGTGCGCAGCCCGGCTTTGTGCATCAGGAGCCGGGCACGTTCGTCCCATTCGGGCTCGGACTCGGCATGGCGCCAGGTGACCTGGCCGAGAAAGGCCAGCAGTTCCTCTTCTGATACGCCTAGATGAGCTGCCCAGCGCTGACGTTCTCTGCCGGCCCGTGAGGCAGCCGTTCGCCCTCGGAGGGCGCTGATCCTGATCTTGTTGGTGAGCAGATCGCGGGACTCGCCGAGTATGGGGTTCTGGTGGTCGAAGCCGCGGTTGGTGAGCAGGATCAGCTCGAAGGGTCGAGCCGGCTGTTGCCAGGCTGGCCCAGGTCGCATGGAAGTGCTGCAGCGGGCTCTTTCCGGCCTTTGCCGCAGGGGTGAGCAGCCAGGTGCTGTCCACAATGACGTTGCCGGAGTTGGAGCTTTTGACCTGGAAGAAGACGTCAGGACCGGTGCGTCGTCGGGTGATCACGTCATCGAAGTGGCCTCCGTCGGCGTCCTCGATGCTGACGGACTCGATGTCGGGGTCGCACAGGGCCTCGCAGGCAGCAACCCAGCCCACCGCGTACTGGTAGTCGTCTCCGCGGACTGCTGCAGCGCGAGGCGGAAGGGTCATTCCGCAGCCTCCTTGATCGCCGCGCACTCCGCGGCGCTCGCGATACGCATGTCGAGCCGTCGTAGGACGTTGCCGGTGAATGACCATGCGTGGACGAGTGGCATGCGCCAGCCCAGTTCGCGGCCAGCAGTAACGATGAGAGCAAGGAATCTGGCGAATGCCAGCTCCGGGTCTTCGAGCAGCTTCCGGTATGTGCGCAGGTCTCGGCCGCTGGGCTCGGGCAAAGCGACGCCATGGATGTGCCACTCGCCGATCCACGCTGATCCGTCCGTCGCGGCGGCTTCAGCGGCGAGGGCTGCGGCGTAGTCGGTATCGCGACGGAAGAAGGCGCTGCGGCGGATCGCACCGGGTCCGGGGCCACCGCAATGCCGCACGAGGATCGGTCCGGCGAGCCCGTGGTCGTCTCCGAGGAGGATGCCTCCCGTTTCAAGGCCATCTTCGGATGCGGCGGCGAGATCAGCGAGTCCGCTGGCGGCCTCAGGCGTAAGCACGACTATGTTCATGATGCCTGGCAGGTCGGGCAACTCGGCTGCTGCGGCGCACTGGGCAGCCAGCGGATTTCACCATGTTCGACATCAAACGGAGGCGCGGTGCCAACATGGCGCCGCAACCCGATGATGGCGTACTCGCCAGTTATCACCTGGTCGTAGTACCCGTTGGCCTGCAAGAGGGTCGCGACAGCGATCTTGGCTGCCAGTTCGCCGACAATGACCAGGTCAGATCCCACTGCCGTCATCGCCAAGTGCCTGTCTCCGGTGCCGTAGCCCCGATCCAACGTCGGCTCGGGGTCGATGCTGCCTTGGGCGATGAGCTGCTGGCGCTGGCAGAGCAGGCAGCCATAAGCAGGCCAGGGCCTCAGCCGCAGAACCTCGCCCACAGCGCCGTCGAGCAGCACGCAGGCCATGACCGCGGTGCTGCCAGACCGTCGGGCAAGGTGGCTGACCACGCGCCGCGGTGACACTCCGTCGGCCGCGCACACGACCACTTGACAACGGTCGAACAGCGGGCGCATCTGGTCGGCGTCGCTGATGACATTCAGCCGCCGTGGCTCCACTGCGGTGCCGGGCCACCTGCTGGCAATCGAATCGGCGAGCGCGTCGACCTTGAACCGGCCAACATCGCGCCGGCCTTCCTGGTGCCGCGAGAGGTTATGCCAGAGCAAGCGATCGTCATCGACCAGAGCAATGGTGCCGACACCATACCTGGCGAGCGCGTGCGCGGCGGCACTGCCGATGCTCCCTGCGCCGATAACCGCCACCGAGGCCCTGGAAGCGTCGTCCAACGGCCAGACCGAACTCAAGCCTGTGAGTGGGTCGGTGTCAGCCGGATGCAGGACAGTGATCATGGCTGGGCCGACCCCGTCGCGGGACACTGACCATGCTGCCCACTCAGTCTCGCCATCCCGCGCATGTGTGATCACTGGCATGGCGTGACCGACGGGAGGCTGCCGCCAGCCGCTGTCGATCAGCTTGGTGAACTCGCTGATCGGCATGCCATGACCGGTCCTCATCAGCCATTGGTGGCACTCGTGGAGTTCCGCCGCTGCCCGGTACCAGACTCCGCTTGTGTACTCATCCGAGTGAGACAGCACGTGACCGGCCAGTTCAGGAGTTCCGGTGTCGTACATGACGCTGTCTCGCTCGCCAGCGCCGGTAACCCCGATCAGGTGATCGGACTCGAGGAAACGCAACTTAAGCCAGCCCCACGGCGCCGTTGCGCCACGGATCCTGTCGGCGGCGCTGCTCGTAAGGACAAACGCCTCCCCGCCTGTCTTCATGCCTGCTGCCCCAGTTCGGCTAGCAGACCGTCGAGGCTGCTGTCCTCGGCGATCCCCGAGATGGTCATTGCGTCAATGTGTCCGGCTTTCTTCAGGCAGAACTCGATGTACCAGCCGCTGACCTTCGGTATCAGGTCAGCCGCGGCGCTAGCGGGATCCCATTGCGCCGATTCCTGCAGCAGGCACAGCGTCCCGCCGGGAGCAACATGCCAGCTGGTCCAGCCGAGCGCCTCGAACGGCACCTCGACGGACACAGGCCGCACCGCTGGCTCCACCATCGGGAAGGCATGCCCGCACGTAATCTGCACCTCCAGCGGCCTGCCGCCTACCAGCGATAGCAGGCCCGGCGGCTCAGGGCGGCCGAACGGCCACAGCGGGAGTGTCCCTCGCCATCCTCCTGACGGCTCCGCGTCCTGCCACGCCAACCCCGGCGCGGCGGCCCTCATGGCCACAAGCTCGGCGGCCAGCCGGCCCGGCTCGTCCTGCCACCACGATCTTGGCGCCCCGGACCTGCTCATCCCTGAGGTGCATCCTTGACCGGACGTCGAGCCGCCGCGGACACTGTCGCTGCGGCGGCCGCGCCGAAGAGGAGAGCACTCGATGACGCTGTTCCAGTGCCTGGG
>WNFX01012194.1_pt1 | contig 18593 bp, 20 predicted proteins | sample 5400111 | NCBI WGS metagenome assembly WNFX01 (sample SAMN13153363, study PRJNA577476) | soil metagenome | isolation source: 40 cm soil or saprolite under grassland replicate 1 | place: USA:California | collected 2016-06-15 | reverse complement strand
GCCACGCTCGATCAGCCCCAGGACGCATTCGCTTTTACCAATGCCGCTCGCGCCGCGAATCAAAACACCAACGCCCAAAATGTCCACCATGCTGCCGAACTCGGTCACCGTCGGAGAAAAATCGACTTCCAGCGCGATAGTCGCCGCGTTAATAAACTTCATGGTGATCATTGGCGTGCGAAACACCGCGATCTGTGCTTCCCCCGTCACGGCCAGCAACTCCGGCGCGAGGTGAAATCCGCGCGACATCACCAGGCACGGAATCTTGCGCTCACATAATTTCTGAAATCGCCTTACCCGCGCTTTTGCAGTCAAACTTTTCAAATAGGAATGTTCGGCCGCACCCAGCACCTGCACCCGTTTCTCCGCGAAATAAGTGTAGAAGCCAGATAGCGCCAGACCCGGACGGTTGATGGTGGGCTCGCGAATTTTCCGATGGAATCCCACCTGCGGCCCCTCCAGTTTCATTTGCAGCTTTTCGGCGTGCGAATTGTAAAAGCTCTCGACCGTGACAACTGGGACGCTCTTCTGGTGATCGCTCGTCGATGTAATCGTCTGGGTCCCGGGTTGCTCCGCCATTAGGATTAACTTCTAACGTGAATGGCGCGTATTTTCCAATACGCATCGCGCGTTACCGCAAGACTTAGCGTACAGCGCTTCGGTTGCGCGAATCCGACCCGACGTGTCGCAGGGGCGGATGTCCCCGTGAAAATTCATGTGCTGCCGACCGGAGACTCCTCGGTAGCAGTGCCCCATTTGCGCAAAATCCGAAGGTCATCTTGGACGGCCGATGGATCGGATAAGCCTGAAGCTGGCGCCTCGAAATGCGCGCGATGCATGTCAGCGAATGCAGTGAACGCGTCCAGTTTTCGCCTGACGTGCGATGTCAGCATGCCCTTGCCCAGCAGTGAAAGCATCGCGGGTTTTTCGATCACAATCTTTTGAGAAATTTCGTCAACGTCCACCATTGGCATGCCGGCCGGCTGCGGCAATTCCTCAGGAGCGGTCCGACCTGAAGCCGACGCAGTGAACTCCATCGCTTTTGCTAAGGCCTCGCGTGTTTGTTCGATTGAACGCAGAGTCGCGGCTACCGGTTCGGCAATCATTCGGGTAAGTGTTTCGGCAAAAATTGACGCCGTATCCACATCGTCGGACTCACTCAACGCGGCTCCAATGTGCTCCGCAGCCACATCAATGATCGCCCGCTGCATCTTTGTAATTTTCCGGGTAAGGAAAAAGCATTCGCCTTGTACACGTTCCAAAATGCGGTCGCCATTGCGTAAGGCTTCGGTAGCTTCGTTAGACAGGATGGCGCTCTCCCCTGAACCCGCTTCCGGCCCGGCTTGCAGCCTGCGCTCCAAGGCGCCGATGACGGTTTCGCGCAAACCGCCGATCTTGCGCTTTTGCGAAGTAATGGCGAGTTCGTGATGCTGGGCCAGGAAGGGCCGTAGTTCGCTTCCAAACCAGCGATCGCATAACGCCGCGTCCGCACCGAAGACACTGACGGCGTGCACGGGTGGTTCAACGCGAAGCTGTGTACGCAGATTCACTTTTACGTATGCAATCATTTGTTCTCGATCCGCGGACGTAAATAGATCGGCTTTGCTGATGAGGACCATGGCGCTCGCGCCCGCTTGGTAGAGCGCCTGCACCACAACGAGATCATCCTGTGTAAGGCCTGCACTCGCGTCGATCAAAACAATGCCAAGATCGCACCGCGGCAGATACGCGATCGTCTCCTCAGCACCGGCAACCGCGAGCGAACCAAGCCCGGGCGTATCGACAAACGTGACGCCTTCTGCCAAGCGGCCGGACGGCAGTTTAACGAATATGCGCGTGACGTGCTTTTTGTTCCCCGGATTTTTCTGCTCTGTCGCAAATTCAGGCAACTTTGACAATGGAATGATTTGCGGCTGCGCCTCGGCGAATTCAATTCCCGCCTCTGCTATCGGGCCATGGCTGATGCGCGTTGGAATCGCAGTCACGGGCGTGACGCCGATCGGGAGCACCTCCGTTTGCAAAATATAATTAAGCAGTGACGACTTGCCGGAGCTGACTCTGCCGAACACGCCGACCTCAAACGCTGCGCTTTCCATGCGATCAAGCAGCATGCTCAGCGTGCCGCGAAATTCCACGAGACCGTGTGCGGCAATGATTCTCTCGATTTCACTGAGTAAACGTATCTCATCACCTGTTTTGCCTAATTGCTGGAGCCGCTGTTGCAGATCGGCGCCGGCGCCTTTACCCAAAAAAGTTCGCAGCTTGGCCACCAATCCATCCAGCTCCGCGCGGATACCGTCCAATCTATCGGCAGCCTCAGAAGAAAGAGGTCCGTAGGCGCGCATTCGTTCCGGTGTGAGTTCGTTAAGCGAGATCGAGCAGAACATTAGATTGATGGCGGCAGCCCAAACTGCGCCGGAGTGCGGTTCAGACGGCGGAATGTTCAGCTCCTCCATCACGCGCCGCATTGCTTCGCGAATTCGGAGGATATAATCGTGCGTCACCTTGCGCTGAATCGGCGTGGTATCGTCCGAATGCATCCGGAAGGGCGATGGCGAACCGGCATCGGCCATGGTGTGCTCAGCCTCGGAAAGCAACTTGTCGATGTACTGGAACGTGGTGCGCACATGCCGCTGATGGAATTCGCTAAAGCCGTGTGCTTCTGTCTCGTCACTCATTTTTCATATCGCCGTTGTCTCCCACGTCCTCCACGCTTAACACCCGAATGCGCTTGCGATAGAGACGGCCCCACGCGTGCATTGCCTCGACTGATGGCTGGAAAAACTTTTGCGCGATCAGAGTCGGTATAAACGCGCTCAGGATCACGACACTGACAAGAATTGTGTATCGCCGCTGGTCGATGATTTTGTTTTGCAGACCAAACAACGCCGAGATCGTGCCGAAGGTCAGTCCGGTTGCCATTAGAAGCGTTGTATAACTCGCTTCGCGTTTTCCCATGTAGTGCATGCGCGCCAGCGGGAACACGCCAACAAGCTTCGTGATCATCTTCAAGAGCAATAGAGCCCCAATTATTCCGAGCCCGGCCCAGAGCTCCGGCAATGAAACGTAAAGCCCCGCCTTGATGAAATAGAATGGCGTAAAGATCGCGAAGGCGATACTGCGCATTCGGTTTACGAGCGTTTTGTCGCGCAGAAAAACGCCGGCCATGACAAGACCGACGAGATAGGCCGGTAAAACGGCCTCGCTTTTTGCTGTTGTGGCCAGGCCACCCAGAAAAAACAGGATAAAAAAGATGAATTTAACCTCCGGCTCACTAACGCGGGTCGCGCCGAGTCGCACGATAATGAACTGCGTCCACGTCGGCATAAACCAAAGCACCACGCACATCACGACCACGAATACGACAAGCCACATGTTGAAGTTTGCGAACAAAACCCCGAGTGCGAGAACTGTGCCGAGGTCCGTAATAAAACACGCAGCCAGAATCGTCTTACCCATGGCCGTGTCGTTATAACCGCCTTCGATCATTACTGCGTAAACGACCGCCACCGATGTGGTCGAAAGTGCGACTCCAGCGATCTGCGCCTGCTGCAGGGGCCAACCGAGGACGAACTGCGCAAATAGCCAGACGATCGCGAACGGCACGCCGAAAGAAAGAATACCGATCAATCCGCTTGCGCGAAGATTCGCTTTCAGCGAACGGGGGTCGATTTCTGCGCCCGCGAGAAACGTCAGCACACCGCTGCCGAGCAGCGCGAGAAAATTGATCCAATCGGTCGTCGCGTGAATCCCAAGGAAATTCCCCGCGACCACGCCAACGAGAATCTCGACCAATGCAACAGATATACCTGCCCAAATTGAAATGAGGCTCGCTGAAAGCGCGAGCGCCATCCAAATCGCGGCAATAAACCAAACGTTTTGCGTCATAACTCCTCCATTTGCCTTTCGGCATTAGCAGGAGTCATTAGCTACGCGGTTTTCCTTTTCAGGACGGCAAACTCCATTGCCTGGGCCGCACCTTACGGCCTGGCCTGCCATGGTCAACTCATTCGCTCCGTATATTGTTCTGCCTTCTCTGTCGACGCGTTCCTTTGCCTGATCCTTTTGCGGTCTCGATGTTCAGTGAGGCGATTTTTCCCGTCGATGCCTTTGGCCAACGGAGGCTGCCGGGCGCTTTCCTCACGAAATTCGAGAAAGACCGGTCAGTCAGCAAATTTAAAGTTTGACGGATTCGGATAATCCGATATCGTAATATATATGAAACTCTTCTGGTGATGTCAGGATGCGGTTTGATGGCGATTCAGGCCGCGGCAGCGGCCGGCGGGGCGGTACTCGAACAACGGACGCAATCGTTCACAATTGTGTTGAAAGGGCCGGTCGCTAAGGTCACGCCGCTTTTCGGGCCGGTGCGCGAAGCCGAATGGGCGCCGACATGGACACCGCGCTTCATCCACCCGGCGGAAGGTGGGCAATGCGAGGGTGTCGTCTTCACCACTACAAGCCCCAATGGCAGGGAGCGGATTTGGCTGCTCACGGCCTATGACGTTAAGGAGGGCCGTGTGGAGTACGTCGTCGTGGTGCCTGGCCTTACGGCCAACGAAATCAAGATCCAAGTAATTCCCGATGGCGAGAGGCAATCCAAAGCAACGGTCACGTATCGGCATTCCGCGGTCGCGGCGGAAGGGAACGAGGAGGTCGCCAAACTGGACGCACACTGGGCAGAAGAACAACGGGCTCACTGGGAGACAGCTATCAATGCTGCGTTAGCCAAGGGAGGCACGCATGACTGATGTCGAACTAGCGCGGGCGCTCGAGCGGGTTGAGATCGCGAACGAGAATTTCCATCATACTTCGCACTTGCATGTGGCATGGGTTTATCTCGCTGAATCGTCATCGGTGGACGAGGCTGCCGCTAAAATGCGCGCTACGCTGCGGAGATTCGCATCGTCTGCGGGTCAATTGGAAAAATACCACGAGACAATCACACTGTTTTGGGTGCAACTCCTCGCTAGCGAGCACGTAGCCAACTCCGGCAAGAGCTTGGAGGAAATCGTTGCTGCGAATCCGCGGTTGCTGGAAAAAAATTTTCTACTTGATTATTATTCGGAAGAGCGGCTTTACAGCGATGGCGCGCGGACTTCATGGATGGAGCCGGACCTAAAACCGCTTTCCTTCGATGCCACTGCATTTTGTTCATCCAGTTCACCGGGCGACACATCGGCTCGGGCTCTATCTCGATGACTTGGGCGAACGAAAACTGACGCAGGGCGAAGCGCACATTCTGGCACTCCTCGCGCATTCCGCGCCGGCGAAGGTTGCCGATCTTCATCGTAGCCTCGCGCACAAAAGATCGACATTGACCAGTATTCTCGACCGCTTGGCTATGCGTGGCTTGATCAAGCGCGAAGCAGGAAAAACCGATCGTCGCACTTTCCTCATCACGCCAACAGCCAAGGGGCGAAAGCTGGCCCAGCGCGTCAGCCGCCATTTGTCCGATCTGGAACGATCCGTCATGCAGCGTGTGAGCGCCGCCGACATCAAAGGATTTGACAACGTCGTGGCGGCGCTTGAACAGGAAGCCCATCGGCGGATGCGTGCGCGACGCCACTGACGGGTTGCGCTCGGCGAGGGCTCCGTTTCCCTTTCTCCTTAAACTCGCCATTCACCGGATCAATCGTCCCGAATCGGATCCAATGCAGGCGCACAGAGCTGCCGCGCCTTCGTGGTTCGTCATTCGTCATTGGTCATTTGGGCTACATCTTGAAGCGTTCGCCGAGGTAAAGCTGGCGGCTGATCGGGTCGCTGATCAGAAAATCTTTTGTTCCTTCGCTCTCGACGCGGCCTTCGAAAATCAAATAGGCGCGGTCCACAATCGACAAGGTCTCGCGCACATTGTGGTCGGTGATCATGATGGCGAGCCCCGATTTGCGCAGGTTTACGATAATCTGTTGTACATCATAGACCGCAATGGGATCGACGCCGCTGAATGGTTCATCAAGCATCAACAACTTCGGTTGTGTCACCAGCGAACGCGCAATCGTTAATCGCCGCTTCTCGCCGCCACTCAGGGTCAGCGCGGTATTTTTCGCGATTCGCTCAATGCCGAATTGGTGCAGCAACTGATCGCAACGATTCCGCCGCTCTGTTTTGCTCAGGGGAAGCGTTTCTAAAATCGCCGTGATGTTTTGCTCCACGGTCATCTTCCGAAAAATCGATTCTTCCTGCGGCAAGTACCCCATGCCGAGCCGCGCGCGCTTGTACATCGGGTAGTTGGTCACGTCGGTGTCCGAAAAAATGACGCGCCCGCTGTTGGGTCTGACGAGACCGACAATCATGTAAAAGCTGGTTGTCTTGCCTGCTCCATTCGGCCCGAGCAGTCCTACGATCTCGTTGGCCCTGACATGCATGTTGACCCCATCCACTACTGCCCGGCCGCCATAAATCTTCACGAGTTGGTCGGTGGTGAGAACAGTCTCTCTCTCTGCCGCAGGCGGCGCAGCGACTTTTGGAATGGAGACAGGTGCAGTTTGGCTAATCATGGTTTTGGCAAAGGCGGAGCAGGCGAGACCTGAGCGGGCGTCGTTTCGGTTTTTTTTGCGTCCTTTGTCTCCTCTTTCGGCTGCTGGCGAATCTCGGTACGACTCGGTCCATGCGTCGTCAATTGGCTGTTTTGGTTAATGAGCATAACCGTATCAGGGCTGGTCGCCACGTGCATGTTCGGTCCCTCCTGCACACGCGGCGTTCCGGTCAGTTCAACGTCTCCCGTGGCAGCAGTATAGATGGCTTTATCGGCTCGACCGATTGCGCGCGTCGGCGGTCCACCGTTGGGATCCGGGCGGTCGCGCACCAGTCCAACGTTCCCCTCTGCGATGGCTCTTTCAAGGCCCTGATTTTGCCCCTTCGTAATGAACACTGTCAGTTTGTCGGATTGAAGATTGAAGCGCGGGTCAGTTACCTTCACCCGGCCGCTAAAGATGCCCACGTTCTTGGTTGAATCAAAAAAAGCCTCATCCGAATAGATTTCCGTTGTGGTCGGTTCATTGGACTGTAACGCGTTTGCCCCGGGACCAAACAATTTCGTCGTAGATGATTTATTTTCTTTATCGGTCGCTGGTTTGTCCGCCTTCTTCGCCTTCTTCGCTGGTGCAGCGGAGCCCCCTGGCGCAGCGGCAATCTGCCCCTGAAGGTGCTCCCCCGTCGCGCAGGCGATAAATAGGATCAACGCCGCGAATGTTTTCATTCGTTCGTGCTTGTTTTCCCTGTCAGATGCGATTGGTCGGTGATCACCATTTTTACATTGCCAATTAGTCGCCCGGTCTTCGTGTTGGTGTCGAACTGCACGGAATCGCCGGCGATGTTGAAATCTGCGCGCTGGATTGTTGTCCGCTCCTGCGAGCTTAGGATGCGGGTCTTCAAGTCAAGTATCGACGTGTGCATGTCGATTCGCAGGTCGGTCTGATTTTCCGGGGTGTAGGTCGTAATTTTAAGATGTTCAAAGCCGACGTGCTCCTGGTCAATGCGTCGTGCCGTCCCTGCTTCGAATCTTCCCCTTAGATGGCCTTCGCCATCGAAATCCGGCAACACAAGACCTTTGGCTTCGTGGCCGATAGGCAACGGAATATTGGTCAGACTTTGCTCGCCTGGGGAAACGCTCGGCGCCACTCCCGCGCGAGTTTGTTTCTTTTGGTGGCCTTTCGACTGCGCAAACACGTGACTTGCCGCCACCGCAATCGAGAACAGAATCAGCAGTAACCAAAGGGACCAGCCCCAGTCCGCCATAGGACGGACTCGCTGCGGCGAGCTTGCGGAGCGGCCGCTACGAGACAGCAGCATGAATAGCCTTTAACATGCACAAATGCTTCGGCAAATCCTTTAGCGGAATCTGGTTCGGCCCATCCGACAAAGCGCGCGCCGGATTTTCGTGCACCTCCATAAAGATGCCGTCGCATCCGGTGGCCATGGCGGCGCGAGCCAATACCGGCGCAAGAGCGCTATCACCCGAGGTGGAGTCCCCTGCCCCGCCGGGGCGCTGCACGGAATGCGTCGCATCGAAGATTACACGGTATCCAGCCTCGCGAATCCAATAGAGCGATCGCATGTCGACCACCAGGTTGTTATACCCGAACGTGGTGCCGCGTTCCGTGAAACAGAATTTTGAGCTACCGAAGGCGATCAGCTTTTCGGCGATGTTTCGCACGTCCCACGGCGCAAGGAACTGACCTTTTTTTACATTGATCGCACGACCCGTTTCCGCGGCGGCGCGCAGCAAATCGGTTTGCCTGCAAAGAAACGCGGGAATTTGTAACAAGTCGATCTTTTCAGCGGCAACCTCGGCTTCCTCGGGCGAATGAACATCCGTCGTGACCGGAACTTTCAAGTCGCGCCACGAGCGCACCGAGCTCCGGTTGGCTTTGTCGTAGGAAGCTTTAAAAATAAAATCGACATCTTCCGCCGCGCAGATTTCCGCGATCTTTTTTGCCATGCGCCAGGCGAACTTCTCCGACTCGATCACGCATGGGCCGAGAATGAATGCCGGGTGTTCCCCGCCGATCGTAATTTTGCCAACGCGCAACGTCTTCGGCTTCTTACTCATAATCACTCAGGGTATCATCCCGAGCCCCGAATGCTTTCGAGGCGAGGGACTCCATAATCGGACGAAATATTACGCAAATCATCCAGTGCGAACAATTACTGAGTGAGAGGTTCCCCGCTCCGCTCGGAATGACCGCGCTTTTATTGCATGGTTGGTCGGTTGCGGCGCACCAGATCCGCAATCGCAAACGGCACGTACAATCCCAGAAAGAACAGTAACGCCACTCCGTGCATCTCCAGAAGGTAAAGCGGACGCGAATCGGAGAGAAAACTCAAAATGGAAAACGCTTCCGGTTTGTGCAATAGAAATCCGTAATTGAAACCCGTCAGCTCGTCGGCAATGACGGTAACCACAAAATAAAATTCCGACCATAGAAACACGCGCACGATCGACATGGGGTATGGTCGGTATCGCCGTGTCAACATTAGAAAAACCACGCCGATGATAATACCAGAATGCGATGTAAAAAAGCTGATGAACCGCCAATCTGGAAAACCGAACCGCAAATTGGGCGTGAGCACAGCCTGGAGCGTACCACCAATCCCCCAGAAATATGCCACCTCAAACCAGCGCTGATTTCCAGTCCACATTGCGACGATTACCACGACCATGCCCCAATCACATAATTGTAAAGGCAACATTTGCTGCCAGCTAACGACGCCGTGGCTGCGGACAAAAATTAAGTAGCCGACATAGTTCAACGTGAGCACTGCCGAGAGGAGGACAACAATTCCGCGTTGGATGCGCGGCGATTTTGTGCGGCGCACGATCGCGGCAAGCGCAAAGGGCAGGACGATCGTGAGAAAAATGACCGCAAGATGCGGCAAGCCATACGGTTGAAACGAATGCTCCATTGCAAGATCGACAATGGTATGGAAATCGCGCTGCGATGTCCATGGACGGCGCAGCGCGCCGTCTCTACCTGATCAACCAGAGATTACAGGGAATCACATCGGTGATCCAGGCGATGTTACTCGGTAGTTGCTGGATCGCACCGTCGCTTTTCTGCATTGGCACTACCAGCAAGTCTGCGTTGACGGATTGAACAAAGTCCGAGGCAGCCAACCCAGTGTTGCCGCGGATGCAGCGCGCCTCAATCGGGACCTCGGTCGCGCCAGCTGCCAAAACGAATCTTTCCAGCGCATCTTCTTCCTCGTCTTTTGTCTTCGGTTTTTCACCTTCGCCGGCATCCGCGCGAATCGACGCGCGCGCCTGATCGAACGTCGTAATAATGCGAATGACATAAAGCCGCTCGCATGATTCAGCCAAGGCGAGAGGCAATGTCGTTTTCAATGCCTGCAATCCGTGCTCGGAATAATCGGCGATAAAAACAATTCGGCGCAGCGGTTTGGGTTTCGCATCCGGCTTGGTAAAGAGCATGACCGAACAGCGGGCTTCTTGCACAAGGCGGCGCGCGACATTACCAAGAAACGGATGCAACACGACCTCCTTTTCGAGGGCGCCGGCGACGATCATGTTGATCTCGTGGAGGGCGAGCGCGCGGAGAATGGCTTGGGCTGGATCGCCTTTTTCGTAATGAATTGGGGAATCGGCCGGAAGCTGCAGTTGCGCGAGCGCATCGTTAAACTTCTTCGATGTTTCCTCATCGCGATCGCCCACGTAAATCAAATGGAGGTCGGCGGAAAATCTGTCCCGGATTCGCTTCGCTTCAGCAAGCACCTGCTTGAACCGCGGGGAAAACGTGCTGGCGACAGCAATCGTACGATACGGCGATGGATTGTTCATTTAGAGTAAAGATTAATCTCCCGGCTTCCACGCCGTTCGGCAACCGCAGAAAAGTTTGATGTTTGACGTTTGATGTTTGACTTTGCGTTCGCAATTCCGCTTATGAGACGCGCCATTTACCCGGGTAGTTTCGATCCTGTGACGAACGGGCACCTCGATATCATTGAGCGTGCGCGGAAACTGTTTGATGAAGTCATTGTGGCTGTGGCGCATAATGACGAGAAGCAGCCGCTTCTCTCACTGAAGGAACGTCTCGATTTGTTGCGCGAGACCGCTGGAAAGATCGACAATGTGCGAATTGCCCAGTTCAAAGGATTGCTTGTCGAATTCGCCAGAGCGGAAAAAGCCGGGGCAGTCATCCGTGGTTTGCGCGCCGTTTCGGATTTTGAATTTGAATTTCAAATGGCGCTAATGAACCGGAAACTCGATGCCGATGTAGAAACAATTTTCCTCATGCCGAAGGAGGAATATACTTATCTTAGTTCTCGTATCGTGAAGGAAATCGCGCGTCTCGGCGGCGATGTATCGGGTTTTGTGCCGCCCGCGGTCGCCAACACGCTCAGTAAAAAATTCGGCCCGAGTCATTCTTGACACGTATTTTTCGAACCGCGGATTAAACGGATGGAATCATGAGGCTGACAAATGACGAAGCACGAATGAATGACGAAATCCGAATGACGAAAAGGACTGTCCGATCGCTGTTTGGTTATTCGAGCATTCGGCCTTCGTCATTCGTCACCGGGCCGATTCCAAGCGATGAAGATTCATCTCAAACAAATTCCAACTGAAGGTCTGCATCTCGAGGGGGATGAAGAATGCCCTATTCCCGAGTTGGAAGCGGAGGGAATTCGTTGCGTCGGACCGCTGCATTACAGCGTCGATCTCGGCGTTGCAGGCGGGGCGCTGTGGGCAAGCGGATCACTTTCGCAGCCGGTAGAGCTCCGTTGCGTATCGTGTCTGGAGAGGTTCGTGCGCGAGATTCAGGTGCCTGCATTTGCGGTACACATGGACCTGCCTGGGCCGGAGACCGTGGATCTTACGCCATTCATGCGCGAGGACCTTTTGCTGAATCTGCCTGCGCATCCGCGTTGCGATCGCGACGCCGGCCGAGTTTGCAAGCCAAAGCTAATCGAAACTGCGCCGCGAGACGCGACGCGCAAATCGGATTGGAGCGCGCTGGATAAGTTGAAGTTGAAGCGCTGAAGCGTTTAATTGTTAGGTCGTTAAATTGATTCACGATTTCGGTTGTCTATCCACGTCCCGATTGTTTTTGCCCAAATACATGCTTTTTTAGCTGCCTTACATGGGAGTTCCAAAACGCAAAACGTCGAAAATGCGCTTGCGGACGCGCAGAGCGGCGAACCGCTGGCATGCCCCGCACCTGAACAAATGCCCGCAGTGTGGTAGTACCGTCGCCTCTCATATTGCGTGTCCGTCGTGCGGTTACTACCGCGGGCGCCAAGTGTTGACACTCGAAGGCAAGTAGATTCGCGTTGAAGCGTTACATCGTGAATCGTTACATCGGTTCCGATTCACGATTTATGAATCCCAATTTGCGCTGTTCCTCATTTTTCCCTTTGCAATCAGCCAGTTTAGTTCGCAAAATTTCGCACCGATGAAAATCGCCCTGGATGCGATGGGCGGTGACTTTGGCCCGCCTAACCTCGTCGCTGGCGCCGTCATGGCGCTGCGTGAGTATCAACAGATTAAGAAACTGTATCTGGTCGGCGACTCCGCCGGCATTGAAAGCGAGTTGCGCAAACAACAGTGCAACGATTCACGGATCGACATTGTGCATTCCACCCAAGTGGTAGAGATGAGCGATCGCGCCTGGACCGCCGTTCGCCACAAAAAAGATTCGTCTGTAAGTCGCGCCGTTGATCTGGTGAAACGCGGCCAGGCAGACGCGATCGTGACCGCCGGCCACACTGGTGCAGCCGTCGCTGCAAGCATGATCAAGCTGCGCACATTACCGGGCATCGACCGTCCCGGCATCGCGGCGGTGCTTCCAACAGAAACCAATGTTTTTGTTTTGATCGATGCAGGCGCAAACATCGACGCGCGGCCCGAACATCTTCTTCAATACGCGTTCATGGGCTCAGTTTATTCGCGCCATGTTCTCGGCTACAAGAGTCCGACGGTCGGTTTGGTATCGCTCGGCGAAGAAGACGTGAAAGGCACTGAGAAGACCAAGGAAGTCTTCAAGATGCTGAAGAAGAGTTCGCTCAACTTCGTCGGCAACATCGAGGGCCGGCATTTGTTTGAGGACCCTGTCGAAGTTGTCGTATGCGACGGATTCGTCGGCAACGTGATCTTGAAAACGTGTGAATCGATCGCGGTGGCGATTTTTAAATGGCTCAGGCACGAATTAGACCGCTCCAAATGGCGAATGGCCGGCGCCTATCTCGCTCGGCACGCATTTAAGGACATTAAGAACAAGACCAATTACGAAGAGTACGGCGGCAGCCCGCTTCTCGGCGTGAACGGCATCTGCATCATTGCACATGGCGCGAGCAGCCCGCTGGCGATCAAGAATGCGCTGCGAGTGGCAGCAGAGTCAATTGAACAGCAGGTGAACCCGCATATTGTCGAGGAGATTCGCCGTTACAATGAAACGACAGCCTCGCTCGAGCCCGCGCTCCGCTAAACCGCTGCGTACGGTCTCAATCATCGGCACGGGTAGTTATGTGCCCGAAAAAATTGTGACCAACGCGGATCTCTCGCGCATGGTCGATACCAGCGACGATTGGATCACCACTCGCACGGGCATTAAGGAACGCCGTATTGCCGCCAAAGACGAAAACACAAGCGACATGGCCGCCAGGGCGGCCCTGAAGGCAATCGAACAGGCAAAGATTTCGCCTAGGGAGATCAATCTCATTCTCGTGGCAACAGCCACTCCCGATATGTTATTTCCCGCCACGGCCTGTTTCGTTCAGAAGAAGATCGGTGCAACTAATGCCGCTTGCCTGGATATTTCCGCAGCCTGTGCCGGGTTTCTTTTCGGCATTGAAATTGCGCAACAATTTATCACGTCGCATACGCACGACACGGTGCTTGTGATCGGAGCCGAGAAATTAACGTCGATCACTAACTGGACCGATCGCAACACTTGCGTGCTTTTCGGGGACGGGGCAGGCGCCGCTGTTTTGCGTCACCGCGGCAGCTCTCACGGCGTAATTAGCACGCATATTGGCAGCGACGGTCAGTACACCGATATTTTATTCATGCCCGGCGGTGGTTCGCGTTGCCCGATCACCCGCGACAATGTGGATCTGAACTTGAACACGATCCACATGACCGGAAAAGAAGTTTACAAGCAAGCGGTCACCGCCATGATGAACGCATCGAAAAAAGCACTCGAACAAGCTGGCTTGTCTATTCACGATATTGCGTGCGTCATTCCGCATCAGGCCAACTTGCGCATCATTGAAGCGATCGCAGATCGGCTCCGTATCCCGCTCGAAAGATTCTACGTAAACTTGGACCGCTATGGAAACACATCCGCAGCCGCTGTGGCCATCGCACTCGACGAAGCCAATCGCAGCGGGCGGATTAAGCCTGGCGATTACATTCTCATGGTCGTGTTCGGCGGTGGCCTTACCTGGGCAAGCACAATACTCGAATGGTAGCAAAGAAGTTGAGAGTCTTTAGTTGAGATTGATAGAAGAACGCCCGTATGAACTCTCAACTCGTCGAAACACACGCATCTCGACTTTTTGTCATGTCGAGCGAAGTCGAGACATCTCTTACTGCTATGCAGTTTAGATAAACAATGAGAGATTCTTCGACTCCGCTCGGAATGACAAAATGCTGATCGAAACACACGCGCATCTCGATTACCCGGATTTCGCTAACGATTTGGACGATGTGCTTCGTCGCGCAAACGAGGCCGGTGTGACGCGTATCATCACGATCGGGACGTCAATCGAGAGCAGCCGGCGCGCAGTCGATCTCGCTGAGAAATATTCGAGCGTCTACGCCGTAATCGGCGTTCATCCGACCTATGCCGAAAAAGCGGGGGAAGACGTGATCACGCCGTTGCGCGAGCTGGCGAAGAGTCCGCGCGTCGTGGCGATCGGCGAGACCGGTCTTGATTATCATCATTTGCCGAGCGTCGAAGCAGCGAAACAGAAAAATGTGCAGGTGTTCAGCGCGCTACAGAGCGGAACTGAAGAGCAACTGGAAGCCAGCATTGAAGATGGCGCTTACAAATCGAAACAGATCGATCTTTTTGAGGAACAGCTCGATTTGGCGGTTGAGCTTCACCTCAATGTGGTCATTCACCAACGCGACGCGTGGGACGACACGCTCGAGATTATGAAGCCGTACGCCGGAAAACTGCGCGGCGTCTTTCATTGCTATTGTCCATATCTCGCACCGGTGCCGTTTCGCGGGAAACGGTGTGAGCCGGCGCACACGCGCATCGTGGCAGAGACGATCGCGGTCGCGCGCGGCGTGCCATTGCAAGAAATCGCCGAGGCCACCACGGAAACGGCGGAGAACTTTTTTAGGTTCAACCGCTCATGACAAGTCGTAACGCGATCGACATCTTGACCCGCCTCACTGTTATCGGCGCGATCGCACTCGTCATCTCGTCCTGTGCCGCGCCGGACACGCGGCATCACATCGTTATCAGCGCGCGCGAACAAAAATTAGCGGTTCTCGATCGCGGTAACCTGATGGCCATCTATCTAGTGTCCACCTCCAAGTTTGGTCTCGGCGACTGGCCCGGCAGCTCTTGCACTCCACTGGGCGAATTGGAGGTGGCAAAAAAAATTGGCGATCACGCAACGCCTGGCACTGTCTTCAAAGATCGACGCCGCACTGGCGAGATTGTCGCATCGGATTCTCCCGGTCGCGATCCAATTGTCACGCGCATTCTTTGGCTGCGTGGGCGCGAAGCGCAAAACGGAAATGCGTTCGCCCGCATGATTTACATCCACGGTACGCCAGAGGAACGCAACATTGGCTTCCCGGCGAGTTACGGGTGCATTCGAATGCGCTCCAGCGACATCATTAATCTATACGAAATCGTCGGCCCCGGCGCAGAAGTGACGATTATTGATGCACCACTCGCATCGGTGATTCCAATACTGGCTGGCCCAATACAACTGGTGCAGACCGCTCACTCAACGAGTGCGATTCGTTAGGCTGTAGCCGGGGGGGCACCGGCCGCGGTCACCGACCGCGGCAACAGCTCACGGCAATTTCCCGAGATGCTTTCTCGGCGTTTCACGCGAAAGCAATTCCATATCCGCATCAACCATGATGCGGACGAGCTCGTGGAATCGCACTTTTGTTTCCCAATTGAGAATTTCTTTAGCTTTGGAGGCGTTACCCATCAGGAGATCTACTTCCGCCGGGCGCTCATACCGCGGGTCGTGTTTGACAAATTCTTTCCAATCAAGATCGACATGCGAAAAGGCCGCTTCGACAACTCGTGCTGCAACCCACGCTTGATCGCCGCCACGGCGCGGGAAATCTTGCGAGTGACGAAAGTTTCGCCGCGCCGCGGGCTTTCGTGGTTGAACATAATGCCGTTGGTTGCGAAAAGGCCGTAGCTCTCGCGGTAGTTGACCGTCGCCCAATACGAAAAAACCTTTGCGACACCGTAGGGACTGCGTGGCCAGAACGGCGTCTTCTCACTCTGCGGGACTTCTTGCGCTTTGCCGAACATTTCGCTGCTCGATGCTTGATAGAAACGTGAACGCAACCCGGCTTCACGAATGGCTTCCAAAATGCGGATCGTGCCAACGCCTGTGACATCAGAAGTGTACTCAGGAATGTCGAAGCTCACGCGCACGTGGCTTTGCGCGCCGAGATGATAAATTTCATCCGGCTTCAATTTGTAAAGGAGTTTAACCAGGTTGACCGAATCGCTCAGATCGCCGTAGTGCAGAAACATGCGCACCCCGTTGATGTGCGGATCGGCATAAAGATGGTCGATGCGCGAAGTGTTAAATGTGCTGGCGCGGCGAATGATCCCGTGCACTTCGTAGCCTTTCTCCAGCAGCAGATCGGCCAGATAACTACCATCCTGGCCAGTGATGCCGGTTATGAGCGCCTTCTTCATGCGTAGGGTTCCGCTCTAGCGCGAATGCGCAGGTCAAGCAAACGAATTACAACCGTCCATCCCATCACTCCCCTACTCGGGCGGCGAAACCATGATTCGCGCCAGAACAGCGCGCTGCGCCGCGACCAGTTCCGCGATGCCTTTGCGTCCAAGCGCGAGCATTTCGTCCAGTTGTGATTGCGCAAATGTCGCCTCCTCACCGGAGCCTTGCACTTCTACGAATTCGCCGTCCTCGGTGGCCACGAGATTAAAATCGACGGTGACGAGTTTGTCCTCTTCGTAATTAAGATCGACGATCGCCTGCCCATCGAGAACACCAGCGCTTACTGCAGCGACCAATTTTCGCACCGGCGGCACATCGATCTTTTTTTCCCTCGCAAGCTTCCGGCAGGCCATTGCGACAGCTAGGCTGGCCCCGGTAATTGCTGCTGTGCGCGTACCGCCATCGGCTTGCAAGACGTCGCAATCCACCCAGACCGTGCGTGGCCCCAGCTTTTCGAGATCGACAACCGCTCGCAACGATCGCCCAATCAAGCGTTGGATCTCCATGCTGCGGCCATCGATTCGGCCTTTTGCAATGTCACGCGGTTTTCGCGGCTGCGTCGAGTATGGCAGCATCGAGTATTCGGCGCTAAGCCAGCCGCCCGTTACGCCTTGCTCTTTCATCCAGCGAGGCACATTTTCCTCAATGGTCACGCCGCAAATCACACGCGTGTTACCCATGGCAACGAGCACTGACCCGCCCGCATATGGCGCGATCCCCAGATCGAACGCAACCGGGCGCAATTCATCGCCGCTTCGTCCATCAATCCGATTCATGGCGGCAAAGGTAGATCGTGCGCAGCCGCTCGTCATCGACGAGTTTTCGAATTTTAGGCCAACCCTCCCCCATAAACCGCGCGGGTGCTCGGCGCTAGTTGGCGGACATGCCGTTCGCTATGGCATCACCAAATATCTTCGCCGGATTGAGTTTAAGAAGGCGGTAGAACTAAAATGGCCAGGCTCCATATTGAAGATGGCTGGTTGTCCTAGACATTGACACCGTGAGATATTAAGAGTGATTTTTATGACGACTGCTCCAATTTTCGATCGATTGGGTATCGGTCTCACGCCCGGCGATTCTCATTACCGCGCTTATGTCGGGCCACCACAGGATTACGATCTGATCGCAGCGATGACTTTTAACCTGCTTACGACAGCAGGGTTGCGACAGCACCATAAACTGATCGATGTGGGTTGCGGGTCTTTGCGCGCGGGCCGTCTTTTAATTCCTTACCTGAATTCCGGTAACTACATCGGTGTCGAACCGAATGAGTGGCTGGTAAATGAAGCTATCAAGCACGAAATGGGCGACGATTTGATTCGGATCAAAGCGCCATCTTTCATTTTCAAATCGACTTTGTCCGCGACCGATCCGGTGCAGGCGGATTATGCAGTCGCGCAGTCGATCTTTAGCCACGCCTCTCGTGCCCAGATCGCGAACTGGCTCCTGGATATTTCCGATCATTTAAAAGACAGCGGCGCGCTCTTCGCTACCTTCATCATCGGAAACGAAGATTACAACGGAGATGACTGGATTTATCCCGGCTGCGTCACTTATCGCCCGGAGACGATGGCGCAAGCCGCAGCTCAGGCTGGTTTTCGTTTCGTTCCCTTAAAATGGCGGCATCCTCGCCAAACATGGGCCCTTTTTGCTAAAGCCGGGTATGAGGTGTGGTGGAGCGATAAAATACCGCTCACGTGGAATTCGAAGATCGACGCCAACAAGTGACCATCGCCATCATTTTTCGGACTCGCCTTTAGGCGAGCTTATATCCGGTTAAACGGCGAAGAGCTTCCAGATACTTGGCCGACGCCGACGTTTTCTCGATCCCTTCGCGCGGCAACCTCGGCGCGGGCGGCGTTTTGTTTCAGTTCACCTCATCCTCGGTGATCGCGGATGAATTGCTTGCCGAGACTGGGCAGAGCTCTTGCCAGGACACACTGATCCGAAGAAATTGTCTGTTCAAATTGGAGTTTACCGTGTGCGACATCTATGATACGCATTTGTATTCCACATAAGTATTTGTCTGCTTCTTGAAGCGAAAACACTTGAAGGACTCATCGACCGCCAATACCGCCGTTTGCATCGCCGGCGCGCATCGCTCAGGAACATCGATGCTCACGAGGCTGCTGCATACGTGTGGGCTCTACCTGGGGCCCGAAAGCGAATTGATG
>WNFX01002509.1_pt1 | contig 18593 bp, 12 predicted proteins | sample 5400111 | NCBI WGS metagenome assembly WNFX01 (sample SAMN13153363, study PRJNA577476) | soil metagenome | isolation source: 40 cm soil or saprolite under grassland replicate 1 | place: USA:California | collected 2016-06-15 | reverse complement strand
GAGCGCTCGCCGAGCGCGAGCGCCGCGTTCCCGCCGATGTCAGCATCGTCGGGTTCGACGACATCCCCGAAGCGGCCTTCTACACGCCGCCGCTGACCACGGTGCGCCAGGACTTCGACGAGGTTGGCCGGCGCAGCCTGCACCTGCTCATCGAGCAGATCACTTCCGGCATCGCCGGCACCGACCACACCATCGGCGGTACGGAGCTGATCGTCGGGACCGAGCTGATCGTCCGCCAGAGCACGGGCCCGCCGCGCACTTGACCGGGCCATCCACTGCCTACAGACCATGATCGTGGAGACTTTTCAGGGATAATCCCTGAAAAGTCTCCACGATCATGAAATTAGAGGCCCGCGGCCTCGGTCAGCCCCGTCTCACGGCACGCTGGCGCTTGGCTCGGCCGGCCGGGCGGCGCCGGTGGACTCGCGGATCACGAGGCGGCAGGGAAGCTGTTCCAGCCCGCGCGACGGATCTCCGCCGATGTCGGCCAGCAGCCTGCGCGCCGCTAGCTGGCCGAGCTCCTTGAGGCACATGTCGACCGTGGTCAGCGGCGGGCGGCTCGTTTGCGCCAACACGTCCCAGTTGTCATACCCGACCAGGGCGATGTCGTCGGGCACGCGGCGGCCGGACTCCCGCAGCGCGTCGGCCACGCCCCGGGCGATCTGGTCGCTGCCGCAGAAGATCGCGTCGGTCCGCGGTTCGTTGCGCAGCACGGTGTGTGCCGCCTGGCGGCCCCACTCCTCGGTCCACTCGCCGTACAGAACCTGGCCGGTGGCGAGCTGCCGGCCCGCATCGGCAAGCACGTTCCGTGCTCCGGACGCCCGCAGGCGCGCGGAAAGGAACCGCTCGGGGCCGGTCACATGGGCGATCCGGTTACGCCCACTGGTGACGAGGTGGCGCATGGCAAGCTCGCCGCCGTGTTCGTCGTCGGGTATCAGGGAAAGCTCGTCCGGGTTGCCCGACTGCGTCATCACATAAACCACGGGGACGGGCAGGCGGGCGTCCCCTGAGGTGATCGGCGGCCGTGGATCCGTGCGCCGCCCGGTGACGATGATGCCGTCGACCTTGCGCGACAGCAGGGTCCGCACATAGTGCTGCTCCCGTATCGGGTCTCCCCTGCCGTCGCACAGCAGCACAGACATCTGGCCTTCACCCAGCGCATCCTCCGCACCGAGCATGACGGGGATGGTGAACCGCCCGAAGCTGTCCGTCGTGATCAGCCCGACGGTGTAGGTGCGGCCGGAAAGCAGGGCGCGGGCCAGCGGGCTCGGGCGGAAGCCGAGCTGCGCGGCGGCGGCAAGCACACGTTCACGTGTCTCGTCGCGCAGCTGGCCGCGCCCGTTGAGCGCCTTGGACACCGTGCCGATCGACACCCCCGCCAAGGCGGCGACATCCGCGATCGTCACCGTACGGGTTTCCGCCATACGAAAGCCCTTTCCCAACTTCTTGCCCGAGCCAGCGACGAGCCAATCGTCACCGGCTTCCCCGCTACATCAGGATACTCGCTCATAACCGGATCACGGGGTTGACGGCCTGATCCCAGGTTCCTAGTGTAGGCGGCAAAGGATTTCCTACCTCCAGGGAAGAGCGCAAGCGGCGTCGGTTGACGCGAGGCGCGCGCCGAGCGCGAGGCATGCGCCGAGCGCGAAGCTGCCGGGCGGTCAGGCAACTCGCCCCGCGCGAGGCCCGCCGCCCGGCGGCTCCGCACCGCCGCAACTTCACGACCCGTGCTCGGGCCGACCGTGTCCTCCAGGATCTGCGGCCAGAGAAAAGCGCCGCCTGACTAACCTGCCGGGCCAGTGACACTCGCGCGGCAGCCGTTAAGGACCTTGATGCAAAACGGCTGCCGCGGTGTGACGCTCATCATCTCCGGGCTGCGCCCGAAGCCTGCCTGTCCTCGCTCACCGGAATCCAGACGCGCATCTCGGTGTCGCCGCGGTTGGCGCGGGCGTAGTAGGGGACCGCGGTCAGTTCGCGCGCCGCCAGCTGCCCGTCGCTCGGGCGTGGCGCCCCGTGGCGGTATGGCCAGGCGTGCACACGCCCGGCCCCGACCTGGCCGGGCACCGACAGCGCGGTGACACGTTCGCCAGCCACGTCCATACCAGGCCGCTCGGCCGGCTCAGCTCCGCGGGGCAGCCAGATGTCAGCAAGCCCGTCGGCCCCCGGTACGTCCACGCCCTCCACGCAGTACACGAGCGGGCCGCGCTCGAACGCGGCGCAGGAGCGGACCGCGTCGATGCGCGGATCAGGATGAATCGTGCGAATGTGCAGCGGGAACTCGACGTCGAGCTCGTCACCGGCAGCCCAGGCCCGCCGGACGCGCAGGTAGTGGTCATCGCCGGGCCCGGAGGTGAGCCGCCGGCCGTTGAGCGCCGCGCCGACGGTCGCGGCCCAGGCCGGTACCCGGACGGCGAGCTCCGCGTGGCCGCCTGGCGCCCCAAGCACACGCAACCGCAGGACTCCTTCATACGGGTAGCCGGTTGTCATCTCCAGTTCCAGCCGGCCGGTCCCCGGCACGTCGGCACCGAGCCGCCCGCCGACGAACTGATGAATCTGGACGCCCGCGCCGGTGCAGGTCGCGACGTAATGGCCAAGGCTCGCGAGCAGCCGCATGATGTTCGGCGGGCAGCACGCACACTGGTACCACGGCCGCCGCCCGACCGGGGTTCTGGCCTGCAGCGCGTTGACATAGAAGAAGGTCGCCCCGTCCAGGCCAAGGCCGGACAGGAAACCGTTGTAGAGGGTTCTCTCGATGAGATCCGCGAACCGCGCCTCGCCGGTGACGAGCAGCATCCGCCAGTTCCACATGATTGACGCGATCGCCGCGCAGGTTTCGCAGTACGCGCGGTCGGGAGGCAGCTCGAACGGGTCGCCGAACGCCTCGTCCTTATGGCGTGAGCCCACGCCGCCGGTGAGGTAGATCTTGCCCGACACCATGTCGTCCCACTGCGCGAGCGCCGCGCGCAGCAGGCCGGGCCGCCCGGTCTCCGTGTAGACGTCCGTCGCGCCCGCGAGCAGGTAGAGCGCGCGGACGGCGTGCCCCCGGATCGCATCCGCCTGCTCGAAGGGAACGTCGTCCTGGAAATAGGCCGGCCCGAACGAGTGCCAGTTCAGCGTGGCGCGGCCGCGGCGCGCGATCAGGTCCGCCGCGGTGGTGATCAGCTCAGGCCTGCCGGTCGCTCTGGCGAACTCGGCGAGAGCTGATTCGATCTCGGGATGACCGGGCACGTACCCGGCCAGCGAGCCAGGAAGCTGCTGCGCGATCAGGTCAGCGTAACGCCCGGCTATGTCGGCAAGCGCGCTGTGGTTCCCCGCGGTGCGCACATCCGCGACGGCAGCCTGCAGCAGGTGGCCGGCGCAGTAGAGTTCGTGGCCCATCGCCGGGTTCGCGAAACGCCGGCCATGCTCGACGACCTCGACGTAGGAGTTCAGGTAACCATCGGGCTGCTGCGCCTGCCGGAGCAGCTCCACGGTGTCCGCGAAGAACCGCTCGCTCGCCTCGTCCCTGCCGCGGGCGCGCTCCCACGCGATCGCCTCAAGCATCTTGTAGACGTCCGAGTCGCGGAAGAGGGGCATCGAGTAGTCCGCGGCGGAGCCGGCCGAGATGCCTGCGGCCAGCCGCAGGTTGTGGAGGCTGCCAGTCTCCTCGAGCATGCGTATCCCGTGCGGGATCGTCGTGTGGCGGTTCAGGACCTGATAGTGACCCCAGAACCCGCCATCGATCCGCACCCCGCCGGGGCCGGCCGGACGGAGTGCCAGGCGTTCGAAAGTGGCCGGCGCCACTGGCCCGGCGCCGGCGTATCCGGTGCGGGCCGATGTCTGCGTCACCGTTCCCTCTCTTCCTCGATCACCATGTGGCGCGCCCGATCCGCATCCCACGACTGCGGTCGTAACAAGCCCGCCTGTCTCGGTCGGCTCGACTCACGGAGAACCAGGCTGACGGGCAGTTTCTGCAAGCCCGAGGCGGGACGGCCGTCGATGGCCGCCAGCAGCCGGTCCCCGGCCACCTGGCCAAGCTCCCTCAGGTTCATGTCCACCGTCGTGAGCGGCGGCCGGCAGGCTGCGGCGAAGATCTCCCAGTTGTCGAAGCCGACAAGCGCGACATCCTCGGGCACGTGCCTGCCCGCGTCGCGCATGGCGTCCGCCACCCCCCGGGCAATCTGGTCGTTACCGCAGAAGACCGCGTCCAGTTCGGGAGCGGATCGCAGCAGCACATCCGTCGCCTGGTGGCCCCACTCCTCGCTCCACTCGCCGAACAAAGTGGTCCCGCCAGCCAGTTGCAGCCCGGCAGCGGCCAGCACCTTCTCGGCGCCCTCCGCGCGCAGCCGTGCCGCCGCGAACCGCGAGGGCCCGGTCACGTGACCAACGTTGACCCGTCCCGTGCTGAGCAGATGGCGCACCGCCAGAGCGCCGCCCTCTTCGTCGTCGGGGACGAGCGAAGGATCGTCAGGATTCGTCGAAACGGCCATGGCATACACCACAGGGACGGGCAGGCCGCGCCCGATCGGCTCCCGTGGGTCCTGCCGGCGCCCGGTGACAATGATTCCGTCCACGCGCCTCTCGAGCAGCGTGCGGAGATAGTGCTGCTCCCGGATCCGGTCATCGCGGCTTTCGCAGAGGAGGACCGAGATGCGCCCCGGGCCGAGGCTGTCCTCGGCACCTTGCATAACGGGGATGCTGAAGCGGCCGAAGCTGTCAGTGGTGATCAGGCCCACGGTGAAGCTGCGGCCTGCGAGCAAGCCGCGGGCTAGCGCGTTCGGCTGGTATCCGAGTCTTTCCGCGGCCTGTTGGACTCGCTCGACGGTTGCCGCGCGGACGCCGCGGCGGCCGTTCAGTGCTTTTGACGCTGTGCCGGGCGAGACGCCAGCCGCACGGGCCACATCTGTGATGGTCACCGGGCCTCGGCTGATGGGACTCGCGGTCGCCTCCCTCCGGAGGACGGTCTCGTGGGTCGCGCTGGCTGCTGCTCCCCCCGCGGACCGAGTGTTGACGCTCTCGTGACCCCCGAGTATAGGCGGGCCGGGCAAGAAAAGGTATGCGTATTTTTTCTGTACCCATCATCGTCAGGCCCCTGGACGACGGCAGTCTGCGGAGAAATCGCAGTAAATCTTGACCTTCGCTTCTCCTCGGGCCTAGCCTGGGCGGTCAGAAAACCTTTTCGTAGACACATCACGCTTGGATGCTGCTCGCATGGGTTTCTTCACGCAGGGTGACGGGGCTCTGGAGTGGCGCGGCGGGCACGAAACCGTGCGTGTCGAGCCATGGGGCCAGAGCAGCCTCCGGGTGCGTGGGACGCTCTGGCCACGGATCCGCGACGATCTGCCCGGGGCGCTCGCGGTTCCAGGGACGCTGCCAGCCCACGGAACGTCCCCGCCCCATGGATCGTCCCCAGCCCGTGGGGCTGGAACGTCCCCAGCCCCTCGGGCACGTCAGGCTCAGGCCGCCGACGTTGACGTTTCTGCGGACCTGGCGCGTATCACCAACGGGGCCGTGACGGCGGAGATCTCCCCGGCGGGCCGGCTGCGCTTCCTTCGCTCATCCGATGGTGGCGAGCTGCTGGCCGAGGCGGCGCCTCATTTCACTGGCCCGCCGACGCGGCGGTACCTGTCGGCCGGCGGAGGGACGCACCACTTCGAGTTGCTCTTCAACGCCCGCGAGGAGGAGCGCTTCTACGGGCTTGGCCAGCATCAGCACGGGAAGCTGAATCAAAAGGGTGCCGTCATCGACCTGGTGCAGCGCAACACCGAGGTCTCCATCCCCTTCCTCGTCTCGAACCTCGGCTACGGCTTCCTCTGGAACCATCCGGGAATCGGCCGCGTTGAGCTTGGCACCAGCGCCACGAGGTGGGTGTCGGAGGCGACGCGCCAGTGGGATTACTGGATAACAGCGGCGGACGAACCTGCCGGCCTTCTCCGCCAGTATGGCGACGTGGTCGGGCGAGCCCCGCAGATGCCCTCGTGGGCATCGGGATTCTGGCAGTGCAAGCTTCGTTACAAGACCCAGGATGAGGTCCTGAACGTGGCGCGGGAGTACAGGCGGCGGGGCCTGCCACTGTCGGTGATCGTCATCGACTACTTCCACTGGACGCGTCAGGGGGACTGGCGCTTCGATCCGCGGGAGTGGCCGGATCCGGCGGCCATGGTGGCGGAGCTCGACGACCTCGGCGTGAAGCTGATGGTTTCGATCTGGCCCACGGTCAACCCCTCCAGCGAGAACTACGCGGAGATGGCCGATGAGGGTCTTCTCGTGGCCAGCGAGCGCGGCATCCCCGTGCACCTGCCCATCTGGGACAAGGGAGCGGCGGGCCGGTCGCTCGTAAGCTTCTACGATCCGACGAACCCGCGGGCCCGCGCCTATATCTGGGGAAAGGCCAGGGAGGGGTACTACAAGCACGGTGTGCGGGCGTGGTGGCTGGACGCGTGCGAGCCAGAGTTGCGGCCCGAGCACCCCGACAACCTGCGCTACGCCCTCGGCCCCGGCCTCGAGGTCGGCAACATCTACCCGCTGCTCCACGCCCAGGCATTTTTCGACGGGATGCGGCAAGAGGGAGAGGAAGAAATTCTCTCCCTGTGCCGGTCCGCGTGGGCGGGCAGCCAGCGGTACGGCGCGGCGGTCTGGTCCGGAGACATCGACTCCACATTCACCGACCTCCGGCGGCAGATTCCGGCCGGCCTCAATATCGGGTTGTCAGGCATTCCGTGGTGGACCACCGACATCGGCGGGTTCAAGGGCGGCGATATCACCACGCCGTACTTCCGCGAACTCATCGTCCGGTGGTTCCAGTTCGGGGTCTTCTCGCCCATCTGCCGGCTCCACGGCATCCGCCAGCCGGGCGACATGGTGGGGTCCGAGCAGACAGGCGCGCCGAACGAGGTCTGGTCGTTCGGCGAGCCCGTGTACGACATCCTCCGGCGGCTGCTGTTCCTCAGGGAGCGGCTCCGCCCCTACGTCATGGAGCAGATGAGGGTCGCGCACGAGTCCGGCCTGCCCCCCATGCGCCCGCTGTTCCTGGACTTCCCCGCCGACCCGGAGGCGTGGACGGTCGAGGACCAGTTCCTTCTCGGCGGCGACGTGCTCGTCGCACCGGTGACCGAGGAGGGCGCGCGCCGCCGCGAGGTGTATCTCCCGGCCGGGGCAACCTGGCAGGATGCCTGGACGGGAGCCGAAATCGGCGGCGGCGACCGGATCACCGCGCTCGCCCCGCTGGACACGATCCCGGTATACCTCAGGAAAGGCGGCGGCGTGGAGCCCTTCGCAGCGGGTATCCAGCCCTCCGCTGGCCCCGGGCAATCCGGCGGCGAGCCCTTCGGAGTCGGCACTGCGCGAGGTGACGGCGGGTGACGGGGACCGCTGCCCGGAGCGGCCTGACCCTCGCCGGCCGGTCCGCGGGAGCGGGCCCGGGGCCCGCGCTGGTGGCCCGGACCCCGCGGCTCGCGCGCTACGCGCGGGCGGCCTTCCTCATCCCGGCGCTTGCGTACGTGCTGTTCGCGTTCGTCATCCCGGTCGTCTACAACCTGATCCTGAGCTTCGAGCAGACGTCCCCGGCGACGATCACGAGCCTGTTCGCGCCGTTCGCCGGGCTGGGCAACTACAAGGCCACCCTGTCGCAGGCCACCACGCAGAGCACGCTGATCCGGACCCTGGTGTTCACCGCGGGCTCGCTGTTTTTCCAGTTCCTGTTCGGATTCGCGCTGGCGCTGCTGTTCAACCTCCGCTTCCCGCTGCGCAGGTTCGCCAGGTCGCTGGTCATCGTCCCGTGGTTGCTGCCCCTGTTCATCGTCGGCACCATGTTCAGGTACCTGTTCCAGCTCGAGGGCGGCGCGGTCAACCAGATCCTCCTGGACCTGCACCTGATCAGTCACCCGGCCGGCTTCCTGCTGTCACCTAACGCCGCCTTCGTGTCGCTGCTCATCACCAACATCTGGCTCGGCATCCCGTTCTTCACCCTGCTGCTCTACAGCGCGCTTCAGGATGTGCCGGTCGAGCTGAAGGAGGCGGCGATGCTGGACGGCGCCAACGCCTGGCAGCGGCTGACCCGGGTCACGCTGCCGATCATCCGGCCGGTCATCGAGGTCGTCTTCGTCCTCGGCTTCGTGTTCACGGTGAAGGTGTTCGAGATCGTCATCGCACTGACCCAGGGCGGGCCCGCGAACTCCACCCAGCTGCTCGCGACGTGGGCGTACAACCTTACGTTCCAGCAGTTCGAGTACGGCTACGGGGCCGCCGTCAACATGGTGCTGCTGGTCCTCGCCCTGCTGGCCGCACCGCTGTACACCTGGCTGAACCGGGCGTCGCTGCGGCGGGAGGGATAGCGTGACCAGGCAGCGTAAATCCACCGCCGCGCTGGCGGCGTTCGGCGCCCTCGTCGCGCTGGTGGTGTTGTTGTTCCCGCTGTATGCGGTCATCGCCGCGTCGTTCGAGACCACCGGCCAGCTCGTCGGCTCGCATTACTATTTCTTCCCGCCGACCCCATCGCTGGTGAACTACCGAACGGTTATCGCGGCGCAGTCCGGCCATATCGGCAGCACGCTGATTATCGGCGCCGGCACCATGATCCTGACCCTCGTTGTTGCCGTTCCCGCGGCGCATGCGCTGGCCCGCTACCGCTTCCGGGTTACCGTCGCGATCGTCGGGGCGCTGCTGGTGGCGCAGGTCCTCCCACAGATCGTCATCGCGAACTCGTTGTTCCTCGTGTACCACAAGCTGCACCTGCTCAACACCTACCCGGGCCTGATCCTGGCCGACGCCAGTTACGCCATTCCGTTCGGCATCCTCGTGATGCGCGCGTTCATGCTGGCCCTGCCCGTGGACGTGCTGCAGGCGGCGCGGGTGGACGGGGCGAACGAGTGGCAGGCGTTCACCCGCGTCGTGCTGCCAATGAGCCGGTCCGCGGTGATCACGGTCGCGGTTTTCGCATTCGTCATGGGCTGGGGCGATTTCATTTTCGCGCTCACGCTGCTGTCCGGGAGCACTTTCACACCCATCACGATAAGCATGTTCAATTACATCGGAGAGTTCTCGCAGAATCTCGGAGCGGCGATGGCACTGTCTGTCTTCGCCATCCTTCCGGCGGCGATGATGCTCATCGCCGCCCAACGTTATATCGCGGCCGGGCTAACCGTCGGATCGGTAAAGGGATAGGCCAGCCGGAATAGTCAAGGTATCGCCGGCCGCAGGCCGGGAACAGGAGGAAGGCATGTATCTGGGATGGAAATCTGGCCACGGGGGGAGGGGAAAGCGCTGGCAGGTCGTGGCTGCAGGGGTGGCCGCGATCGCGCTGGCCGCCGCGGGCTGCGGATCCTCGGGCAGCAGCAGCAGCAGCGGGAAGACCACCATTTCCGAGCTCGACTACTTCACCTCGGTCGGCGGTAATGCCGCCCTGAACTGGTACAACCAGCAGTTCGAGAAAGCGCACCCGGGCGTGACCGTGAAGCGGCAGGCGGTGCCGTTCGCGAACCTGATGCCGAAGGTCCTGCAGGAGGCCAGCGCCGGGGACCTGGCGAACATCGTGATCATCGATAACCCGGATGTGCCCGCGGTGGCGGCCACCGGACAGCTCCGCCCGCTCAACGGCCTGCCCGGGTTCACCACCAGCGGCTACACCAACGGTGCGATCAGCGAGTGCACGTACCAGGGCAAGCAGTACTGCTATCCGCTGGGCGCGAACTCGGTGGGCCTGTTCTACAACAAGCAGATGTTCGCGGCCGCTCACCTGACGCCGCCGAGGACCTGGGCGCAGCTGCAAGCCGACGCGAAGGCCCTCACGACCCCGCAGCACTTCGGCGCCGCCTTCGACGCCACCGCCGACGAGCAGTCCACCTGGCAACTCGAGCCGTTCGCGTGGAGCAGCGGTGGCAGCCTCACCAACGTGACCACAGCCGCGTGGGTGAATGCGCTCCAGCTCTGGGTCAACATGGTCAAGGACGGCTCGGCGTCCAAGGGAGTGCTCAACTGGGGGCAGGACCCGGACCTGACCCAGCAGTTCACCTCGAAAAAGGCGGCGATGATCGTGGACGGCCCGTGGATCTTCCCCGCGCTGAACCAGGTCGGCATGAAGTACAACGTCGACTACGGGATCGTGCCGATCCCGACGCAGACGGCCGCGCAGACCGCGATCCTGCCGCTGGGCGGCGAGACCCTCGACCTCGGCAACTCCGGCACCGACCAGCAGAAGCAGCTGGCCTGGGACTGGGTGAAGGGGATGCAGCTGGCGCCGGCGATGAAGCACGTCACGTCGCTGAACTACTACCTGCCGACGAAGCCGGCGGTGACCGCGCAGGTGCTCACCCAGGGCCCGCAGTACACGGTGTTCGCCACGGAGTCGCGGAGCGCCCGGCCGCGGACGATCGAGTACGGCGCCAACTACCCGAAGGTGTCCCAGGCGATCTGGACGGCGATCCAGAGCGCGATCTCCGGCACCGCGACACCCGCCGCGGCGCTGCAGCAGGCGCAGTCCACGATCTCCGGCATCCCGAAGGTGAGCGGCTGACCTGCCCGTTCGCTCACGCCCCGGCCGGGGTGGCCCCGGCCGGGGCGTGAGCCTCATTCGCGGCACGTGGCCCGGGCCGGTGGACCTCGGCCGGGGCGCGGTTTCATCCCGGAACTCCGCCCGGCCGCAAACCCCGCCCGAGCGGCGCCGTCGGCAGCCGGTTATCCACAGGACGGATTTCTATCCACAGAATGCCGTTCACCCCTTTCATACGCCTTGACAAATTGGCAAGATCGTCAGTGGGGCAACGCCCCCAAGGGTGGGTGGGTTCTGTAAGGGAACTTCCTTCGTCCGCGCTCACGAACTTCGCCGCCGCCTGGCACATCGGCCGCCGTTTCGCGCCGAACGGCGGCGTCAGATGGGTGTGTGGTCCGCTTCTTGGCAAGCGGCGCTGCGGCAGCCGTTAAGCATGATGGATTATCGGCGCTTTCCATGATCCCGGAGAGTTCTCAGTGATTATCCCTGATAAGTTTCCGGGATCATGGAAATAGTGGCTCAGGACGGCTGGGAACGCGCCGCGATCATGAACCTATTGCTGGCCCGGGAGCTGTGCCTGGAACGAAGCCAGTGTGATCTGGTCGATGTTCGGGGCCGTGTCGGAACGGAGCGGCTGCCCGATATCGCTGCCCGAGTAGATGATCCCTATGGTCTTGCCGTCGTAGTTGTACTGCTGGTTGGCGATGAACCTGATCGTGTTGGTGCCCTGGTGCAACGTCACCGGGATGGTGGCGGTCCAGAACTGATTCCAGCTGAAAGTGCTGGCGAAGTTGAAATGCTTCGCCAGCCCGCCATTGACGCTGATGTCCGCCGGCGCGGTCATCAGGTCCGGGTTGTAGTGGTTGGCGATTATCTGCTGGTTGTTGGCGTAGCGGACGGTCATCTCGTAGCGGCCCGCCGCCGGTGCCTGCACGCTGAACGTCAAGGAGTTCGCCGGGCCTCCCCCGACCCCGGTGACCACGCCGCCGTTCGCCTGGCTGTAACCGTTGTCGACGTGCGCGGTCCCGGCCAGCGCGGCGTCCTCGGCCTGGTAGCTCGTGGTGGCCTGTGACTGTGCTGGTGTGACCGTCAGCTTGTCCAGCGTGACCTGGCCCCCGCTGCCGGTGACCACGACCTTGTTGATGCCCGCGGTGAGGTAGGCGCGGCTGGTCGTGGTCGCCCATGCGCCCGCGCCGGCGAGCTGGCCGCTCAGCCGCAGCGAATTCGCCGAAACGCTGGCCGCGCCCTGGCCCTTGTGGCGAAATGCCAGGTCGCTGTAGCCATCGGAGGCCGAGTACACCCAGAAGGTCACGCTCTGCCCGCGGGCGATGTCGGCGGCACCGGCGCCGGACTGGCCCTGCGGGGTGTAATCGGCTGCGGCGCCGGCCAGGCCGGCCTGCTCAGCCTCGTATACCGCCTGGTCCTGGGCGGCCGGGTTGATGAGCTGGAGGTCGATCTTGTCGATGATCGCGTCTCCGTTGGTGGCGGCGCCGTTCGCGCCGACGGTCGACAGGCTGATCTGGTGCGCGCCTGCGGTCAGGTGCACGGTGGTCTTGGCGGTGTTCCATACCGGCCAGTTGTAGCCGCACGGCAGCCAGACCTCCTGTGGGCTGCCGCCATCGACCCGCACGAAGATGTTGGTCGGCCCGGAGACGTCGCCGGCGCTGCAGTTGCTGCCGTCGAAGACCGTGAGCTTATAGTCGGCGGTCTGCGGCACGTCCGGGTGGAACGTGATGACCGTGCTCGAGCCGGTCCGCAGCCCGCCCACGTCCTGGTTGCCGGAGGTGGCGAACCCGCCAAGGTTGCCCGGTGTCCCCTCGGTGTTGATGTTCCAGCCGCTACCGGTCATGGTCGCGTTCTCGGCCTCGTAGTTGCTCACCCACGTGCCGTCGGCCGCGGTGTCCGAACCGGTGCCCCCGGGGGAGATGATGGCCTGGTAGGCCGTCATCGCGCTGGGCTGCACCGGCGCGGAGATGATGGTCCCGTTGCGGCCGTTGCCGGAGGAGTCGAGGGCGGTGGCCCCGCTGGTCTCGTCGAACTTGTAGTCCGCCACGTCGCCGGCGCCCGGCTGCCCGCCCGCGAGGGCCGCGACGTCAGCGCCGCTCAGCGCCCGGCCGTAGATTTGGAAGTCGTCCACGGTCCCGGCCAGTTGCGGGTCGGCGGGATATTGCGACCGGCCGATCCAGTTCTGCGTGGTGGTGCCCAAGTCGGACGGGTGCAGGGTCATGTTGGTGTTCGTGCCGACCGGCGTGCCATTGACGTACAGGGTTCCGGTGTTGCCTGCCACCGTCACCGCAACGTGCGACCAGGTGTTCAGCGGAAGCGTGCCGGTGCCGTTGATGTGCTGCTCGGCGCCGCCACCGCCGGCGGTGATGGCGAAACGCAGCGGGCCGCCGCCCGCGCTGAGCGTCAGGAACATGTTGGCGGTGGTCCCCGTGCCGAAGTCGAACACCCGTGACCAGGCGCTGTCTTGTGCGGGATTGACCCACGCCGAGACGGTGAAGTCATGCAGGCCACCGACAATGCCGGACGGCAGGCTTACGTATTCGCCGTTGCCGCACAGGTGCAGGGCGGTGCCCAGCACGCCGGTGACACGGGACCCCGTGGCGGCGCAGCCCGAGACGTCGGTCTGCGGGCCGGTCGTGTCCACCGGGATGGAGATCGAGCCGTCGCTGCTCACCGGCATGTCCGCGTCCATGATCCTGGTCGGCTGCGCCGCCGCCCCTGTCATCCCGGTCCAGCGGTTCCGCAGCAGCGTGACGTGGACGGTCCGGCCGAAGATGGCGGGATCGATGTGCTGGACGTCCACGCTGGCGTGGCCGGCCGGCCCGCCGCCGAAGATCACGCGAGCCTGGCGCTTGGCGCGGTCCACCGTCGCCAGGCCCTGCAGGGTGTAGTCGGTGTTGCCGTGCGGCGCGGTTACCCGCGCCGTGTCGCCGGTCAGCGACGAATACCAGTTGTAGAGCCACCACTGGGCGTTCGGGATGTTGTTGCGCACCACCGAATCGCTGAGCGTGCCGTTGATGTTCCAGTAAGGGAGATCCGCGTCGGTTTTGGTGTCCTCGATCGCCGACTGGTATGCCACCATCTGCCCGGGGTCGGTCAGTTGGTAACGGGCCGCGTATTCATTCAGGTTGACCGGCAGGTGAGGTAGCCCGAGCGAGGTCTCGAGCGCGCGGTAGGCCGCCACGTCCGGGCGGATGCTGGAGGGGACGTTGAGCTCGTGCCAGGTGACGACATCGGGCAGGCAGTGGTTCTGTTCGCAGAACGTGAGGAACCCGGCGAACGCGGCCGGCTGGTACTGGAAGAAGTTCGGCCCGGCGATGCGTGCCTGCGGCCAAAGGTTCTTGATGTATTCGTAGGTCTGCAACCACTCGGAGTCGAAAGCCGAAAGCGTTGACGGGTTGTTCTGTAGCCCTGCGAACCAATTGCCGTCGGGCTCGTTGTATGGCACGAGGACGATGCGATCCTTGTCGGGCGAGGTGAGCGCCTGCTCGACCTCGGTGTGGATGTAGCCCTGGTACTGGGCGTAGCTCGTCCGCTCGTAGGGGAAGTTGCGGTAGACGTCGGTCATATAGATGTAGACATCCTGCCCGCCGCTGTCGGCGAACGGCTTCGCGATCTCGAGCGCGTCCGACCCTGGATGCTGCTGGCCATCCTGCGCTTTCGTGTCCGTGGTCTTCAGCCCCATGCCCTCAATCAGGTTGTTGCTCGGAACATCCTGGTCGTAGAGCCCGTACAGGCTCCCGGCCGCGCCGCCTTTGAATGCACCCGTGGCGGTGCCGAGATCGACGACGAGGTCGTTGCCCGCCCCGGCCGCGGCGGGCGCCGGCGCTCTGAAGAGTAAGCCCGACGCGGCCAGAATGATCGTCGCAACCATCGAGATGTGCCGTCGCATGCGCGATCTCCATTCGTGCCCGTGATATTTGGGTACCGCCCGCTGGATGACGCCACCGCGGGGAGGCTGCTCTGCAGCACGATGCAGGCTGCGGCAGCGGCTACGAACCTCCATCGCTTGCTCAGCGCTGACCCAACCGGACACGCCGATGACTGCGGCTAATCCGCGGAGGTTCCTTCTCATCTAGGATCCTTCGAGGTGATTCCCCGGCGGCAGGAAGAACTGCGGCTTCGCACGACCTGAGCATGAGGTCGAGCGCCCGCTAGCTGTCATGGAAAGCTAGGAAAACCTTTTCCTAACAGTAGGGACTCCCCGTGGCCCCGGTCAACCCCTTGTAACAGGTATCCGCCGACCTTGCCCCTGCTCGCCGCGCGCCGTGGCTTGGACGTCGCGGGCGACAGCGTGATCGCGCCGCCCACATGACGCTACGGATTTTCCCTAACGGGGCTCCGTCGTCACTGGCCCGCCCCCACTGCGCGCAGTACCCGCATGACAAGCTCCGCCGCCGCCGCGACATCAGCAACCGGGGCAATACGCTCTGCCCAGCCCCACCAGTAGAACCCTTCGCCCGCATAGATGTTCTCCGTCAGCACCGCCGCCTGCCGGTTCCGCACCTGCAGGCATGGGCGCCGCCCGGCATGCGTGACCACCCGCGCCAGGTAGCTCCGGCTATCGATTTCGGCCGCGAGCTTTTCCAGTTCAGCAATCAACTCATCCACGTACGCAATGTTCGCGGGCGGTCACCCACGCTACGTTTCACGGATCGTGATACAGCGGGAACTTGCCGTCAGGACAAGTTCATGCGCGCCGCGAGCCGGTGCAGTTGCTCAGGCACCCGCCGTTGGATATCCAGCAGCCGCGTCACGGTCTCGCGCGCCATCGGGTGATAGCGGGTGCGCTGCGGCGCGAGTTGCTCGGCCTGCCATACGCAGGCCAGCGCCTTGTCGGTCTTGCCCTGCCACAGCCAGGCACGGGACAGGTCGATGTAGTGGTGACTGGAGCGTTCCCTGGGCAGGTCGGCAGGAAGTGTCAGCGCGGCGCCGCGCCGGATGGCTTCGTCAGCGTCACCCAGTTCCACTGCCACGGCCACGCCGTGTATGCCGACATTCGCCGGGCCGAACAGCAGCCCGTAATCTCGGGTATCACGGCCGATCCGGTCCGAGACTTCAAGCGCGTGTGCGAGGCGATCCCAGGCGGGCTGGGCGCGGTTCGCCCGCGCCGCCATGATGGCCGCCCGCAGATGCACCGTGCCCAGGACGCTCAACGTCCCTGGATCGCCGGACTGCCCGCCGTCAAGGCCCTGCCCCGCGCGGTCCAGCAGCGCCATCCCCCCGTCCCACGCACCCGTCGCCAAGAAAGCCGACGAACGCCGGATCGCCGCAACCGGGCGCAACAGCGGATCGTCGGCCCGCTCGGCTGCCCATGCCATCCGCTCAACCGCCAGTGCGAACAAATCCATGTAGCCCAGCTTGTAGGCCATCGAGTCAACAGCGGCGTAGGCGTCAGCCAGCAGGCGAAACGCCCGCGCCTGCTCGCCCCCGGTCGCCTCGTGAACCTGGACAGTCAATTCCTTGATCAGCGCAGGAAGGATGCCGCCTAGCTCTACGTAACCCGCCTGCATCCGCAAGCGGCTCACCTGCTGGGTGACCCGGCCCAGTTCACCAAGCGCACGCGCCGGGACGTCAAGCTCCGGGGGGATGTCCCAGTACACCAGCGCCTGGCGGATCAGCGGGATGGCGGTGTGAATGCGGTCACTGCGCGCATCGACACCCCGGTATGGCTGGCCCGTCAGGTCCGTCACATCGACGTTCAGCGCTCGCGCAACAGCCGCGATCAGGGACGGCGTCGCGGGCTTGTGACCCCGCTCTACCTGCGCTATCAGGCTCTTGCTGCATGGAACCTTCGCTGCCAGCGCCATCTGTGTCAGGTCCCGCAACTTACGTGCATGCGCTATCCGCCGCCCGATCTGGTCGGCGCCAGCGTCAGACATGCGCCCAGCCCTTTCCGATAGCTCGCGCGATCCAATGCCTTCAGGATATGCGCGCAGCCCTGGCCGCTGCCGGGCCGATCGCGCAGGCGTCATGGGCAACAACCGGGCGCGGAATAACTCCGCGTCGCACTGATCGGCCTATGTTGCGCTTCACGGCTGGCGAATGGCGTGCGTTCGTTCATGGCGTGAAGTCGGCCGATTCCGGCGACTGACAGCCGACAAGCCGAGCGCGGCCTTGCACCGAAGCATCCTGGAGACAGGCAGGATTGGACCGGAGGGCCCCATGATCAGTTATGCGGTCGTCATCGAGCGTGCTGACGACGGAGGATACGGTGCATGGTGTCCCGACCTGCCCGGCTGCGTGGCGCTCGGCGACACAGAAGACGAGGTTTTGGACGAGATGCGTCGCGCCCTTGAGTTCCATCTTGCCGAGCTGCGCGAAGACGGCCGGCCCATCCCGCATCCGTCAACCGTCGCGGCGACGGTTATCAGCCTCGATGCGGCCTGACCTGACATCGGCCCGTTTAGGATCTGACGTAACCGCGCGCCTTCCGTAGACTTCTCTCGATGCCCGATTCCGCCGTCGCCGTCCGTTCCGCGAAAAGACTCCTGGTCCGGCACCCGCATGTCGGGCCCGGCGGGGCCGGGCGGCCCGCCTGGCTGCCGGTGTGGTCGGTACCCGCCGCGCTGCGGGCGCTGCGCGCGACGATCGTCGTGCCCGGCCTGTTCGCGTTGACCTACAAGGTCATCGGCGACCTGCAGATGACGGTGTTCGCCGTGTTCGGCGGATTCGCCATGCTGGTCATGGCCTCGTTCGGCGGAACCAGGCGGGACAAGGCCGTCGCGCACCTCGGCCTCGCGGTGACAGGCAGCGTCGTGCTGATCATCGGCACCGCGGTCAGTGGGTCCGCGTGGCTGGCGGCGATCGTCACCGTCCCTGTGGCGTTCGCGATCCTGTTCGCCGGCGTGGCTGGGCCGAACCCCGCCTCGGGCGTCACCGCTGCCCTGCTCGCCTACGTACTGCCCGTGGCCTCTGTCGGCACGGTGAGCATGATCCCGTCCCGCCTGGCGGGGTGGTGGCTAGCGGCCGTGGCCGCCACCGCGGCCGTGCTCATGGTGTCGCCGAGATCGCCTGGAGACAGGCTGCGGGCGGCCGCTGCCGGTTCGGCGACCGCGCTGGCCGCCCACCTCGAGGCCGCAGTGCGCGGTACGGCGACACCGGCCGACCGGGAGCAATCCGTCGCGGCCAAGCATGAGCTGATGAGCTTGTTCGCGGCCACGCCGTACCGGCCGACCGGGCTGGCGACCGCCGACCAGGGACTCGCCAACGTCGTTGAGCTGCTTGAGTGGTGTACCGCGCTGGTCTGTGACGCCCTCGACGGCCACCTCGATCTGCGTCAGGCCGCGCCCGCGGACCGTGAGCTGCTGAGCGCGGCCGCAGCGGTGCTACGCGACGTCGCGGGCCTGCTGCGCGGCCAGGCCGTCACGCCAGGCGTGGAACGGCTCGAACGCGCGCGCGCGGCAAGCGCCGCCCATCAGCGGGAACTGTCCGGCGATCGCGCCGCGGTCCGTATCGCCGCCGCGCATGCCGTGCACGCGCAGGCGATTGCCGTCACCGCGCGGGCCATGGCCGCGGACGCTATGATCGCCGCCCGGCAGGCCGACCCTGAGACGATCGCCGTCGAACGCCGCCGCTGGTACGGCGGGCAGGAAGACGGCCCGCTGGCCCGCCGGCGGCTCCCCGGCCTGGCCGGTGCGGCCGGGTTGGCGGCGAGGCACGCCAGCATCCGCTCGGTGTGGTTCCGCAGCAGCGTGCGCGGTGCCGTCGCCCTCGCCGCCGCGGTCGCCGTGGCTGACGTCAGCAGCGTTCAGCACGGGTTCTGGGTGGTACTCGGCACCCTGTCGGTACTGCGAACCAACGCGGCATCCACCGGGTCCACGGTCCTGCGGGCGCTGGCTGGAACCGTTGTCGGATTCGTGGTCGGCGCCGCCTTGATCCTGGCCATCGGCACCGGAACGACCGCCCTGTGGGTGGCGTTGCCCATCGCCGTACTCGTCGCGTCCTACGCGCCAGGGACGGCGCCCTTCGCGGTCGGCCAGGCGGCGTTCACGATCACCGTCGTGGTGCTCTTCAACCTGCTCGCCCCCGCAGGCTGGCGGGTCGGCCTGCTGCGGATCGAGGACGTGGCCATCGGCTGCGCGGTGAGCCTGGTCGTCGGGGTCCTGTTCTGGCCACGCGG
>WNFX01002508.1_pt1 | contig 18596 bp, 12 predicted proteins | sample 5400111 | NCBI WGS metagenome assembly WNFX01 (sample SAMN13153363, study PRJNA577476) | soil metagenome | isolation source: 40 cm soil or saprolite under grassland replicate 1 | place: USA:California | collected 2016-06-15 | reverse complement strand
ATTCACGAGTGAATGGATTCTTTACAATATTTTGGAAATGAAATTTATCGAAGGACGGAAAGTGCGGGAGGTGGCGACAAGACTGGCAATGTCTGAAGCCGATCTTTATCGCAAGCAGCGCGTTGCCGTTGAGGCGGTCGCCCGCGCCATCCTCGATATGGAACAAAACGAAGCATTACAGTAAGGAGAATCTCATGGAAGCCAATAACAGTAACACAAAACGGAAGTATGAAAACCCAATGCCCGTTACCGACGAAAGTTGGTGGGAATCAGTGCTGGCAGAGGAGCGCCAGCATATACCATCCCGCACATCACAAGGCATAACGAAGCCAAAAGTTGTTTCTCCGACAAAGGCTGAGTCAGTGTCAGCGGCCCAAGCCGTGCAAATGGATTGGAATACGATCAAAGAGTTATATTCAAACGATCGTATCATTCAAATGAAGGTAGTGAGTCACAATCGTGGCGGTTTGTTAGTGGAGCAGAACGGGCTATCCGGGTTTATTCCATTTTCGCATCTGATCGATTTGGCTGGCAGGGAACAGGAAACGGATCGGGATGCGAGTCTTGAAACTTATGTTGGTAAAACATTGAACCTCAAAGTAATCGAATGTGTACCAGAAGAAGGACGGGTCGTCTTTTCTGAGCGTTCTGCGCTTGCTGAACCAGGCAGACGGACTGAACTGTTTCACCAGCTTCAAGCGGGCTCACATGTGAAAGGCACCGTAACCAATATCACGGATTTTGGTGTCTTCGTTGATCTAGGTGGTGTAGAAGGACTGATCCATATTTCTGAACTGTCGTGGGGACGCGTGGCGCATCCCCATCAAATTGTTAAACTAGGCGAAGAGATCAATGTTCAAGTGTTGGATATCTCTGCTGAACGATGTAGGGTTGCGCTGAGTTTGAAGCGTATCACCTCGAACCCATGGGAGCGTGCTTCAGTTGATTTCCCTGTTGGATCGGTTCATAATGCAATCATTACTAGTGTGATGTCCTATGGCGTATTTGCACGTATTGAAGCTGGTGTCGAGGGGTTGATCCATGCTTCAGAAATGGTGCTTGAACCAAACCAATCCCCACGTGAATTGCTTTTTGAAGGGCAGGAACTTCAGGTTCGTATTTTGCATGTTGACGAGGCGCATCAACGCATGGGACTGAGTTTGCTGTTGCAGGGTACCGCATAAATCGCTAAATGATAAATTTTATTGACTCTCAAAATTGTTTGGAAAAGTTTAGTAATTTATGAGACAAGCGGTAAATCAATAATGTCAAAAAGCTCTGAACCACAACACACCTACGAGTCAGAGATTCGCGATGATTGGCTTGATCGTGTTGCGCGCTTCAATCAACACTTTGGACGTTTCGCGCACGATGCACTCGGCGTATTATTGATCGCGGCTGCACTCATGATCTTTCTCGCGCTGCGAGAATACACAGCAGGTATGCTGCTAACTCCGTTGGTAGACAAGCTTTCGTTGTGGTTTGGATGGGGTGCATACCTTGTTATCATTGCTATTGCATATTGTGGATATGCTTTACTACGGCGTGGTGTAACGCCGTTACCGTGGGGGCGACTCTTCGCTCTCGAACTCGCTGCATTCTTGACCCTGGGCCTGCTCGCTGCTATGAATGGCAATTCTCTCGTCCGAGCAGAATCACATCTAGATGGTGGTCGCATTGGTTGGGGGATGGTCACTGTATTTTGGAAGTTTGGAAAAACAGGCGGGACTCTCTTGATGTTGATTCCTTGGCTTCTCGCATTGATGAGTGGATTCAACTTGTGGGCACTGCTTGAACGCTCGTTATTGAAACTTGCGGGTGAGAATCCGTCTGTGGAAACAGTTGCCCAGCCTGAGATCAAGAATGAAGAGCCTGTCGTCAAAGAGGAAAAGGATAAGCAGCCACGTAAGAAGCCTACACAGTTGCCACCTGAATTTCGAAAATCCTTGCGCGTTTCTGAACATCAAGATAAAAAACCTGCCGCGCCGCGTGAGCGCGATGAGCATCTGCCTTCGCTGAGCATTTTGTTGGCAGATCAAAACACGCGCCCCGATGAGCGGACGATCAACCAAACAGCAGGCATGATCGAGAAGACACTGGCTGAATTTGGGATTGTCGCAACAGTGATTGGTTTCCGTGTGGGACCCACAATCACACAATTTGCTGTGCAGCCTGGTTTCATGAAAAGAGGCGGAAATACAACTGAAGAGGAAGCACAACAGATCAAAGTGCGCGTGGCACAGATCGCTTCTTTGCAGAAAGATTTAGCGCTCGCGCTTTCCGCGGAACGTTTGCGTATTGAAGCGCCCGTACCTGGTAAACCGTATATTGGCATTGAAGTGCCGAACTCGCATACTTCAGTGGTGCGTATGCGTTCAATTTTGGAAACCGATGCATTTCACAAAATTGGTACTCCACTTGCAATGGCCCTAGGACGCGATGTTTCTGGTCAGCCTGTGGTTGCAGATTTAGCGCGTATGCCACACTTATTGATTGCAGGCGCGACGGGTTCTGGCAAATCTGTTTGTATCACGTCCATTGCAGCTTGTTTGGCAATGAACAATCCGCCAGAAGATTTGCGTATGGTGATGATCGACTCCAAGATGGTTGAGTTATTGCGCTTCAATGGCTTGCCACACCTTTATGGAAAAGTTGAAACGAATATTGAACGTATTCTGGGTGTGCTACGTTGGGTGGTTGTGGAAATGGAGCATAGGTATCGATTGCTTGAAGCTGCCCATGCTCGCGACCTTGAAACGTATAATCGTCGCATGGCGCGTAAGAAAGAGGGTACTCCTCTTCCGCGCATCGTGGTTTTGATTGATGAACTAGCAGACCTGATGATGTCCACGCCAGATCAGACGGAGCATAATCTCGTCCGACTTGCGCAAATGGCGCGTGCCACAGGGATTCATTTGATCGTTGCCACGCAACGTCCGTCCACTGATGTAGTGACCGGTTTGATCAAAGCAAACTTTCCCGCCCGTCTCGCATTTGCGGTTGCCTCTGGTGTCGATAGCCGCGTCATCCTTGATACCACTGGTGCGGAGAGTCTCTTGGGGCGCGGTGATCTGCTTTTCCTCAACGCCGAGGTTGGTAACCCGATCCGCGCGCAAGGCGTTATGATAACGGATATGGAAATTGAACGCCTAATCGCCCACTGGCAGAAAGCGGTTGATGTCTCTACGGAGGCGCCACCTTGGGAGAAGCTATTGACCGAACCTGAAGAGAATGAAGATGAAGATCTGATGGAAAAAGCGGTTTCAATTGTTCGTCAGAGTCAGCGCGCTTCTGCCTCTTTATTGCAGAGGCGGTTACGTATTGGTTATCCGCGTGCCGCGCGTTTGCTCGATCGGCTCGAAGAGCGGGGAGTGGTTGGTCCCTCGCAGGGTGGAGGCAAAGAACGCGACGTTTTGCTTGGTCCACTGGATGAGGATGAAGCGGAAAGCGTTAAATAGAAGGGTATTTGTAAATTCAAGAGTTCAAACATAATTTGTTTTGCTGTTATCATTGTTCAATAATATTGCTCAGAGGAGTCTAATGGAGAAAACTGCCAAACGCATACCAATAAGGAAAACACTTACTGATTACTTGCGCCTATGGTTCAAGTGGTTCTTAGATCCGCTCGGCGGTTTTTTCAATCGATTGGGAATCACACCCAATATGATGACGATGCTCGGGCTAATTGGAAATTCTGTTGGTGCATATTTCCTGGCACGTGGGGAAATGCTGACAGGAGGCATCTTTGTCTTATTGATGACTCCGATCGATGCGCTGGATGGAACAATGGCGCGTCTACGCGGTGAATCAGGCGATTTCGGTGCGTTTGTTGATTCTGTAACAGACCGCTATTCTGAGCTGATCATTTACGGTGGACTCCTATATCATTTTCTCTATTTGGGCAAACCTTTGGGAGGATTACTTGTCTTTGGCGCGGCGGCAGGATCGGTGCTGGTCTCTTATGTAAAAGCGCGGGCAGAAGCTTTAGGATATGAAGCAAAGGTCGGCTTGCTCACAAGAGTGGAGCGCTATCTTGTCCTTGCGCCATCCTTGGTTTTCAATCAACTTTTTATTGGACTCACGATCATTGCTGTATTTGCGAATATCACTGCTTTACAGCGCATATGGCATGTCCGTAGGCAAGCGCACGCAAAAATGAAGAAACAGGAGATTTAGAAATGCCTGAAGGATTTCATCTCGGTCCGTTATTTATTCGATTTTATGGGATCATCCTCATGCTTGGGGCGGTGGCAGGAGCTTGGCTGGCAACACGCGAAGCCAAACGACGCGGATATGATCCTGAGATCGTTTGGGACTTGTTAACCTATTTGTTGATTGGCGGAATTATCGGTGCACGGCTCTGGCATATCCTTACTCCTCCGCCTTCATCAGGTATTACTGCTGGTTGGTATTTCACGCATCCACTCGATGCACTTGCAGTTTGGAAGGGCGGACTGGGAATTCCAGGCGCGGTGATTGGTGGAATTATTGTTTTGTATTTTTACACTCGTAAGCATAAACTTAATTTCGCTGATTGGACTGACATCGCTGCGCCGTGTATTGCGCTCGGTCAAGCGATTGGACGTTGGGGGAATTTCTTCAACCAGGAACTTTATGGCGCACCGACAAATCTCCCTTGGAAGATATTCATCGATCCTGCGCACCGATTGGCTGGCTACCTTGATGTGGAGTATTACCACCCTTTGTTCCTTTACGAGTCGATTTGGAATCTTGCGAATATGTTCCTGCTCTTATGGGTTTCACGTCGGTTCGCAGATCGTTTGAAAAAAGGCGACATTTTCCTTATCTACTTGATCGTTTACCCCATTGGGCGCTTCTTCCTTGACTTTTTGCGGCTGGATGCTTCGCTAGTTGCTGGCATTAACATCAATCAGACGCTCATGGCTATTGTTGCAGTGTTGTCAGTATCAGCGTTGCTTTGGCGGCATCGTCGTGAATCCTCTTTAGCTCCGGCAGGAGACACTTAAGAAGGACTGTTGTCTTATTGACCGAAGAAACGTCTATGCTATGCTACGCTGCGCGCTTCACAGCGTCACAGACAGGTGACAAATGATCGAAACAAATGATCTAGGCAAACAATTTAATAATGATTTCTGGGCGGTAGACGGTGTGACCTTAAATGTCCAGCCTGGAAAAATTCTGGCATTGCTCGGGCAGAATGGCGCGGGCAAGACAACCACGGTTCGAATGCTTACCGCTTTATTACGTCCTACTCGCGGCTCGGCGCGTGTGGCCGGTTATGATGTAACCAAAAATCCGCAAGAAATTCGTGCGAATGTAGGAGTGTTGACTGAACAGCACGGTCTCTATATGCGTATGACAGGCGAGGAATATCTCGAGTTCTTTGGAAGGGTCTACGGACTTGATCCAAAGACAAGAAAAGCACGGAGTGATTATCTGCTTCAATATTTCGGTCTTGTGGAAGCAGCGCAACGTCGCTGTGGTGAATATTCAAAAGGAATGAAGCAGAAACTTGCTTTAGCCCGTGCGTTGATTCATGACCCATCCGTATTGCTGCTGGATGAGCCAACTTCAGCGATGGATCCTGAGTCTTCGCGGTTGGTGCGTGATGAGATCGCCCGTCTGCGTTCGTCCCAGCGGACAATCGTTATTTGCACACATAATCTTGCTGAGGCAGAGGCATTGGCAGACTCGATTGCGATCATCTACCGCGGCAAAATCTTATTGAATGGCACACTAGATGAATTGAAGCGGATTGTTTTAGGTCCGGTGGAATATGAGGCGCAATTTGCTCAGAATTTCGATGCGGGTGAGTTGGATCTACCGCGAGGCGTGACTCTGGCTGCTCGAAGCGCGAACAGTTTACGGTTTCGCATTGAAGCACCGCAGGTGGTCAATCCAATGCTTGTGCATGCGTTGACATCCCGGAATGCTCCCTTGGTTTCGTTCCAGGAAGTTCCACGCAGACTCGAGCAAGTTTATCTCAAGACTATGGCAGATGCACAAGGGGTGGTGTATGCGGCATAATCTTTCAGCGATTTGGATGGTGGCGCGACGCGAATTCACGGACCAATTCCGTGATTGGCGAATCGTGGTGCCGATGTTTATACTGGTTACATTATTCCCCTTTATCGCCGATGATATGACTCGTCAGGCTGTGAATTTTATGAACCGTTTCGGGGGCAGCCTCATCCTAGATCACCTTATCCCATTTGTGGTATTGGTGATCGGGTTTTTCCCGTTGTCATTCACATTAGTGGTTGCGCTTGAGTCTTTCGTTGGCGAAAAGGAGCGCGGCACGATCGAGCCGCTTTTGAGTTCACCGCTTGAAGACAGGCATATGTATCTAGGGAAGTTATTGGTTGGCATCACCACGCCACTAGTCTTCAGTTATGCGTCAATTGCGATCTATTTAATTATGGTCTCGCGCCGCGCTGTAGCGTTCCCCAGCGCCTATATGCTCGCCTTGATCCTTTTGCTAACGTTCGCTCATGCAGTTTTGATGGTCAGTTCTGCGATTGTCATCTCTGTACAGGCTACAACGATTCGATCGGCGAATCTGCTCGCCTCCTTTGTAGTGGTACCAGTGGCATTCCTTTTGCAAGGTGAGACAGTGTTAATCTTCTGGGGAAATGAAGACGTGTTATGGTTTGCTATCGTTGGGGTCACTTTACTGGCAACGTTACTGGTTCGCTTGGGACTTTCACATTTCCGCCGTGAATATTTGTTGGGTCGTGAGATCGATACACTTAACCTCAAACTAATTGGGCGTACATTCCGAGACCGATTCAAAGGTCAGGCCACATCTATCTCTGAATGGTACCGTAAAGAACTTCCAATTACATTAAGACAACTACGCCAACCGCTTATGGTTGTCTTGGGGCTTGGGCTCGTTGCTGGGATTGCGAGTTACATGTGGGTGGTTACAAATGTGCCCTCTTATGTAGAACTCACTCCTGAACGTATCACTGAGTTCAAGACTCTCATCGCGGATAATCTGACTAACCTTGATACATTGGGCGAACGACTTCCAGCACCTGTTCTGTTCTATCATAATGCTCGGACAACAGTGGCATTTCTTTTGCTTGGATTGGTCTCTTTTGGTACGCTTGGACTAACCCTATTCATTGGGAACATCGCGCTGGTTGGAGGCGTTTTAGGTGCAGCTCACTTGGTTGGCTATTCACCCTTGCTTGCATTTGCGGCCGGGATTTTGCCTCACGGGATTTTTGAGTTATCAGCAGTTTTCCTGGCAACGGCTGCAATGTTGAAAGTGGGAGCGCAATTGGTTACTCCTCAACCCGATAAAAGCCTCGGAGAAATTTTATTACTCTCACTTGCAGACTGGTTCCGTATATTTGTTGGACTTGTCCTGCCGCTCTTAGCAATCGCAGCTCTGGTTGAAATTTATATCACACCTCTATTAATTAAACTGGCATTTCCATACTTGTAGCTATGAGGCCTTAATGCCAAAAGTCATTATTTTGGGTTCTTCGAATGCTGTCCCCTCCATTGACCATGAGAATACCCACCTTGTTATTGTTGGTGAAGAGCGCGTGATACTTGTGGATTGTGTGAGTAATCCCGTTGTGCGGCTTGAGCAGGCTGGGATAGATTTCAATGATCTAACAGATATTATTATTACACATTTCCATCCCGATCATGTTTCAGGAGTTCCTCTTCTCTTGATGGACATGTGGCTCATGGGGCGCACCAAGCCGCTCAACATCTATGGCTTGCACTACACCATGGATCGTCTCGAAGACTTGATGGGATTCTATGGCTGGGATGAGTGGCCCAATTTCTTCTCGGTTGGGTTTTATCGCTTGCCCGAGGCGGAAATGGCATATGTACTCGATTGTGAGGAATTCAAGATTCGTTCATCCCCAGTCCATCATATGATCCCAACAATTGGCTTACGTGTGGAATGCAAGAATCCGGGCAAGATTCTTGCTTATTCGTGTGATACTGAGCCGTGTGAGCAAACAGTTCGTCTGGCTGATGGAGTGGATATTCTCATTCATGAAGCCGGTGGCGCGACCTTTGGACATTCTTCTGCAGAGCAGGCGGGGGAAATCGCTGCAAAAGCTGAAGTTGGCAAGTTATATTTAATTCACTATCCTACCGGACAGTTCGCAAAAGGGGATATTGCCGCGGAAGCCAGAAAAACATACCAAGGCGAAGTAATTATTGCCAAAGATTTTATGACAATTGAATTATAAAGTGACTGTCACTTTATTGTCTGAGAACTACCAGCCGTTGATATATGGCTCCCACTCCTGATAATCATCCAAATGCCTACCAAAAATATATAGCGCATTTGCAGGCGGCTCGTTGGGTATATGGAGCAATTTCATATGCGCCTCCTCAACCCTGCGTCCACCTTTGCGATGATTGCAGTGAGGGCACGCTGCTACAACGTTTGTCCAAATGTGTTGACCGCCCAAATGACGCGGCATTACATGATCCACAGTCAAGCCACCATCACGTTTTCCGCAATACTGGCAAGTATAATTGTCGCGGCGGAAAACTTCGCGGCGGGTCAATTTGACGTGTGGACGCGGCCGATGAACCTGGTTCTCCAGTCGAATCACTGAAGGACGGGGCAGCAATTGTTTCACCGTTCGAATGTGTCCACGCCCGTTAACGACCATATCCGCTTTGCCCGCCAAGAGCAAGCCGACAGCTCGCCGCGTGGTACAAACATTGATCGGTTCAAAATTAGCGTTAAGAACTAGCACCGGCTCATGCATACTGCCTCTATAACAGGCACGATTATACTGCTGATTTTTTGAATTCGGAAAACCAGCGCTTCGTCATGTTATGAAATTGTCACCCGCTGGACTGGATTACTACATCCAGCCCAGCCGGGCTAATTTGTAGGAGAGCAAATGAAGGTATTGATTGCAGGTGGATCAGGTTTTCTTGGCACCTCACTCAAAGATTCACTTGGTAAAGATCATCATGACGTTTTCATTTTGACGCGCCGCGCTCCTAAATACCCGAATGAAATTCAGTGGGATGGAAGAACCACAAGTGGGTGGGGACATCTTGTCAATAACATGGATGCTGTAGTGCACTTAACGGGATATGGATTGGAACACTGGCCATGGACAAAACGTCAAAAACAGAGATTTGTGGACTCTCGCGTTCTTCCCGGACGTGCGCTTGTTTCCGCCATACAAGCTGCTTCGCGTCGTCCAAGCGTTTTCCTGCAAACCTCCGGGATCAACCGTTATGGTTTGCGTGGTGAGGGCATCGCGGACGAAGCCACTCCTCCAGCCAAGGACTTCCTGGCGCAGCTCACCATCAAATGGGAAGACGCGACCAGCCCGGTCGAAGAGCTTGGTGTGCGCCGCTTGATCACACGAAATGCAGTGGTACTTAGTCGACGCGGTGGATTGTTCCCACTGATGGCACTTCCTGCGCGTCTCTTCTTCGGCGGAAAATTTGGCAATGGCGAACAAGCCATGCCATGGATTCACCTTGTGGACCAAACCAATGCGCTCCGCTTTTTACTTGATAATGAAAATGCACGCGGTCCTTATAACCTAATTTCGCCAACCCCTACATCCAACGCGGAGTTTATGCGCGCTGTCGCAAAAGCTTTGCATCGTCCTTACTGGTTCCAAGTGCCCAAGTTCTTGCTTCGAATGACATTGGGCGAGATGAGCGTTCTCTTAACTGAAGGGCGATATTCTCAGCCCAAACGTTTGATAGAATTGGGCTTTCAGTTTCAGTTTGGTAAGCTGGAAGATGCGATGAAAGATTTGTTGACTTAAACATAAGTCGTGCGAAGGTCTTTTCTCGCTGGTGTATTTATAATTAACCAAATCTTCACAGGGCCTGCACCAGATAAATGTGGCACGGAGCCCAACTTCAATAACATTGTCAATCCACTCACATAGGAGATTCTGTCAACTATCTCCTTGCACAAACACGAGCGGCATGATCGCGAGTGCAGTATAATTAGAACAATTGTGCTATAGAAAGGAGATGGCGGCTTTGCCTTGAAAGGCTTCCACCGCCTAAATATTATGAAACGTATCCTGATTTTTGTTTGTTTGCTGCTAGCCGCCTGTAATCTGTCTAATGCATCTCAATCTGATTCCCCAGTGCCTACAGCATATATAGATCCATCTTATCCCACAGTTGAATCCCCACCGGTTACTTCGCTGCAAACTTCGAGCGGCATCGAAGTCCGCGCGGACCGCGCTTGGCGGGATGGCAAACAAGTTAATGTAGATGTCTGCTTCACCTTGTTGGATGCATCCGATTGGTCAATTTGGAGTGCGAGCCTGCAATACCCTGGCGCATCCATTCTAGATTTTGGTTCGACTATGCTTAGTTTGCAGGAACCGGTTGAAGGGAAATCAGGCTCACGCTGCGATACTCTTTCTTTTCTCAATATTCCCCCTGATGCAGATCTCTCTAATATGATCGTCACAATTGATGCAATTGCTGCACAGCCACGTGCTGAAGATTACTGCACGATCTATTTGCCGAAGATTCAACAGGCGCTGAGTGAACGCGGTATTGCCATTACGCTCAATTGTACGGATGTCAATGGTGTGCAGACCATGCAAATTTCAAGTAAACCAGACACCATGTCTCAAGAAGAGGCGGAGCAACTTGTCTACAGCGATGAATTCTATACGGTCAAAGGTCCATGGTCGTTCACCTTCAATCTTGGTCAGTGATGTTGTATAATCGGCTCGTGTTTGATTCAAAGTTCACTGGCAAATATTATTACACCCACACTTAAACTTGCGGTGGTGTGTTATAAACGCGCCCGCCATCGCGGGCGCGTTTTTATTTTGAAAGTAGGATAAATTGGCAATTTGTCCTACAGGAGGCATAATGAACATCGAAGAACAAGTTGAATTGCTCATGCAGGGCACGGAATATGGCGATGAGGAATTGAAGAAGGCGATGACCAACGAGTTGCGCCAGCGATTGCTTGACACGCAGAAAGAAAGCAGACCCTTGCGCGTGTATTGCGGATTTGATCCGACTCATGTTGATCTTCATTTGGGGCATACGATCCCCATGCGCAAGTTACGTCAGTTTCAGGATTTAGGTCATGATGTGACATTTCTCATTGGAAATTACACCGCGCTAGTTGGCGATCCTTCGGATAAGAATAAGGCGCGTCCTATTCTGACCGAGGAACAGGTTGCTGTAAATTCGCGGACGTATACCGAACAGGCTTTCCGCGTGCTCAACCGTGACAAGACCAAGATTCGTTATAATGGTGAATGGTTAAGTGAGTTATCCCTCATTGATTTGATCCGTTTAGGGCAAAACTTCACTGTTCAACAATTTTTGGCACGAGAGAATTTCGCCAACCGCCTTGATAAGGGTGAACCTATTTACCTACACGAGACTTTTTATGCATTGATGCAGGGTTACGACGCGGTCGCTCAACAGACCGATGTCCAAGTAGGTGGTACAGATCAATTGTTCAATATCATCGTTGCTGGACGCAAGTTGCAGGAAGCCTTGGGACAAAAGCCATTGGTTGGAATCATCACGGGCATTTTGCCTGGCACTGATGGCGTGCAACGCATGTCCAAATCAACGGGCAATATCGTGCCAATCAATACTGGCGCTGAGGATATGTATGGCAAGCTCATGTCTATTCCTGATTTTGCCATGGGCATGTATATGCGGCTTGTCACACGCTGGAGTCCACCTGGAATTGAGGCGATTGAAAAAGAAATTGAATCAGGCAAATTACACCCCCGCGATGCGAAAATGAAACTTGCATATGAGATCACGAGCATTTTCTATAATGATGCGGATGCGCAAAAAGCGCAGGATGCATTCATCAAAACTTTTCAGCAAAAAGAAATGCCTGATGAGATGTCTGAGTATGAGCTACAGGTTGGTCAAACTGTGCTGGATGTCATCTTGGCTGCCAAGTTAGCGACAAGCAAGAGTGAGGCACGCCGGCTATTTGATCAGAGAGGCGTACGATTAGATGGTGAAACGATTGAACGAGGAGATGTGGCGTTCCCGCATCCGGGTGTGTTGCAGGTGGGTAAACGGAAGTTTTTAAAAGTGAAGTAGTTCTAAAAATGAGAAGCGGGCTGGTGGCACCTATTGCGTCACTAGCCCATTTATTTACCTTCATTTTCAATCATCGTAAGGAAAATCTCGACGATCTTTGGGTCGAGTATTTTGCCTGCAATCTCTTTGAGATGAGCTATAACCTTTTTTCGTGGCCAGGCTTTTCGATAAGGACGGTCTGATAACAACGCATCCCAATTATCAACGACAGAGAAAATTCGTGCCGGAAGCGGAATTTGCTCACCTTTTAATCCACGCGGATAGCCGCTCCCGTCCCAGTGTTCATGATGGCAGTAAGGAATATCTAGAACGCCGCGTAAAAATGAAATGGGTGACAGGAGGTTATATGCATGGACTGGATGCTGACACATTTCAGCCCATTCCCCTTTGGTCAGTTTTCCCCTCTTTTTGAGAATATCATCAGGGACGGCCATTTTGCCAATGTCATGAAGTAATCCCCCACGATGAATGTTCACCATTTCATTATCGCTGATCCCCATGTATCTTGCCAAGCGCATGGTCAGCTCAGTAACGCGGCGCGTGTGACCCTCTGTTTCCCGGTCGCGAAGCTCAAGCGCGCGAGCCCAACCCTCAAGTGTAGTGTCATATGCTTGGATTAATTCCTGATTCGAGCGCTGTAGATTCTCAAAGAGTTGAGAGCTATCTATCGCAATTGCAGCCTGCCCTGCCAACGTATGTAAAAATTCCATCCAATCGGGCCTCGGTGAAAGAGGCGCACGGTGAAAGACTTCAAATACACCTTTTATTTGTCCTTTTACAATGAGTGGAATGCCGATATAGGTCACAAACCCTTCACGTTTGACGAGCAGTTCATTGATGGTCTCAGGTGCATTTTGAAGATCAGTGATGTGACAGGTTTGTTGTTTCACAATGACCTGCCCAGCGAGTCCTTCGCCGATCCTCATTTGCGGACGTGTGGCGGATGGGATATTGAATCCAATACCGGTCAGATAGGTGAGGGTTTGCAAGTCAGGGTAATAAAGCCCGATGTTGACCGCGTCCACGTTGAGGTGACTGATAGTCTGATCCATTAAAATGTTTAAGGTCAGGCGCAAGTCAAAGGAGGATGCGATAGCAGAGTCAATATCGCGTAGTGATGTCAGTCTTCGAACCTGTTTCTGGCTTTGATCGTAAAGTTGTGCACGATGGATCGAATTGCCGACGATCTCTGCAAGTATGTTTAAAAGATTAATTTCCTCAGTAATCTGCCGTCCTTTTGCAAATGCGATGCTTAATACTCCAACAGGGCCCGCTGTAGATTGAATTGGAATACAAACTCCACCAAGCCCAGGCATTATACTGTCTCGATTTCCCTCGAACAGGAATCGGTCGCTCTTAAGATCAGATGAGATGTAGGTTTTTCCGATTCTGAACGTATGGCCAATAATCCCATCCATTAGACCTAATGATGCATGTTTAAGTTTTGCATCTGTGCCGCTTGCAATACGCTGAATGAGCATGTTATTCGTATGATCATAGAGCCAAACTGAGCCATGAGGAGTGTTGATTAATTGCAATGTCTCATTGAACAAGATTGGGAGCATCTCATCGACTGATTGAGCTGTACGTAAGGATGTGGAAATACGGTTGATAATTTCCAGTTCCTTCAAGCGCCGTTGGGCCTCGTCGTATAAGCGCGCATTTTCAATTGCGACCGCTGCTTGTTGGGCAAGACTTGTTAGAAATTCCAATTCTCTAGGCGCGAATTCTGTATCTACTCCCGAACGCCAGATTGCCAGCAAACCTGTGTGTTTATCTTTCATCAGAATAGGTACGCCCATGATATGCTCAAGAGGATTTTTCTCTGTGCCCTTTACGATAATCGCGCGTGGATCGTTCGCCGTATCATTGACAATTTCTCCAATGTTTTGCAAGGCAATATTTCCAAGAATTCCGGTTCCGATACTAAGTGGATCGTTCTTGATCTCTTCTGAATCTAGACCAAGAGCGGCAATGGCATGCAGAGTTGATGTGGTTGCATCTATCAAATAAACTGCACTGGTTTCAGCATGCAGCAGATTCATTGCGTAAGAGGCAATACGTTCCATAACTATATCTAGTTGAAGTGTAGAAGAGATATCGCGACCAACTTCTGCAATAGCCGCGGCTTCCTGTGCTTGACGATTCGTTTCCTGGAACAACTTTCCCGACTCAATGCATATGGATACTTGGTGTGCGATTCCAACAAGGAAATTTAATTCCGACTCATTAAATAAACCATTTTCCTTTAGTCTCCAGGCGTTAATAACTCCAATTGGCTTCCCGCGCAAAATTAATGGAGAAGACATTAAGCTTTCAAGTTTTTCTTCTTTCTCGGGAGTGCCAGGTACAATCACTCTACGCGAATCTTCGCTGGTGTTGTTAATGATTTCTGGTTTGCCCTTCAGGAAAATATTCCCTGTAATTCCCTCTCCAACTTTGCGAGTATGTGATAATAGTTCTCTTTGATATGTTCCATGTGCAGTCACGGTTTTGAGAGTAACGTTGTCTTCTTGGAGAAGATAAATGGCAACATGATTGGCGTTAAGTAAATCAAGGGCACGTTGCGTAATTTGATCTAGGATGGGAAGCACCTCACGTGTAGTCGCGATTTCGTTGGCGATATCTGCCAGCGCTTCTATAATCTTGGATCGCCGACTTTGTTCCTGAAAGAGGCGGGCATTTTCGATCCCCGCTGCTGCTTGGTTTGCAAATGCCATGGCCGTTTCAACAGTTGCCTCATCATAGCCCCCAGGTTCATTGCTATCCAACGTGATGCAGCCAACAACCTTACCTCGGGTGACCAGGGGAATTGCCATCCAGCCCCGAACTATGAAAGCATCTCCCCAATTCTTGAAACGGAAATCTTTTTGCGCGTCCTGCAATATGACAGGGCGACCTGTTCGTTTGATAAGCTGGAACAACTCATCATCTGCGGGAAACGAGAGGTTCGTTAGTTCATCGGCGCGAGGATATCCATGAGCCATGGCGATCCGTAATTGATCACCCTCAAGGAAGAAGACACTCGCGTTATCATAAGGAATCACTTGTTTGAGCGCTATCAGGATTTTTTTAACCACATGATTTGGGTCGAGCGTCGATGATATGACCGACGCGGCTTGCCGTAAGGTCTCTGCTTCTTGGCGTCGCTTTTGTTCAGATTCGAACAGCCGACTGTTTTCGATTGCGGTCGCGGCATGGGTAGCCAGCATTTCAAGCAAGGCTTGCTCTTCAATATTATAGGAGTCGGCTTTATAAGATTGGGCCGAGATCATGCCAATGACGTTGTCACCTATTCTCATAGGTACAGCCACGACTGATTGAACGTGTCTGGGTGAACCAAAGTGGATTACTTGCCTTTGTTCAATCTCTATCTCATTTGTGAGGATGAGGCTTGCGCCTTCATCGATAACCGTGCCAGTAAGCCCTTTACTACTTGGCACACTCTCGGGTTTGAGACGATTTCCTGCCTCAATGGTATATACAGACCTGTTCTTATTTTGAGTCTGATCTTGAAGTGTAATTATGAACACGTCACATGGCATCAGCTTACCAGCAGCTTCATGGATGGCAGTATAAATTTGTTCAGAGTCCTGACTAAAGCGGGTAATATCCTGGCTAATGCGGTGAAGGACAGCACGTCGTTCTGCGGCTCGAACAGCATCCTGATATAGCTGTGCCTTCTCGATCGCAATTCCCGCCTGGTTCGCAAATGTTTGAGCAACTGCGGCCTGTTCTTCAGTATAAAAGTTTTGTGCTCGATTATCCAAATTGATTAGTCCAAATACTTTCTCCCTAACCACGATAGGCACGCCCATCCAACTGCGGATGTACTCACTACCCGCGCGTTTTACGAATCGAGGCTCAGCTTGAACATCTGACAGGATCATTGGTTTGTGTTGATCTTGCCACAAGTCATTCCAGTCTCCCCACTTGCCGGCATCCCAGGAATATTTTAGGCCGATGTGCCGCTGACCTTCCGGGTGATTACGTACTGCTATAATTTCCAAGCAATCCTGATTAATTATTTCTATTGAGGCACTATCGTAAGGAACCACTTTTGCAATCGAGTCAAAAATAATCTCGTAAAGCATATTAATATCCAACGCAGTTGAGAGGGCCGCGGTTGCGGTCCGCAAGGTTTCAGCTTGTTCCCGGCGAACTAACTCCGATTTGTAAAGACGGGCATTTTCAAATGCAATCGCGGCAGAGTTGGCGAGTGCAGTAAGCAGATTCTCATCTCTTTCCGTATACGCATCCAGGTCTGGAGATTCGATATTGAGCACTCCAATCACTTTCCCGCGCGAGATCAGAGGCACACAGAGTTCGGATCGAATATTTCTCAATACTGGGAAATACCGCTTCTCCCGGGTTACATCCCCTGTACGAATAGGTTGCCCATGCTGTGCCACCCATCCAATAATACCGTCTCCAAGTTGGACTTTTTCATTGACAAGCAATTGCCTGTCCTTTTCATAATTTCCCGAGTCTTGAGCTTTTTGGCTGATTGCGATGAGATCTAAGCCCTGGCTTTGATCATCCAATAGATGGACAGACGCGAATTCATAACCCAACAATTCATCCATAGTGGTGATCAAGTTCTTACCGATAATTGCAGGCTCAAGGCTCAACGCCAATGAACGAGAGGCTTGATAGAGAGCCTCCAATTCTATGGCGCGCTGCCGTGCTTCTTCAAATGACCGCAATTTATCGGTTGCAGTTGCAAGCGTGTTCGCAATGGTAATGAGCAGACGTTCATCCCTCTCCGAATACGCATCTGGTTTTTTGCTCTCAGTATTGATTACCCCAATAACTTGACCACGCGAAATGATTGGAACACATAGCTCGGATCGCACACCATCGGTTACTTCAAAGTACGACGATTCTTTGGTTACATCTCCAGTGCGAATAGGTTTTCCCGTCTTAGCAACTTTGCCTGTAAGGCCCTGTGTCTCAGGCAATGGCCTGGAAAGGTTCTCTTGGCTTGTACCTCGATAGGACGGATGCGGTCTTAGAGTATTGGCGGTGCTATCAAAGAAAAGGATGCCAAAGTTATCAGGATAGAGCGTATCGCCAATGACAGTTGTGACTTGCTCTATTAATTGATCAACATGCAGTGCGTTAGATGCAGCTAGAGACGCGGAATGAAGAACCGCTAGTTCTTCCACTTGGCGTTGCAGGGCTGCTTCATCTTCCTTCTCTTTGGTAATATCAAGCAGAATTCCTTGCCAATAAATCGGATTTCTTTCGTTGTCATAAATGAGATTTGTATCCTCTTTGATCCACACTATTTTGCCATCGCGCCTAACAATCCGATACTCCTCAAGGAAACGTGATCCATTATCGAAAGATTTTTTGCTTGCTGCGCTGATTCTCTGACGATCCTCAGGGTGTACAGTCTTCATCCATATATTGGGGTCCGCGCACCATTCATCGGGAGTATATCCTGTCAGTTCCTGAATACGAGGACTTATATAAATGGTTGTTTCTGCTTCGTCTGTTTTATCTAGAAATACAACCGCTGTTATTTGTTCAATCAGAGATCGATACTTAACCTCAGCCTCACGCAACGCGGCTTGTTCACGCAAGTAACGGTTCTGTGCGATCGCGTTACTGATGACAATTGGCAAACGATGTAAGTAATCACTTTGCTTGACGAGATAATCTGCTGCGCCCGCTTTTAGGGCAGCGACTGCAATTTCTTGATCCCCTTGTCCTGTTACAAGGACAACTGCTGGAGGCGCTTTACGCTCACGGACCTTATTTAGTAAGTCTAGGCCTGTCCCATCCGGAAGGCGCAGATCACTTAAGATCAAATCAATATTTGGTTCTATATCAAGAATCTTTAGCGCGCTACTAATCGTCTCTGCATGAATCAGATGAAACTCTTGATGGAGATTCTCCTCCAGAGTTCGTTCTGCTAGCATAACGTGGGCAATTTCGTCTTCTACATACAGAATCTTCATTGTAAGGGTCAACTCGTACAAATGAGATAAAAACAATTTTCAAAAAATAGCTATGAATTCATTATAAAGCAAAGATTGATTATATTAACAACAGTGAGATAATAAAATTGTTAAGCGCAAAAAAGACGCCTCGCGGCGTCAATGGTCAATCTATAATATCTCACCCGCATGCACGCGTAGGTGTCGTAAATTACCAGAGGCGTCGAGGGGATTCGAACCCCTGATGAGGGTTTTGCAGACCCTTGCCTTACCACTTGGCCACGACGCCACATTTACCGCTTGTCTTTTTGGTTATTGAGCTTTGGGATGTTACGCGGTACTTCGTAAACTACTGAGCGGGCGATGGGATTCGAACCCACGACCTTCTCCTTGGCAAGGAGACGTACTACCACTGTACTACGCCCGCATTTCTAGGCCAAAGTTACTGACCGAGAGTGCCGAGACACAGAATCGAACTGTGGACACCGCGATTTTCAGTCGCGTGCTCTACCAACTGAGCTATCTCGGCCAGATATTTTGTTGTTAAGCGTTCGTGATTTTACTAGGTGAGATAGGGATTGTCAAGCAAGCACCTTG
>WNFX01005256.1_pt1 | contig 18613 bp, 20 predicted proteins | sample 5400111 | NCBI WGS metagenome assembly WNFX01 (sample SAMN13153363, study PRJNA577476) | soil metagenome | isolation source: 40 cm soil or saprolite under grassland replicate 1 | place: USA:California | collected 2016-06-15 | reverse complement strand
TTGCACAGCAACGTGGCTACAACAGCGAGCGTGCTGAACTACATTTGGCTTGCGCTGGTTTTGCTCGCGGTGGCGATCGGCGGCTGGAACGATCGTTTGAAAGATGTGACCGAAGGCGCATTCGATGGCGCCAAGACGGCGGTCACCATCGCACTGGGTCTGATAGGTATCATGGCGTTGTGGCTGGGCGTGATGCGCCTGGCCGAGCGTGCAGGCCTTGTACAACGGATCGCGCGCGGTCTGCGCCCTATCATGCGCCGGCTTTTCCCGGATGTTCCACCCGAACATCCGGCGATGGGTTCGATGGTAATGAACATGTCAGCTAACATGCTCGGTCTCGGCAATGCAGCTACGCCCCTTGGCTTGCGCGCAATGCGCGATCTGGAATCGCTCAATCCTCGACCGGGCGTGGCGACCAATGCGATGTGCACGTTCCTGGCAATCAACACCAGCTCTGTGCAGTTGATTCCAGCGACCGCAATCGCAATCCTTGTCGCGTCGGGATCGACAAGACCAACCGCAATTGTCGGCACTGCGCTGCTCGCGACGCTCTGCGCAGCGAGCGTGGCAGTCATTTCCGTAAAACTCCTGGAGAAATTGCCGGCTTTTCGGATCTCGCCGTCGAATGTTTCTACTCTCGAGCACGCGGCGAAATTGCCGAATCCGGTGGGGCGAGACTCTGTCGAGCCGAAGAATTCTGCGGGGACCAGCGATCCCGGCTACAGCGGCAGCGTCGCCCTGCAGGAACCGATGAAGCGATTGTCGATCTGGGGTTTGATTGCGCTGAGTGCGCTGGTTGTTCTCTTCATCGCGCTATTTGTTCGGATGGTGGCGCCTACCTTGTTTGGTGCCCCAGTTGCGGCAACTACGGCGGCGCAGAATGTTTTTGTGCGCAGTGTGAACGCCTTGTCGATCCTGGCGATACCGTTTCTCCTGAGCTTCTTTCCGCTGTATGCAGCGGCGCGTGGCGTGAAAGTTTATGACGAGTTTGTCGAGGGCGCGAAGGAAGGATTCGGCGTGATTCTCAAGATCATTCCATTTCTCGTGACGATGCTGGTGGCGATTGGGATGTTCAAAGGCGCCGGCGGCATCGATTTGTTGAGCCGCCTGCTTTCACCAATTCTGACTCCGCTGCAATTTCCGACAGACCTGCTCCCTCTTGCTTTAATGCGTCCGCTCAGCGGGAGCGGGACGCTAGCTCTGCTCACGGACATTGTGCATCGTCTCGGGCCAGACAACATCGTCAGTCTGACCGCGGCGACGATCTATGGAAGCACTGAGACCACGTTTTACGTCGCGGCCGTTTACTTCGGAGCTGTGGGAATAAAGCAGACGCGTCACGCTATTCCCGCGGGTTTGCTTGCCGATCTGACAGGGGTGGTCGCTTCAGTGATTATTTGCAGGGCAGTGCTTGGTTAGATTGACGGCGCGCCCAGGGGTCTCGCCGTAGCATAAATTTTTCCCTCGCCAGCCGGTGAGTTGTTCTTTTATCGTGCGACTTTTCACAAATGATTCAACGTGATTATCTCATTATCGGAAGCGGGATCGGCGGGGCGAGCGCCTGTGAAGGGATTCGCCGCCACGACAAGCGCGGAAGCGTTACGCTGGTCGGCGCGGAGGTCTTTCCTCCTTACAAGCGCTGGATTCTCTCGAAGAGCTTTTTGCGCGAAAAGAATCCTCAACTCAAAAAATTACAGGAACCCGAAGAACGCTGGTACCAGGCGCACAAGATCGAAACGCGATTCGGCACGGTCGTGACGCAGTTCAACATCGACCGGCGTCTGGCAGTGCTTGCTAACGGTGAAAGCATTGAATTCAACAAAGCGTGCCTAGCCATGGGAAGTCGTCCGGTACGACCGCTGGTAGCCGGAGTCAGTCTCGGTAACGTGATCTATCTGCGAACCATTCGTGACGCGCTCGCGTTAAAAGAGATGGCGAACCTGGAGAAGACCGTGATGGTCGTGGGCGGCGGACTCCTCGCATGTGAGGCGGCATCGAGTTTGCGAATGATGAAACTGAAGGTCGGCCTCATGCATCGCGATTCCTATTTGCTAAACCGCTATCTCGACGCGGATACCGGCGCGTGGCTCACGGATTATTTTGCGAAACACGGTGTGGCATTGTCCATCGGCGAAAGTCTCAATGGCTTTGAGGGCAAAACCGTCCTGCGCAATATCCAGACAAAAAGCGGCAATCGCTACCCGGTCGGCCTGGCCGTTGTCGCCTGCGGCGCCGAACCAAATCTCGATCTGGTTCGCAACACACCGCTGGCCGGACCGCATGGATCACCGGTCACGGACTATCTCGAGACGGAGGAAAAGGGAATTTATGCGGTTGGCGACCTGGCATTTTATCCCGATCGGTTGATGGGCGGCGTGCGGCGGCAGACGCATTGGGAGAATGCGCGTAAGCAAGGCCTGATCGCGGGCGCGAACATGACGGGAAAGAAGCGCACCCGCTACGAGCAGATTCCGTACTTCTGGACGGAGATGTTCGATTTGCGAATGGATTTTGTCGGGGACTTCAGCGTGCTGCCGACCCGTGTCGATCTTCACGGCACGTACGCAAAGAAAAAGTTTGTGGCGCGCTATTATCAGGGAGAAAAGCTCCGTGGCATTTTGCTTTGTCAGCAACCTTCCGGCGAGGTGGAATCGGCCAGGACCCAGTTGCGCCATGCTCTGGGCAAATAAGCTGTGGCGGCGCTCTATGAGCGCTGAATCGTCAGCCGTCCAACAGCCGGCGCTCGATGCGCAACGCTCAATAACTCGCGAAAGCTTTCGGCGTTAATAGACATCGGCGGGGATTTCAAACGCCGAATTGCTCACTCGCGCGAGCTTCCAATCCCACGGCTTGCCCGAAAGGCGATGCCACTCCAGTTCGAAAGGCGCGGGCAGTGAGTTGACGCGTTGGTCGAGCAACTGCATTGCTTCATCGTCGGAACTGTAGAGCATAATTTTGCCGGTCCAAACCGCCCGCCGCGTTTCCACCAGCACGCGTGGGTTGGATGCGATGATCCTGGGGCCGCGCACATACCGGAACCCTTCACGCATGCGCTCCAAAACACGTGCTCGATCGTCGCCCCACTGATCCCGATAATCGCCGCCGACAAATTCGGCGGCTGCCCCCCAGTTTTTGTGTTCGATCGCATGGAAAAAATTCTCCGTGTGACGCGTGACCTGATGCTTAGGCCGCCAGAGCCAGATTAGAAACAGCCCTATGCAAAGCGCGAGGGCCAATCCCACGTAAAATCCTCCACGAAACGAGATCGACACAGATTGCGATTTTATTCCGGCCCACAGATTATGCGATTAAGGAGATTGATTTTCTTTCACCCCTCCTCGCCCGACAGAGAATCGACCTGCTAGGATTTCTTCGAAGATGGCTCGACCGGCTCGGCCTGAACTTCCATCGGTTCCGTGACCCGACGCCTGGTCTGGACGGTTCTGCGAGGTAAACGTTCTTGTTCGTTTCTGTCTTCGCTTGTTCTAGCCTGCGTCGCGCGCGTACCAATCCACCTTGCGCGTCACGTACATCACGATTGCCAGCACGATGAAAAGCGCGATCGCGCCCATGAGCAGCGCATAATCTTGCTGCCGCAAAGTAATGTACAGAAATGTGTAAACACCCGCGAGTCCGGCGCCAATCATCAAGGTGCGCACGCCGCCGCCGAGGAAAAACCGGCAATACCACGTAATCAACAGCGTCGATGCAACAGCCGCGATCAAATATGCCCAACCGAATCCGACAAATTCCGAAATCGACAACAGCAGCAGATAAAACAAGCAAAGCGCCGCGCCGACCATCAGATATTGGAACGGATGGATCTTTTGGCGCGCCGTGACCTCGAAGAGAAAGAATGTTGTGAAAACAAGCACGAGAAAGAGCACGCCGTACTTGATCGAACGCTCGACGTAGCGATATGCATCCAAGATCGACAAGAAATTCGCGCCGAATCTTGAGTTCGTTACCGACTGGACATTGAAACGCTCATTTCCGCTGCGACTCGTCCACGACTGCGGATAATCGCGCCCATAATACGAAACTCTCCACGTCGCGTTGAATCCGTCCGCCCGCACCGATCGTTCTGCCGGCAGAAACGCCCCGCGAAACGCGGGGTCAGGCCAGTTCGATTTTAATGTCGCTTCGTTTTGCACGCCAAACGGTGCGAAGAACACTCCATCGCTTCCGTTGAAATCGAGCGGAATCGAAAATGCCACTTCGCGCCCGATCGGCTGATCGCCGCCTAGCGACGCGGTCGCGCCGGTTGTATAGCCCGGCACTTGCGATCCCGGCAGCATTGGGCGCTTCGTTCCGCCCCAATCGGGCACGAGTCCTTGGCGCGTTCCACGCAGATCGTTAACCGCGAGCGTCACGAACGCGTCCTTCCATTGCACATCCTTCAGGTCGATCTTGAGAGGGCCAAAATCGGGCGGCGCGAATTTTCCCGATAGCATCACCTGTGCGCGGAACACTGCCGCGTCATAAATCCCGCGATGCAACGTCTGCGTCTGCACGTCGCCGTCGATCTTGAGCGATTCCGGTAGAAAATACGCGGCTCCGGTCGCCGTCTCTTCAACCTCGCGCCGCTCCAGCTTCCCGTCCGGGCCCGGCGTCTCTTTCACTGCTTTGAATTTGTATTGAAACGGAACTCCCAGCACCGGCCCGATAACATTCTGTTCCCTCCCCCCACGACGAAGTGATGTCGGCCACCGCTTCATTCCGCCGCGAAAGTCGATCGCTCAACACGCCCGTGATCATCATTAGTGGAATCAACAACACCAGGACGAGAGCGCCGACCCCGAGCAACTTGATAATCGTGCTGTGGCGCCGGCCAAATGACGGCCGAGATTTCGGTAACGGCGGCGGCGCTTGTGTTTCAGCCATGCCGGGGAGAATGAACGACTTGGCCCGTTTCCACAATTAAATCCCGCACAAAAATGGCTGGGGCGAATCGAACCGCCGACACGTGGATTTTCAGTCCACGCTCTGCCAACTGAGCTACAGAGCTCGATCTAGATTATCCTTTGGGATTTGCGATTTGGCACGGATCAGCGCTGCTTCCCGCATGAAATTTGGGTTTCGGATTATGTGTGTGGGCTTTTGCTTAGAGGGATCGGCTCGCGTGAACGAAGAAAAGCAATCAATCAAACGCCGCCCGCGCCAATTAACGAGCTCTTGACTGAGGCAATGCAGGCCTTGCTGTGCGCACACGTGTCGAAACAAATCAGCGCTCATGCTCGGGTTGCGATGATGTGCCCAATCGAGGATTTCCGCTTTGATCAGGAGTTTTGTTAACGCTGACGGAAGCCGCTCCCGTAGCGAGTTAGCATATTCGCCGAAATTGGAATGATGAATGAAGCCTTTGCCGCCGGGTTTCAGTTTGGTTCCCAATTCGCGCAGGTACGCTTCCACCACCTCGCGGTCTGTGTGTACAAAAGAATCGAAACTGAATATGAAATCGATCGAGGCGTCGGGAATCATCGACAATGAACGCCCATCATTCACGTAACAGCGAACATGCGAATCAACAGCGAAACGCCGACGGCACGCTTCGATACATTTCTCGGCGCGATCAACAACCCACAGCTCCTGGCAATAATCTTTGAGATAGTACGTCCACCGCCCGAAACCCGGCGCAATTTCCAAGATCGTCTCCGTCGGCAGGAAAGCACGAATGCGTGGAAGAATGGCGCCGAACCATTGCGCCGCCGACGTTCCCCACGGGGCGGACCATTCCTCCCCTGCATCTTTCCAATCGTATTTCATTGAATGGCACGCGTTGGCGCGAGAATTAACGAGCGCATGATGTTCAAATCGAAAATCGTGGCTGGGGGCGGAATCGAACCGCCGACACGTGGATTTTCAGTCCACTGCTCTGCCAACTGAGCTACCCAGCCGTAAATCGCGCGTCAGCCTCTCTTCAAATGCGGGCTGGTCATTAAAGCAGAAAACGCTCAACGCTCAACCCGCCTTCGCCGACGTCGCTGTAGCCGCTTCGCTGCCTGCCACGTCGTAGTCTCTCGGCGAAGGCCGGTGCGAAGCGCGGCGCTGACGTCGTTAGCACGCGCGCGGTGCGCCCCCAAAAATCGGCGTCTACAACTTTGGGGTCTAGAATTCCCTCGGCAATTCGACTGCCCGCCGCAGGAGGCGCAGATAATGGTTCCGCGAAATTTCGATGCCGCCGAATTGCTGCAGATGCGGCGTGAGCCATTGCGTATCGAGCAATGCAAATTTGCTGACGCGCAAATACTCGACCAGCGCCACTAACGCGATCTTCGATGCGTCGGTCACGCGATGAAACATCGATTCACCAAAAAAGGCGCCGCCGATCGCCACGCCGTAGAGTCCGCCGGCGAGCTTGCCGTCAGTCCACGCTTCAACCGAACGCGCATAACCGAGCTTATGCAGCTGGATATAACTCTCGATAATTTCGCGATTGATCCATGTGTCTTCGCGTTTGGCGCAAGCCTCGATCACGTCCGAAAAGGCAGTATCGATTTTGGTTTCGAAAATTTTCTTGCGCAGGAGACCTCGCAGGGCATGCGGCACATGAAAATCCTCCAGCGGCAAGATCGCACGCGGATCGGGCGAGAACCATTCGATTGCGCCATTCTCCATCGCCATCGGAAAAACACCGAGCCGATAGCCTTGTAGCAAAAGTTCCGGATCAATCATGAGATGCGTTAAAAACGTTGAAGCGTTGGGCCGCTAAAGCGGCAACAGCAATGTAACGCTTCAACGCTTTAACGCTTCAACGCTTCAACCTTCTTGCAATGCCGCGCTCGCTTTCTAAAATAAGCAGATGAAGCGCCTGTCGACCTTGCTCATGATCGCATGGCTGATCGCGGGCGGTTGCGCTGACCCGCTGGAACAACGCACCACGCAAGAAGTGCAAGGGCAGTTTGAACGCGGCGTGACTGGTCAGGGAACCCTTGGCCCAATGGAGCGGTCTCCCGACGACCCCGCGAGCCAGCATAGTGTGCCGCAAACTCATCCGTAGGGTTTGAAAACAGTGGCCTCGCCAGCGCATTCAAGAATTCTCATCCTCGATTTCGGCTCGCAGTACACACAGGTGATCGCGCGACGCATCCGCGAGTGCCAGGTCTATTCGGAGATTATTCGCTTCGACATACCGGCTGCCGAAGTCGAAAAGCTGAGACCGAACGGCCTGATCCTTTCCGGCGGCCCAGCCAGCGTTTACGACAAGGCCGCTCCACACGTTGATCCAGAAATCTTCTCTCTCGGAATTCCGGTGCTTGGAATTTGTTACGGCTTAATGCTGATGGCACATCATCTCGGCGGTCAGGTTATGTTCACCGGGCGACGCGAGTACGGCGCTGGGACGCTGCACATCGCAAACGGCTCGCAACTGCTAGATGGACTCGGCCCACAGATCGATGTCTGGAACAGTCATGGCGATGAAGTGACGGCGTTGCCGAAAGGATTTCGCGCTGCCGGGAGAACGGAGAGCTCCAACTTCGCGGCGGTGGAAGATCCCCAGCGCAAGCTCTACGGGCTGCAATTTCATCCTGAGGTGGCGCACACTCCGCGGGGCAAGGAGATTCTACAGAATTTTGTCTATCACATCTGCCACTGCGCGATGGATTGGACCATGGGCTCCTTCATTGAAGAGGCTTGCGCGCGCATCAGGAAACAGGTCGGCGATCAAAAGGTGGTGCTCGGTTTGAGCGGCGGGGTTGATTCTTCAGTGACCGCCGCGCTGCTGCACAAAGCAATCGGCGACCAGCTTACATGTATTTTCGTCAATAACGGACTATTGCGGTCGCGTGAAGAAGAAATCGTACAGCGCGTTTTCGGCGAAAATTTTCACGTCCGTTTGAAATACGTGGACGCGAGCGAACGCTTTCTCGCGCTGCTCAAAGGCGTAACCGACCCCGAAACCAAACGAAAACTGATCGGCAATGAATTCATCAAAGTGTTTCAACATGCGACCGAGGAGTTGCTCGAAGAAGACCAGAGGAACGGCGCGCGCAAACACGGCGGTTATAAGTTTCTGGCTCAGGGCACGCTTTATCCGGATGTGATCGAGAGCGTGTCGATCGAGGGCAATCCGGCGCAGGTGATCAAGAGTCACCACAACGTCGGTGGATTACCCGAGAAGATGCACTTCGAGCTGGTCGAACCAGTACGCCAATTATTCAAAGACGAAGTGCGTCAGGCTGGACTGCAGCTCGGTTTGCCCAAAGAAATTGTATATCGTCAGCCCTTCCCGGGGCCAGGTCTCGCCGTTCGCATCCTCGGTGAAGTTACGCCCGAGCGATTATCCATCTTGCGCGAAGCGGACATGATTGTTGTGAGCGAGATGGAATCTTCCGATTGGTATTACCGCGTATGGCAATCGTTCGCCGTTTTGCTGCCGGTGCGTTCGGTCGGCGTGATGGGCGATCAACGGACCTATGAAAACACGATCGTCCTCCGCATCGTCGAAAGCCAGGACGGCATGACCGCCGATTGGGTGCGGATCCCCTACGAATTGCTGGCGCGCATTTCTGCTCGAATCAGTAACGAAGTCAAAGGCGTCAACCGCGTCTGCTATGATATCTCAAGCAAACCGCCGAGCACAATCGAGTGGGAGTGAGCGATCGCGGATTGGGGAACATGCTTCGCCGTGCCGCAGTCTAGTCTGGGTAGCGCACGCGTCTCGCGTGCCGGCGTTGGCGTCCCGCCAAGGCGAACTTTCCTAGATCTGCGCCAAGATTTAGTAGGTGGAAGCGTTTACGAAAGATTGTTTCGGCGGGACACCGAAACCAGCACGCGAGACGCGTGCGCTACCCAAACCTCCGCCATCGGGCGAAGGGCGACCGCGACTACTGCTAAGCGCTGATCTCACTGATCGCGCGAATAAATTCGGCGAAATCTTTGCCGTTGCGCGCGGCGTGATTGAGCGTCTCGAGCCGCGCATTCATTGCTGCTTCGGGCAGCGCGACGCGGCATGATTGCGCTCCGTTTGTAAAAACGATTTCGTCCCACTGGATCGAGGAAATCTCATCATTGAAACGCGCCACAGCGCGGCCGCGAAAAAACGCACGCGTGGTTTCGGGAGGATTGAAGATCGAAGTTTTGATATCGCCTTCCGCCACGACGCGACGAGCGGAGCCCTGGCGCACGAGCTCGTAATACAAGCCGCGCTCAAGATCGACATTGTGATACTCGAGATCGATTGATTGCAGCCACGGATCGCTCCAGGAAAGTCTTTCTTCGTCCTGCAATGCATTCAGCAAGAACTTCTTCGCCGCCCAATCGACGCGATCGCGCGTCAACATCACGTCGCGCTCAAGATCGTTGAGGACATTTTCCCATTCGCGCAGAACCCATTGCCGATCTTCGTCATTCGAGTAATTGCCTGTCGCGCCGTAGCCTGGCGAAGGCGGATCCATCTTGCTCGCCGCCCGCAAATAAATCCGTTGCACATCGATCGCAGAGATTTTCCGGCCATCTTTCAGTTCGATGATCCAATCGTAAGTTTGATCGCGGCTGATTGATTTGTTTGCATCAATCGGCTGCGCGATTTCAAGTTGTGGCGCTTCTCCGCGCTCAATCAGATCGAGAATGAGCGCCGTCGTGCCGATTTTCATGGCTGTTGCCCATTCGCTCATGTTTGAGTCGCCGAGGATAACGTGAAAGCGTCGATAGCGGCTCGCGTCGGCATGCGGCTCATCGCGCGTGTTGACCAGCGGACGACGGTTCATCGTATCAATGCTCACCACGACGCTGAAGAAATCGGCGCGTTGCGAGATTTGATAAACACCAGGATCGCCTGATGCGCTCTCCGCTTCGACACCCATCTTGCCGGCGCCCGCGAAAATCTGGCGAGTGATGAGAAACGGCAGGATTCCGGCGACGATCCGGTCCCATGCAATGTTGCGGCTCATCAGGTAATTGTCGTGACAGCCGTAACTGTGCCCGACGAAGTCGGTGTTGTTTTTATAAAGCCAAACTTCCTGGCCGGACGGTAATTTCTGATTTCGGCGTCGCGCGCATTCCGCGAGAATGCGTTCCCCGGCCTTGTCCTGTGCCACGATTTGCCGGAGGGTCGTGCATTCTGGCGTGGAATATTCCGGGTGAGCGTGGTCGTTGTAAAAACGGGCGCCATTTGAAAGAACCAGGTCGCTTTTTATTTCCTCGAAACTGAGCGGGCGGTTTTTGTCGATTTCGTAGTAAGCCGACTCATCAGTGTCCTGGAGTAATTCGCGGGCGCGAAAACCGCGGGCGTCGAGATGTGGATCTTCCAGCTCGTAATCCCATTTCATGAGCGCGCCGTGCTCGGTGTAACGGCGCACCAGCTCGATTGATTCGGCGACCACATCGACGCTCTCCGCGCCACTGAGAGTGATGCCGTACTCTGTCTCAAGTCCGAAAACGCGTTTCATCAGATTCTGCCATTCCCACATTTGCCCAGATAAGCCACGGATAGAGATTAAGCTAAACTTGCGCGGCGGCCGTGGTCATGTGTCCTCCGCGGCTTAGATCACCCCGGATGTTGCGCGCGGTCGTGAATCGGAAATCGGCTTGACGGGCGAAATCTTCACCACGTTTTCCGGGTCGTAATCGATTAGCTTGAGCCAGTCTTCGGTGATGTCGGTGGTCGGAAAAATGTCATTCTCTACGTACTCGGCATTGAACGCGAGTTGCAAATCAGTTTCCCGAATCCCTTCCTCCTGTTGAGTGGCAATAGCCCGTTTAATCGCCATCGCTTTCGCGCGTTCCACGATGGAGGCAATGATTGCGCCGCTGATCAGATCGCTGCGGTAAAGCGTTTCTTTGCGCCCGCTGCGCAGCGTTACCTCGAGAAACTTGTTTTCATCACGGCGTGTGAATTGCCAATCGACGAAACGCTCGATCAAACGCTCGATCGACGCGCCGATTCCATCGGCTTCTTTCGCGAGCACACCATCATAAGGCAGCTCGTCGGTGAGATAAATTCGGTAAACCTCCCGGGTGCCCTGTTTGTCCGGGCGATTAACTTTGATTTTCCGATCGATCCGGCCGGGGCGCAGAATGGCTGGGTCAATCAGGTCGGCGCGATTAGAAGCCAGAATAATCACGACGTCGTTAAGCGAATCGATCCCATCCATTTCCGAGCAAAACATCGGGACGAGCGTCGAAAGAATATTCGAATGACGCGACGCGCGGCGTGTGCCGAGAATCGATTCGGCCTCGTCGATAAAAAGGAATGGCATGAAATCCTCGCCGCGCTTCTCGCGAGCCGTGGCAAAGATTTCGCGCACCATTCTTTCCGATTCGCCCACCCACATATTCAAAATCTCCGGGCCTTTGACGTGCATAAAATATTCCTGCATTTCCACGCCTGTTTTTTCGCGAAGCTGTTTCGTCAAATTGTAGGCCGTCGCTTTACCGATGAGTGTCTTTCCGCAACCGGGCGGGCCGTAGAGAAGGAAACCTTTCGGTGTGGCGTGCTGAAATTTCTTGAAAAGATCGACATGCAACAATGGAAGCTCGATCGCGTCCTTGATCGCCTGGAGCGCTACCTCCTGACCGCCAACTTTTTCCCACGGCAGATCGGGCACATTATCGAGATAATGCTCGTGCGATTTTGTGCTGGAGAGCATCTCGAGCGCCATGCGGTAGTTCGAATCGACCCGGACCTCATCGCCTGATTTCAACGCAGAGTGAGTGAGATCATCGGAGCGCTGCAGCACCATGGATTGCAATCCATGTTCAGAACCGACGCGCAATCGATCTTTACCAAGGATTTCGGTAATTTTTGTTACGGGGCCGGCCGTTTCGAATCCGAGGTCGCCCACAATCACGAATGCTTCGTTCACCAGGACGCGCGTTCCCTTTTTCAATTTCCCAAGCGGAATGCGCGGATCGACATTGCAATAATAATCAGCGCCCCCGACTACGATGTGCGCTGTAACGTTCGATGTGGCGCCGAGGAAGGTGCCAATCCGGTTCGCGGGCGAAGTCACTTTCTTAACGACTTCCTCGAGCTTCTCGATCATTCGGCGCGCTTCGAGCATCGTCTCTTGCTGATCGAAAATTTGCGGGCGCAAATCCAACAGGTCGCTTCGGAGTGGATCGCCCGGAGGCAACGACGCAATAGCGCGATCAAATGAATCGAGCAGATTGCTCGAACCCGAGTCCTCTTCCTCGCCCTGAAACCCTTCGCTGCGCTCGTCGCTCATTTATGGTTTGGATCAATCCGCCGAACCGAGTGTCATTATAGCTTTGTCAGACGCATTCCGCAATCTTCGACGCTACCCACATACAAAACGTTCAACCATCGTGTCGATCTTGCGTTGTGGGATGCAACGTCACGTTGCTTGCGGCTGAGGACGGCCGCCGCTACAGTTTTTCAACTAGGAGCCTTAGCTCAATTGGTTAGAGCGCCGCCCTGTCACGGCGGAGGTTGCGGGTTCGAGCCCCGTAGGCTCCGGGATTATTTTCCCGCACTGATCGTACCCGGACGCCGTGTAGATATTGCACCCAGCTTCAAGCTTTCGTCGGCGGGCAACTCGCGTTCTACCGCCATCGCCGAAACGGATATTGTCGAAAAAAGGCACGTCCAATCAAGCCGGGCTGCACGTTTTGAATGTTAAATGAGAAACGCCACTGCAATTTGGAACGGGCAGCGTGGTGTCGATCAAACGCTGGCGGCGATGGAAGAGATGGAGCGCTATTGCACAGCGCATCCCCGGAGTCCGGCTGCGATACGTCGTCCTCGGCTGTCGATTCGTGGCCGCACTTTTGTCGCGTTATTGGGTCCAGCCATCGAAGAGGGTATTGCTGGTTTCGGCGACACTGTCCAGGCCGCGTTGCGCGCCTTTGATGCACGATACTCGCGCGCTTTCACGCCGCCTGCTGATCGGGATTAGCACGACGCAAGCCCTGCGAGGTCAAGGCAGCGCCCGCGCCAGCTTTTGACGCTGGCGTCCCAGATAAGTTACGCGCCACCTCTCGGCGCAATCGCTGCATTCAGCGACCACTTTTTTCGGCGCCCACGATTAGCAGAAAGAGGAGGCCGAGCGGTTGTAGGAAAAAGCCGGCGCGCGATCCTTAAATCTTGGGCGAATCGCTTCTCGATTCCGGCCACCTTGTCCACCACCTTCTCAAATCCGTCCTCGCCGAAGAGCTCGTCTTCTTTCTTTTCAAAATCCTCGCCCAGAGAATCGAACTCATGGGGTGAAACAATCTTGCGAAATGCGGGAAACAGAACTGTGTCCTCGCGGGCTTCGTGCGGATTGTACATCCGGATGAATTGTCGCATGGAATTGACCAGCCGCGCCCGCTCGGAATCGTTCTTGAGCGATTGCATGTTCGCGAATCGCATCGTCACATCTGTGACACGCCGTCCGGCTTGATGCTGTTCACGCAGCACTTTTACCAGGTCCACGAGGCGATTGGCTTTTTCGAAACGCGGGAAAAGAAAATCCTCCTCGAGTTTCTCGTGATAATCTTCCACGAAGCGGCGAATGATTCCCGCGGAGTCCGCCAAAGCTTCCGGCGGAAAATCCTCCTTCGCCTCGAGGCGACGCAATGCTTCGCCGTAAATCAAAAGTACGCGCTTCAATACGCCATGCTCGCGCATCAAATCTTCCGGCGGGCCAACCTCGGCTTCCTTGTCTTCGCTTTTCTTTTCCGTCTCCGCGCCATGCAACAGCCCAGCGCCCGCTAACGCGGCTCCGGTGAAAATAATGCCGCTCTTAAGAAAAACCCTGCGGTCTAAAAGCCGTTCGTCTTGAACTCGATTTTGCATGTTTCAATTGGGCTTTATGCAATGAATAATCGCATTTCATTTCTGCGATGAGTGCATGACGGCCGAACAAGACAGACTCGCGAATTAGCGCCGCATGATGTGGATAGCGAGAATGCGGCTTTGATGGCGCGCGAGCAGGTAATCGATGAAGTCACCAATAATCGAATGCGGTTTGTGCCCGAGCTTCGTCACGACACGGCAGGTGAGCACACCGGTGCGGCCGTGCCATTCGAGATTGATTGCGCCATGCGCCGTTTCGCTGTGAATCTTGGCCCAGCCATGCGGGCGGCCTGGGCGCTGGTGTTCGGTGGGAATCAAATCAAAGCGCTTGAGTTGCGGATCGTTCATGATTCTTTCCCGTAAAGATCCGCGCACGCCTGTGATGACTTGGATCACGGTCTGCATTCTCCGTCATCATTCGGCCTAACGAAGCGAATTACAACCGCAATTCCGATTAGGCTGGCGCAGAATCCAACCTTCCAATCCCGGCGTTAAAGCGCTGGGATATTGTCGTCAAAGCAATGAGCGATACATGACGTAAACATCGACATCTCCTTTTTGCGGATGCTGAAACGCGCCCGGCAAAGTGCCGACGATCTTGAAACCGAGCTTTTGCCAAAGATGAATCGCAGATTCGTTGGTTGAGACAACGAAATTAAATTGCATTGCGCGAAAACCGAGCCGGCGCGCTTCGCTCAAACAATGTTCGCCCATCGCCCGACCAATTCCCTGCCCACGCCCACCCGGCACGACCATGAACGCGGCGTTCGCGACGTGCGATCCTGCGCCGGCTTGATTTGGTTTCAGGATGTAAGTACCCACTACATGTCGATCCTGTTCGGCAACGTACGTGTGCGTGTCGGGCCGAAACCAATATGCCAGCGCCTCCTCGCGCGACATGTGCGGATCAACTGCGTAAGTGTCCCCAGGAGCAGACACTGTACGAAAAATCTTCCAGATCGCGTCGCGATCCTCGTTTGTCGCTGGTCGAATCTCTGGCACGACGCTAACAATAATGCCGGAACGAGAAACAGATCGACTTCATCGGCTCAATGCAAACCACGCAGCGAGAACGGCAAGTTTCTGTTCGGCATGCCATGGTCCTTCGCCCGATCGACCAAGATTCTGCGTCACACGTCGCACATCACTGTTCGCTTTCTTTAGATGAGCCGACGCTTTGGAATAGGCGTCGCGCTCAGTCAGAATGACCGTGTGAATCCGGTGTGCACGCAAAGCGTCATCGAGTGTGGTGCGAAATAACTGCCCTTCGAGCGCGTGCGCGCGAATATGCGGATTTGCGATTGAAGCAGGATTGATTTGACTGCCAATGACCAGAGCAGCGCGTCGGATCACGAAACCTCGATACGCGGCGAGAAGTTTCGCGATTGATTGTCGCGCGATGCGACGCACGAGGCGCAAGCGTGCCCGTATCTTGACCGGATCGGTTTCGAGTTCACCCATGGCGGCGTGATACGGCTGGCGTGTCTCGGGGAACCGCGCATCCGACAGATCGATCATGCGACTGTCGCATAACCGCGGGGAACGAACCGGGCCGGCAAGCAAGGCGGCCACCGCCCAGCCCGACTTTACTCGAAAGCCGAGCGCTGCACTTTTGGATTTGGAGTTCACCGGCTCTGAAACGTGATAGGCACTGTCGCGACCCATTCCCGGCCGGGTGTACACTTCCATTGCCGAAGAGTTTTGGTTGCGGCTTGATCGAAGGGAGCATTTCCGGTCGATTGGACGATCTCGACGTTCCTCACATTTCCCCTCACATCAAAAGTCAGGCGAAATCGGCCTGACCCGGAGACACCAGGACGCGATGCATTTGGAGGGAAGCTCGGCGCAGGCGCATACACTAATCGTGGTTTCGGCGTTGGCCGTGGACTAGGAGTAGAACTCGTCTGCGCGGTCTGCGGCCACCGAGGTGTGGCATTGGATGCAATTTGAGACAGCAACGACTCCAGAGTATTCGAAGGCCGAGCGGTCGCTTTTTCACCAGCCGATATCACGACACCAACAACTTCGGCATCGGCGTCAACAATGGGCGATCCGATCGAACTTGGGGCAGTTGCTCCCGCGATTTCGAAACGGTCGGATTGCTGCGTTGAGATTGTTCCTTCGCGAGGGCTTCCCTGATTTCCGGCCAGCCCGCTTCCGACCACTCCAACAGGTGTGCCGATTGGCAGGTTGACATTCTTGTTTAGAACCAAGAAAGGCTTCTGTTTCACATCAGCTTGCAGAATTGCAAGATCGAGCGCTGTCGAAGACCCGAGAATCCCGCTCACATTATAAATTCCGCCATCACCTGTCTTTGCGACGGCATTGATGCCGCCTTCGATTGCGCGGGCCGTAGTAACCAATCTGCCATCTGCGGAAATAAAAAAGCCGGTCTGTGTCCGCAACAGCTTGCCCGACGAATCAAAAACGGTGACCCAAATTACCGAGGGACGGACGCTGTTCTCCAGCCTGGACAAATCGAGAGATGGACTCTGCTCAGCCTTTGTCTGCGACGCCTGAGTAGATGACGGGGATAAGCTCGGCGATTGAACTGGACTGGGAACAACGGGTGACGAGGCCGGCTGACGAGCGGGTGGTTCGCCGACAATTGGATTTTTCGGCTTCGGCTTGCACGCTGCCGTTGCAAAAAACGCCAGGCACAGCAGGTATCCGAGCAGCAACTGGAGATATTTCATTTGCGCCGAACAGAGTCTGCCCTTTTTTCTGAGGCTTAATCAAGGCGACAAATGCCGTTTGTCACGGAGCTGGCGACGATAAACTGTCGCCAGACCAGCAGGGGTTCCAGCGACGCAAGTCAGCGCCGTTTAAAGTACTGAACGGCTCGTTCGTGTTTCTTGGCCGCAGCTTTTGTTTTGAACGTGCCCAAGTTCCTTCGCTTTCCCGTCCGCGGATTCTTCTTTCGCGAATACAGACGATAGCCGCCAGACTTAAGTTTTCTGATCATATCAGCTCCTCCTCGTTCGTTAATTGTCGATCTTTGGCACGATGCCGGTCCAGTTGTTTGCCGTTGTCGACCAAGTCAAAAAACAACCGGTCCGAGCCGACATCGCTATGATATTTGACTGCATTGACGCCAGCGAAGAACGATTGGCGCTTGCCAGCACCTAACGATCTGAACCCCGCGCGGGAACGGCGCGCGTAGACAGCCACAGCGCAAGCAAGGCAGCGAGAATAGCGAAGTCAACCGCGAGATGCGCGGAAAAGTTCCAGTGTTGGCTGGCGTGACCAAAACAGCCACAGGTGATGTCGAGACCGCGAAGTTTTGCAGCAATTGTGGCGACGAGAAAGATCGAGATGAGCGCGGTTAAAATCGCAAATGCGCCGCGATAGAACAGGCGGAAGATTAGCGCGAGACCGCAGAGCATTTCCAGCCACGGTAAATAAAACGCGAGACCCACACCGATGGTCCACGGCAGGATTTTGTAATTATCGATGTCATTAGCGAACTGAGCCGGATCGAGCGCTTTAATAGCGCCGGCGTAAATGAAAATTCCGCCGACAACCAAGTCCACAATTCGCCAGACGAATTTCATGATTCAGAGCCAACGTCCAACATCCAACGCCCAATGCCCAATTCGTTGATCAAGACACGTTGGACGTTGGATGTTCGATGTTGAACGTTCGACGTTTGCTTCATTTTTTTGACTTCAACCACTCTTCCCAGCCACCCTTAAGGACGAACACGTTTGGCAATTGCGCTTCCTTGCGCAGGCGCCGGGCGACTTCGCGACTGGCGTTGCAGCTCAGGCTGCTGCAATAGACGACAACCTTTTTCTCCGGCGACCACACCGCCAGAAGCTGCGGCAGCAATTCATTCCAGCGGTCTTCATTCAACGACACAGCTCCAGGGACATGATCACTCGCAAATTCGGCATCCGGCCGCGCATCGACCCAAATTGCACTGCCGCCCCAGGCACGCGCCTGCGCCGCGGTGACTATTTCCGAGGCTGGAATCGGTGATTGCCATGAAATTTTGTCGCGAAAATAAATCGCCTCCCCAAATCCCGGAACAAGCGCAAGCGCCGCAAGAATGAGGGCCTGACGAACCAGTGAAGATTTCACCACTTACTGGATGGCCGGCGCATTGGTAATGCGAGCAGTGGCGTAAAATATTTTCTGCGAATCTTCCGGTTGAATCGTCAAGGTTGAGGCAATTTGCCGACTCGTGTCCTTCGGTTCGACATCGATTTTGAACTGGCCGTTCCCGTTCTCTTCCACCTTGGTTTGAAAGTCAGGGCTCGATGATGTGACCTTCAAGTGTTTCACTGGAAACTCCTTGGCTGCGCGCACCACGATCGTCTTTGGTTTTGGCGCTTCACCCTGCCCCCAGAAAACAAATGTTGGCGTTATCTCCAGTTGCTGGGGGATTACCGCCTTCAGGGTAAGCACCGTAGTGACATGCTCAGGATCGTCGGTTTCCACAGTCACAGTTTTGACCTGAGTGCCGGTGCGCTCGCCAATGTTGAACGTAGCCGTGATCTCACCTTTCTCTCCCGGTGGCACTTCTTCCTTCTGAGATTGCGCCGCTGTGCAACCGCAAGAAGTGCGGACCGACTTAAATCGCACCGGTTTGCTGCCCGTATTCTGGTATTTGAAATGCCCTATCGCCTGCTTGTCGGCAGTGGCCGGGTGCAATTCGACCATGGTTTGGTCCCATTTCAATTCCGCATGCGCACTGACGCAAACGACGATCGACAAGATAAAAGCAAAGATGTTTGTTTTCATTTTTTTGAATAGAAGCGCCTAATATAGTCAGCGACAGCCTCACGCCAAGTGCGAGGTGATCTGCCAGTCAATTTCGTGTATTTTGCGCTGGACAGCACAGAATAAACCGGGCGGCGCGCGACCCAG
>WNFX01002503.1_pt1 | contig 18624 bp, 20 predicted proteins | sample 5400111 | NCBI WGS metagenome assembly WNFX01 (sample SAMN13153363, study PRJNA577476) | soil metagenome | isolation source: 40 cm soil or saprolite under grassland replicate 1 | place: USA:California | collected 2016-06-15 | reverse complement strand
CAACTTCTAGGAATATCTCGCTATCATATTTTGCTGGGAGTCCATACTTATTCTTAATTAACATCGTCGCATTCCTGATCATTGCAACAAATATAACTATAGGTGTATTGCTGACATACGTTCCTTTGAAAGCTTTATCACGCATTCTGCGAATCCTCATGCAAATGGAATTCAACAGCCGAAAAGGAACTCAATCAAATCCATTGATTGAGTAGGTGGTGCTTTTCTGTCGTATCAAAATCAACAAGCAACCAAAAGTTCTTCGCTTATATGGTGGTCTCGATACGTGCCCCGCACCGTCCTGGCGTACGGCGTCAGGAAAAGCCACTCGGCACTACTCGACCACCGTTTTTCTTTCTTCTTCCTCTTTCTTTTTACTTTGTTTACCTGTTTACTTATTTACCTGTATACTTATCCCCATGCCCTCCACCCTTCCCATCCTCCACGCACGCCGTGAACGACGACTTGCTAAACAACGCGCAAGTGAATTTCGCAGGCGTAACAGTCTCTTGAGCGTAGGGATAATTATCTCTCTTCTCATTGCCGCGTGTATCGTCACAAGCGCTTTTTCGTATGTCAGTCTCACGCACGATCTTCCCTCGATTGAACTTCTCCCGCAATTACTCAACCCTCCCGATGGACTGCTTCTTCAACCCACGCGTATTTATGACCGCACCGGCAAAAACTTGCTATTCACTTTTGCGCCAAATGATTCACCGCGCCGTTATATTCCGCTCAGCGAGACCAATCCACAGTATCTTCCAAAGTCATTAGTCGATGCCGTCATTGCAATATCCGATCCTCATTTTTGGAATCATCCTGGCTACACCCTTACAGGAATTACCAATTATGATTTACATCCAACGATTGCTCAGAAACTTGTTTTTGATCTTTTGCTCTTCAACGACCCTCCATCTCTTCAACGCGCCACCCGTGAACGAATCCTTGCAGCGCAGATCACAGCCCGTTATGGACGCACTCAAATCCTTGAGTGGTATCTCAACTCAGCGCACTTCGGTCGTTATGCATTCGGCGCGGATGCAGCAGCGCAACTTTATTTTGGAAAATCGGCAACTGAACTCACGCCCGCTGAATCTGCCATTCTCGCGGCGGTGAGTGACTCGCCGAGTCTGAATCCATACGACGCACCACAGATTGCTCTTCAACGCGGGCGTGAGACTCTGGGATTGATGAAGGCACAGAGGCTCCTTTCAGAAGAAGCGACGGCGAATGCGCTTGGGGAATCTCCGTTATTCCAAACTCCGCCTCCCTTCCAGACGCAACCTGCCGCGGCTTTCACCAACCTTCTCCTCTCTCAATTGGATTCTCGTTTCCCGCGCGCCCGAATCCAACGCGGCGGGTTGACAATTATCTCCACGCTGGATTTCGATCTGCAAAAGCAGTCATCGTGTATCACTGCGTTTTACGCCGCGCGGCTCGCGGGCTTGCCTGACCCTGTCATTCAATGCGACGCGTTGCGATTCCTCCCTGCGCTGCCGCCCGGAATCAAAGTGACTGATTCATCTGCAAGCGCGATGATCACCGACCCGAAGACAGGCCAAATCCTCGCTGCAGTCGGTGAAACGTTTCAGGCGCAGGAAGCGCCTCTGATCGCGGCGCACAACCCGGGGTCCGCGCTGGATACGTTTATCTATTTAACCGGATTCACCCGAGGCTTGAGTCCCGCGTCATTGATATGGGATATCCCCGGCAAGACAAACACCCAAAACTTTGACGGTAAATATCATGGGCCTATGCGTCTGCGAATTGCATTGGCGAATGATTATCCTGCGCCTGCCGCGCAAGTGCTCGCGCAGATGGGCGTTGAAAATGTGAATAAGATCGCAGAGTCGTTTGGCGTGTCGCGCGACTCTGATGTGCAATTATCCTTGTTGAACGCGGCCGGCGCCTATGGAGTATTTGCACAGCAAGGGGTTTATTTTGGTCAGGAAGTTAATGATGTATTTGAACCTGTGACCATTCTGAAAGTGTTAGGCAACGATGATAGTGTTTGGCTCGATTGGAGGACACCACAAGCGAAACCGGTTGTGACGCCTGGACTGGCATATTTGATGAACAACGCGCTGAGTGACGAGTCTGCCCGTTTGGGTGTGCTACAAAGTTCCAATATATTGGATATTGGCAGACCTGCAGGTGTAAAGTTGGGACAAACAGACGATGTGCTCGATACGTGGGCGATTGGTTATTCACCTTCGCGCGTGGTTACTGTATGGACGGGAGCGCGCCATAAAAGTGATTTATCGCCGCGCATATCTGCTGTTTTGTGGAACGCTTTGATGCAAGTCGCCTCACAGAATTTGCCACGCGATGGTTGGGCTGTTCCTCCAGAAGTATCAGTGATCAATGTTTGCGATCCTTCGGGGATGTTGCCCACAGCAGATTGTCCGAATCTGGTTAGTGAAGTTTTTTTGAATGGGAATGAGCCTGTTCAACCCGATAACATGTACCGCAAGTATGCAGTGAACCGCGAGACCGGCTTGCTTGCGACTGTATTTACGTTGCCACAACTGGTCGAGGACCATGTCTATCTTGTCGTGCCACCTGAGGCGCGTTCGTGGGCCGAAAGTGCAGGGTTGGAGATTCCTCCAGCTACTTATGATGTGATTCAACCGCCGCGCGTCGATGCGAATGTAAATATCACGTCGCCTGAGCTGTTTTCAGAAGTGAATGGGAATGTGGAAATCGAAGGCACAGCAGCCGGCGATGATTTTCTCTCTTATCGAGTTTTAGTGGGACAGGGATTGAATCCGCAGGAGTGGATTCAAGTTGCTGAAGGAAACGAACCTGTGACCAATGGTTTACTCGCCGAGTGGAACACAAGCAACTTAAGCGGGTTGTATGCTGTACAACTGCAAGTAGTAAGAAGTAATCAACGTGTGGATACAGCAATCATTCAGGTAACAGTTAGTCATTAGCTAAGAGCCAAAAGTTATTCTGCCAACCGTGCTCTTCTTTGTTCCAATAATTTTTGTATTCTTGCATATTTTTCACGCGATAACGGAAACAGCCAGGCAAGGACGATTGTTCCGCACAGTATCATCGCGCCGAATGGTGAGACGAGTAGACGAATCATATGCAAAGCTGAATCAGTTTGCGTGAATTGAAGTGTTCCATCTGGCGGGGTGACATAGCCGGACCAGCCCAATAATTGAAGAGTAATAAAGATGACTAATGCTCCGGTCAACTTCCGGATGAGAGTACGGGTGCCGTAAAAGATGCCTTCCTGCCTGTGACGCGTACGCAGTTCGTCCCATTCGATTACATCCGCGAACATCGAGTCGGGCAATGTATACGCGGCGGAGACACCAATCCCTGCGAATGCCGCGATCGTGAGAAGATAAGCTGTATCGCCCGGTTGAATTGTAAATATCATCAATTGAACTGCCACCCAGAAGCTCATTCCCAGCATATACGCTTCACGCTTATTACGCCACCTTGCTAACCATAACCAAAATGGGATGAATAAAATACACACAGACATCAAGATTCCAAAGAAAGCGGATTCATAAGCCAGGTCAAAGCCAAAGATATGGATGGAAGCAAGCAAGTTTCCCTTAGCAACCCAGTAAAGCAGGAAATAAGGAAAAGTCACCGCGATCATATCTACAGCTGACCAATTCAGCATGTGGATTCCCACCGCGTACCGGAACGGGACATTCTGCCAAGCCGCTTGCAGTGTTTCGCGAAAAGGAATGGCTTCGGTTTGTTCAGGTGTGGAAGTCTCGCGAACGAAAAGCCCAATCAAGAAGAGTGGAATCGCTCCAATTCCGCCAAAGATCGCGCCAACCAACATGAATCCTTGCTGTTGTGTACCTCCTGAAGCAAGGACCATGTCAACAATTGCCGGCGCGGCAATTACAACCGATAGCGCTCCTGCTAACTGGAAGAAGGAGCGGAAACTTGTCAGCGTAGTACGCTCATCATAATCCGAAGTCAGTTCTGGGGTCAGAGAAAGAAACGGAACGGAGATCAAAGTTTGCAAGGTGTCCGCGAGCATGAAGGAGAGAGTTACATAGATGAGCAACGCGGTTGGGCTTTCCCAATTTGGCGCAGACCACAGCGTGATGAAACTTAATCCAAATGGAATTGCAAACCATAATAGAAAAGGTCTACGGCGTCCCCAACGAGTGTGCAGGCGGTCACTGAGAAGGCCAATGATTGGGTCGTTGAGCGCATCCCAGATGATGCCAGCCAACGCGCCAAATGAAGCGAGGCGCGGCTCAAGCCCTACAACATCGGTGAGATAGATGGCATAAAAGATAGAACGCATCATGCCAATACTCGAGATACCCCAATCTCCCGAACCATATAGCAGTTTCATCCAAAAAGAAAGACGATTCTTGGACAGTGTTTTCATAAAAGATGCGCAAGTGTAGCATAGAACAAGCCAGGAAACAAAAATTAATCATCTTACCCTTTGATTGCATTTTGCAAGCTTTTTTCCTTGCAAAATCGAGGGCTTGATCGTTGTAATCCCGTAGGCAAATCGTATGGAATTTATCAATGGAAATTTAGAATGCTTTGATAAAATCCTGCAAGTTAAATCTAAATAACCCCATTAAGTTTTCGGGCTGATTTGAAGGTCTTCGTACTATTGAAGTTTCAATGATGCTCAACGGTGCACAATACACAATGACCCGAAATACTCTACATCTAAACCTCCTTATATTAGTTTTTGCTACATTTTTTCTTAAGCCAGGCTCAGCTCTAGCAGTTGGTCGTACTGAAAACACCCTGCCCAATTTCCCAGATTTTTACAAATCAGTTCAAAACGGTGAGGCGAATGTACTGCGCGGCGTGTATGTAACGAACGTGCTAGCACTGCCGGTCATTCAACAACCTGCCAATTATCCTTATTACGTCTCCAATCGAAATGGTGAGATAACACAGTTCTCAGTAGCATCTCAATATGGAAATATAGGTCTGCTTGCTCACAATACCCTCTCTGGAAGATTCTTTTCAAAACTTGCCGTTGGTCAAGAAGTCGGTTTGGTGTATGGTGATGGGAAAATTGAGTACTTTTTGGTAGCAAATGTCTTGCGTTTTCAGGCCCTAGACCCTGAAAGTGTTTTAAGTTCATTCCGAAATTTGGATAAGAACGAAGTCATCTCGGCTGGGGACACATTCAATAGAGCTTATGTCGGTGAGCGTCGTGTCGTTTTCCAGACCTGTATTGAAGAGAATGGAAATATGAGTTGGGGACGCTTGTTTGTTGTGGCTGTTCCAAAAGAACAATGAGAGTCGTTTCAATCCTGTAAGCTGATATTACTGAAATGAAAGGCGAGAATTTTCAGTCCGTTGTTATAATGTAGTCAATCAATATCCGAAATAGCAAACCCGTCGAAAGGCGGGGACGCAAAGCCATGGATCTAACGTTGTGCGCAAGCGCAGCTAAGATCGCCAGGTTGCCGAAGATGAATTCATTCTAAAACCTTCGCGGGCCTGGCCATTTGCCAGGCTCGTTTTTTTGGAACCTTATCATCTGTTCGTTCGATAAAGGCAAACCCGTCGAAAGGCGGGGACGCAAAGCCATGGGTCTAACGTCACGCAATCGCGTGACCAAGATCGCCAGGTTGCCGAAAGCGGATCAATAAGTTCGCTGGGCCAGTTTGAGCGCTTTTATCGAAATGGAGAAACCAATGTCGCTCAAAACTCGAACCCTCCGAACTTCTCTAAATGCAAGTCTTCTCCTAGCAATTTTCATTTCTCTTTTCTTGAACCCTGTCCCTGCGCTCGCGTTGGGGAAGGGCGAAGCTCCCCTCCCTGATTTCACAGAATTTTCAAAAGGAGTTCAAAACAATGAGGCGAATGTCTTGCGCGGGGTATATGTTCCTAATGTGCTGGCTTTCCCGATCGTTCAACAGCCTGCAGGTAAGGCTGGTTATGTTTCGATCAATGATGGCGAGCTAACTCAATTCCGTATGGCTTCTCAATTCGGAAACATAGGTCTGTTAGCCCATAATCATTTGTCTGGCAGATTTTTTTCGCAACTCGCGGTTGGGCAGGAAGTTCGTTTAGTCTACGGCGATGGGAAGGTTGAATATTTTGTCATTACACAACTTTTGAGCTTTCAGGCTCTCCAACCTACCAGCCCATACAGTTCATTTCGTGGTTTGAACAATGATGACAATCTGACCGCTGAACAATTATTCAACAAAGTTTATCGGGGAGACCATCATGTAACTTTTCAGACGTGTATTGCAGCAAATGGGAATTCAAGCTGGGGACGCTTATTTGTGATCGCAATACCGAAACCCCAAACGTTTGCGTTTCATCCTTTTGCTCCCCGATAACCTAAAATTTTTATTAGTATGAACAGTCCATCGCAGCCAGGATGGGCTGTTTTATTTTATAAAGTTCTAACCTGTTTGTATGCGCTCTTTGGTTATAATCACGTTCTACAGGATTTGAATGGATTCATCTCAAAGAACCTCTCTCGCAAATAAGCTCAAATCACTTGGTATCCAAGTGGGAGCGACGGATCTCGCGCCGCCGAAGCCTAAATTCCCTTATGGGATCGACTCTGTCGTAGCTGGAGCGTTCTACCCCACTCAGCGTGGGGATGTATTCATCGCGGAGCAGACTTACACGCCTGATTATCGGCACGGCGTATCTCCGATTCTTTCCCCTTTCCCTCTTACATTGATCTCTCAATGGGCGAACGATCCGCGCCTGGTTGATCTGCCGCTCTCCACGTTTGCCTTCCTCGATACAGAAACATCCGGTCTCTCAGGCGGCACAGGAACATATGCGTTCATGATTGGGATCGCACGTTTTGTGGATGATCAATTCATCTTGCGGCAATTCTTCATGCGTGACCCAGCGGAAGAGCCCGCCATGCTCGAAACGATTGCACAGTTCCTTGCGCCAGCGCAAGTACTTGTCACGTTCAACGGCAAAGCTTTCGACGCGCCGTTGCTTGCCACTCGCTATCGCTTGCATCACATTCCAGTTCCTTTTCAAGATTATGCTCATCTTGATCTGCTTCCCTTGGCACGCAGACTCTGGCGGGACAGGCTTGAATCACGCGCTTTGAAGTACCTCGAACAGCACGTTCTTGGCTTAACGCGTTCTGTCGAAGAAGTGCAAGGTTATGAGATCCCCTGGTTATATTTTGATTATCTTCGTACAGGAGACGCGCGTCCGCTGGCAGGTGTGTTCTATCACAATGCGATGGATGTGGTTGCGATGGCTGCACTACTGGCACACGTTAATGAGATGTTGCAGAATCCATATGAGGGCCGCGTGGAGTACGGTCTTGATTTCATCGCGCTGGGCAAATTGTTCGAAGATCTTGGTCATTGGGAGGAGGCGGCGCGCCTATTTGAGTGTGGACTCGAACTCAATTTAACGGAAGCAGATTTCGGCTTAGCAGTGAAACGTTTATCCATCCTGCAAAAGAAACGCGGTGACTTTAATGAGGCAATCCGTTTGTGGGAAGCCGCCGCGGCAAATGGTCATATTTATGCCCACATCGAGATGGCAAAATATTACGAGCACAAGTGCCGTGATGTGAAAACTGCACTCCAGTGGACTCGTTCCGCCTTGGAGCATCTGGAGCGCGCCGAATTGTCTGCATACATCCGAAAGCACTGGCTGGAGGAAATTGACCATCGTCTGACGCGTCTCGAACGAAAAGACAGTATATAATGGGACCATTCAATTCATCGGAGAAGAGCCATGAATATTTCTGTTTCGCGGGCACAGGGAATCGTTCCAGTCACTGTTATAAGAATGGATGGGCAATTAGATGGTCAGAATTATCAGCAACTGATTACTACAGCTCAGGAGTTATATAACGCAGGATCGCGCGATTTTCTGCTGGATTTAAGCGATCTGACTTATATCAGTAGTGCTGGGCTGGTAGCTTTGCACAGTGTCGCTTTGCTAACACGAGGAGAGAGACTGCCAGACACTGAAAGTGGATGGTCTGCCTATCGCTCGATGGGGCGCTCAAGTGAGGGGGGTATTCAGAAGCATGTTAAGTTGCTCAATCCGCGTTCTGAAGTAATGAATGTATTGGATATGGTGGGGTTTGGAAATGTATTTGAGATTTTCACGAATCTCGATGAAGCAGTAAACTCGTTTTAAAGATGCGAGCGATATGGGATTTAACCATATCGCTTTTTGATTTAATCATTGAGGAGTCAGCATGAAACGGAATATTGGTAATCTGGCGATCATTACCCTTGTCATACTCAACATCATCGTCTGGCTCGTGTTTCCGCCCGTAAACGATGGACGTCCGAACTTTTTGCGCCAATATGTTGGTGAGGTCATTGGCTCGAACAATATCATCTTGATGGCTTGTTCACTTTTCCTGTCCACACGGCCGAAATGGGCGGAGAAATATTTCGGTGGACTCGACAAGATGTATATGACACATCGGAACACCTCAACAGCCGCCTTCCTATTGATCTTCATCCATGTGTTGACAGTTCCTATTACAACTACTGGCTGGCGACTTGGCAATTATTTGGCAGTCATCGCCTTCACGGGCATTGTCAGCATTGTGCTGATCACTCTGGCACCCCGCATCCCTTTTCTAAACCGGCTCACCGCTGGTGATTATGATGACTGGAAAAAACTCAAGCGCTTTATTGGCATTTTCTTTATCCTGGCCTTTTTCCACGCGCTGACAATCGGTAATCCACTTCATGCGCTGATCGCCATTACATGGGTGCAGGTTTTCTTCATTATTGGCACAGTTTCGTATCTCTATACGGAAATCTTCGGAAGCTTTTTCAAAAAGTTCCTTCCGTATACGGTGGAGGCGGTTAAGCACCCCAACAACTTAAGTACCGAAGTGACCATGCGTGCCAAGAAAGAACCTATCAAGAAACAGCGCGCGGGACAATTCCTGTTCGTACGTTTCCCCAGTGATAAAGACCTGAACGAATCCCATCCCTTCACGATCTCCAGCGCACCTACGGAGGATGTTTTACGCCTCACGATCAAAGCCAGCGGCAATTTCACCCGTGACTTATTCGCCAAGCTGAAAGAAGGTTCGGATGCGACCATTGAAGGCGCATATGGCATGTTCGACTATAAAACTGGCGGACAGAAACAAATTTGGATCGCGGGCGGGATTGGATTGACGCCTTTCCTGTCCTTTATGCGTGATATGCATGGCAACCTTGCTCACGATGTGGATTTTTACTATACAGTTCGTCATCCAGAAGAAGCGTTATTTATAGATGAAATCACAGCCGCGGCAGAAAAGAATTCGTGCCTGAAGGTTCATGTCCGTTATTCGGCGAAAGAGGGTTCGTTGACCATCGAGGATATTGTAAAAAACGCGGGTGGAAATGTAAGTGGCTATGATGTTTACCTATGCGGTCCATTGCCCATGATGCAGGCGTTCGAGAAAAAATTCCTGGCATTAGGGCTGCCGAAAAATCATATTCATTATGAAGAGTTCAATTTCAGATAAAAGCTACCCTTGAGGAAAAGATATGGATATCAATGTCACAGTTCAGCAAGCGCGTGAGTTAGTTGCTGTAATGCGCCTTCAAGGCGACATCGATGCATCGAATTTTGTGCAGGTTGTGGATAAGGCGCAGGAGATTTATAAAAACCCAGCCCATAATCTCATCATTGACTTGAGTGAAGTTTCCAGCATCAGCAGTACCGGTCTAGTTGCTATTCACAAGATTGCTTTATTGTATAGTGGTGTGCCAGAAGAGAAGACACATCCTGATCTGACCCACAGTAGCACTGCGCGTAAACATGTCAAACTTCTTAGCCCACAGCCTGCTGTGGATAAAGCTCTCCAAACTGCGGGGCTGAAACTTTTTTTCAAAATTTTCGATAATCTCGAAAGCGCGCTCAATTCATTTTAAAGAGGTAACCATGTATAGAAGATACCGAGAATACCGCCGACACCGCCGTCATTATCAGAATCGTCCTCGAAGAAATTTCTTTACCTCTATGTTTCGTAGCCCGGGCACACAGATCGTTGTTCTGCTCGTAGTGGCATTGATCATTTTTCTCATTCTACAAAGCGCGGGGAGATAACAAAGAATATTCATGAATAATCACTCTCTCATGAAGAGAGAGTGATTATTCTGATGCAACCGTATTTCGCCCGGCTTCCTTGGCTTTATACATCATTCTATCCCCCCGCCGCAGGATATCTTCAAAGGATTTATCTGTAGATCCCGCCTCTGCTACCCCAATACTGATTGTAGAGTAAATCTCTTTGCCATCTACAATAGCTGGTGTCTGCTCACAGGTCTTTTGGATGCGCACCGCGACAATTTTCGCTTGCTCTAAATTTGTTTCTGGCAAAAGCAATCCGAATTCCTCTCCACCTAAACGACCAAAAGTATCCTGGGCCCGTTTCTGCTCCAGAATCACCAGAGATAAGCTACGTAGAACAAGATCACCTGCATAATGTCCGTGAGTGTCGTTGATGTTCTTGAAGTCATCCGCATCAAGAACCAGCACAGACAACTGACGGTGATAACGTAAGAAACGCAAAAATTCACTTTCTGCTATATTGAAAAAATGGCGTCGGGTCAGGCTTTTTGTCAGAGGATCAATGTTTGCCAGGTAAGCCACCATTTCCTTGGCATCCTTCTCCTGTATGTAAGCCTTAAAAGATTTGCGGCGATAAGACCGAATTTGTAACCCTGACAACAATCCCAGAGCATGCGCGACCAGTTGTGCGGTGGCAACTGAATTCAAAGTGAGGGGATCAATCCCTACTTTAAAGAAATAATCAACATAAAGTGTGCCAACTGAGAAAGCAAAAGCCAGCGCAATATTGTAGACAATGTTAAGTGGCGAAAGAATATAAATAGCGAAGGGCACAATCACGTCAACCGCTGTAGTAAGGAAATTTGCTGGACGTGTGAAATTGAACAGAAGGAGAAAGAAAATAGTAATCAACAACCATGTAAACACAAGACGGTCGTATATTCTCGCTTTGCTTGTTTTTCGAATCACGATTGTGATTAAAATGGACCCAAGGATATACCCACCACGATAGATGATCAGCCACATGAACAGATTGGGACTATCCCTATAAAGCAATCCGTCCATACTAATCATTCCCAACACACTTATAGTAGCAATTGATATATAGAGAACGCTAAGTGCGATATCATCTTTTAGGTTAAAAATACGATAATCACCCTCCATTTCACCCAAATCAACAAGAAATTGACTCGAAATTCTCTTGAACATTCTGCGACCCACATATCAATTCCTGAATCATACACCATATTTCCGGCGTGCATAGTCTATGCATCTTTTAATAAGTTACACCCGCAAACGCTTCATTGCAGTGAAAATCTTGATTCAAGATGATACAATTCCTGCCAGATTGGTCTTTTCTTTGGAGGAAATATGGCTTCTCATATCAATGAACTGGTCAGGATGCGCGACGTTGATACACTCTTTGAACTGATGACAGAAGATGATGAATGGTTGACTCAGCTCGATGCGGCCGAAGGTCTCATTCAACTTGGTGATCGCCGCGGCTATGAATTTGTTCTAAGCGCGATGATGAGCGACGATGATGAAATGCGCGAAGCGGCACAGGAGATCTTTGAGGCTCCTGAACTGGCAAAGATGCGAAGCGACATTGAAGCTGAACGCGAGCGTATTCATCGCGACCGAGTCGTCTCTGCGAAGAAGCGTCTACAAAATGGTGGTAAGGTCTATCGCTATAAAATGGTCTACCTTCCATCAGGAGCACTTATGGGTGACGACCCACTTGGTGAAGGCTTTGATATCCCTGCCCTTGAAGAGCATGGCTTGGAAGGTTGGGAGGTCGTTCACATATTACCCTCTCGAAGAGCTCTGCTCGTCGGTAGCATTGATGACCATTTCACCGGCGCGTATTTCCTGCTCAAGAAGGAGTTCCTTCCAAGTGAAAGCGCTGACCTGGATAACGAGTGATAACGAGTAAGGAGTGATTATGTGTATGTTCCGTGCTGCAATCCCTGCAACTGCCGCAGTTGGTGCAAAGTTGAACGCTGATCAATTGAAAAAACCTGTAGAAGACCGAAAACCTATCTCAAAAATCACAGGAGTTGCGATCGTGTTCCTCTCTATCGCTTCCGTTATTTACCATACTCTTCGTTGGCAGAGTTGGATATGAAACGCCTCGCTCTTGTTCTGACTCTCATCCTTTTAATGCCCCAGGCATGTCAACTGCTCTCCGGAGGAGTTCCCGATGTATTGACGACGACGACTATCCTGGCAGATGTGGCGCGGAACGTGACAGGGGACCGACTCACGGTTGGGGCGCTTCTGCCTATCGGTGCGGAACCACATTCCTATCAACCCACCCCACAAGATGCAACGAAGCTTAGCAAGAGCAAAGTATTGATTGTCAACGGTGCAGAGTATGAGCGTTTTCTGGGGACGTTACTTGAAAACGCTAACGGACAGAAAGATCCCATCGAAGCCTCGGCGGGTTTACTTCTACGAACAGACCCGCAAAGTGGTGAAGTTGATCCGCATTTGTGGCTTGACCCAAATAATGTCATCACCTATGTTGAGAATATCCGGGATGGGCTGACCAAATTCGATCCGGAAGGAACGGAGGTTTATAAATCTAATGCGAGCGCGTATATTGATCAACTCCAGGAACTGGATGCATGGATCAATGGCGAGGTCGCACATATCGAGCCGAAACACAGATTGTTGGTCACAAACCATGAAGCGCTTGGTTATTTTGCAGAACGCTATGGCTTTACAGTTGTTGGGGCTGTGATCGAAAGTTTTAGTTCAGATGCCTCTCCCTCCGCTGAACAAATGGCCGCCCTAGTGGATCAAATTAAATTATATGATGCACCTGCCATATTTTTGGACGCATCTGATAACCCGGCGCTTGCACAGCAGATCGCCAATGAAACAGGAGCGAAAGTTATCACAGATCTGCACCTCGAATCTCTTACGAATGGCGCGCCCGCCGCGACCTACATTGACATGATGAAATATAACGTGACACAGATTGTGAATGCGTTGAAATAATTTACAAAGTCGAGACGCGAGCGCTTCATCCATTGCTCTGTTCATGACGTTCTGGCGTTTGTCTGGGAAGGTGAATAGGGAAACATCGCTTCTAGCCCGCGCCAGATATCGTCACGCCAAGCGGTGAAATTGTGCGCGGCTGAAAATTCGCGATAAACAACTTGATATTGTCTCTTATCCAATAAAGCGACCATGCGACGGTTGTCTTCCAACAACTCATCCAAGGTCCCGATATCCATCCAGATCTTGATCTCACGGGCGTGGCCGTAATGCACCAGATCGACAACGGCGGTGTCGCGACCTTCAAGCTCGAACACACCGGATTGACATAAAACTTTGCCGAAGATTTCGGGCATCCTCAAACCCGTGTACATAGACATTAATCCACTCGCCGATGCCCCAAGGACTCCATATGCGCTAGGATGTTCCTCGATATCGAGGGGCCTGAGATGTTTGCGCGCTAACGGCAGAATCTCCTGATCCAGCCAGGTAATGGTCGCGTCGGAACACATGTATTCCACATTACGTCGACTCCTTCCATTTTGCAGGAAGGCAAGCGCGAGCGGGCCGATGCGTTTGTCTGCGATCATATTATCTACAGTCGTTGTGAGCATGGCGCGACGCAGATAATCGTATCCATCATAAACGATCAATAACGGAACAGCACTATTGGTGGGCGGCTTGTATAAATAGACATCCCGCTCGCCGTCATCTTGCAAGTAGCCGGTGCTCACACGGTGACGCGTCAATGTGCCGGCGCGCACATCCGCGCGGCGTATCGAGAATGGAGAGGGCTTGGCCTCAGGCATGTAAAAGAAGTTATTGCGACTGTCAAAGCCATTGCTCACTGTCTGTCTATTCAGTGGATCGAGAAAATTTTCTCCGGAGAGGGGATCATAAAAAAGATATTCAATATAGGCATCGCGTGGAACGGTCAGGGAACAGGACCAGATTGTTTTCGCGGAAGCAGACTTAGGCGTACGAGAGACGCGTTTGAATGGTTTGGGCTTATTGTCCCATCCATTAAGATCACTGATCAGTTGTGGTGCAGAATTCCCCTCCCAGATGAATGTCACTCGGTTTCCTTGAATAACGGGGTTTCCTGATCCTAGTGCACGGCTAATAGTTGAATTCAATGGCGTCATTTACTGAATGTACCCATCAATTCGCCCTGGGCGAGGATATGTCCCTCCGCTGCTTTAAGCACTTGTTCTTTCGTCGCGCCGGGTGAAAGGCTGAGGGTAGAATCCAGCGCATAGAGTTTGAAGAAATAGCGATGCGTACCGCTTGGCGGACAGGGACCATCATAGTGTATGTTCCCCGATGAATTCTTACCGGCAGACATTGCGCTGGTATCTGTGTTTTCTTGCAGGCTGCGTGTGCTGTCTGGGATGTTGAATAAGACCCAATGCACCCACGTGCCCATGGGAGCATCGGGATCATCCACAATAAGCACGAAGGATTGTGTGCTCGCGGGTGGTTCATTCCATGCGAGGGCGGGGGAAATATTCTTTCCATTACAGCTATATTTTACAGGGATAGATTGCCCGTTCGCGAACGCGTCGCTGGTCAGTTCAAGGGACATAGTTGCCTCCGTTATAGGTATTTGAGATGTTGTAGGTAAGGTGGGTGTCGTTGTCGTGGAAGATGTGCATGCTGCTAGCATGACAGATATCAAACAGGTAAAGATTATACGTCTCATCATAAGTTTTCTCTTCTTACTCCACGGAATTGCAGAATAAAGTCCGCGCCATAAGCAAGGGATGGCGTCTGGAATCCTATTTTAAATCGCTGGCCTGTGACCGCAAAGGGCGTCGAAGGATCATTGTTCAGAATGCGCTTCATGATCGCAACAGTAGTGAGCGCAGTACAAGTATATGCCTCAGGAGTGCTTAGTTTCGAAACCGCACGTTCCCTATTTTGGTTCGTTGCCTCACCGATGAAAATAGCAGGCGCATTCCTTCTTCTTTCCTCGGTGGGTCCTTGTACAAAGATATTGATCAAGGGCTTGAGAATGGTTTTTACAGGACGGTTATATAACAACGGTCCGACCACGCGCATGGCACGCATAAGGTTGATCGCGCTTTCGGGAAGAGCAAAATAGGCTTCGATGTTTGGAATGCCTGTGCTGTAATAGGCAGTACTGACATCTCCCCATCCAACAGAAACAACTTTGGTATAACCGCGTCCAAAATCCTGCTCGCGGACGTTCCAGGCGGGCGGGACTTGAACCAGCTTCCCATCGCGGCGGATCATTCCCTGCCTGTGCATATTCTCGATGGCAGACTTTGCCGTGCCTTTCGAGACTCCTGCTCCGACGCCGCGCACAAAAAGTCGAAAGTGTGTTGCGGAGGGCAATCGTCGTTTGAGGTGTGCAGCGAGACCATCTGATGGGACGACATCAAACCCAGCCCCAGGCAGGAGCATAATACCCGCGGCCTTTGCTTGGCTATCCATTGCTGCTAACGCTTCAAAACCAGGGATCTCACCGCTGATATCCACATAATGACGTTTCGTCCGCAAGCATGCCTCCGCCATTTGACGGAAGGTATGCACGAAGGGACCTGCACAATGAAGTACTGCCTCTACCTCTTGCAAAGCAGAATCCAATTTTGCAGTTTCATTCAATGAAAAGGCGCGATATTCGAGATGGCATTGCTCTGCCTGTGCGCGCAACTTCTTTTCGTTGCGCCCCGCAAGCAAAGGATGTAATCCCTCTTTCAGAGCTTGATCAACGATCAGCTGACCGGTGTATCCATAAGAGCCGTAGATGAGGAAATTTTTCATAATTTTTATGTCATTGCGAGGGTGTTCTTCCCGAAACAATCTCCTCGTAAACAGATAAACCTAATCGAGGAGCTGTTACTATTTAATCTGAGACACTGGCACCTGGTGCCAGTGCAGGTGTTGCTTCGTCGCCTTGGTTTCGACGCTCGCGTCTCAACCAGTGGCTTCTCGCAATGACACTATAGCCTCTTTACAAAATGCACTAACCGCTCCGCTTCTTCATATCCCAATTTTAAATGAGCCGCAATGCTGGTTTCGTTCTCCAGCCAGGTGTCGGATGCCATTTCAGTGCAACCTTTCTCGTGTGCCCATTGTTCTGCCGTATGCACCAGTTCTCTGCCAAGTTTCTGACCGCGAATGTGTTCATCCACATACCAAGCTTCGATATACCCAACGGGCGAGGTTTCACACCCCTCGCCATGGTCGCGAAGCCCCGCTTCGATAAAGGCGACTAGTTCCCCGTCCGTGCTTGAAGCGACAAAGACCGCGTAGTCTGGGTCTGCCAGCCGGTCATCCATATCGAAATCCAAATATTCAATAGGGGCCTCAGGCCATAATCCCTGACGCATTCTCAGCCAATCCACTTTATCTTCCTGTGTTGCGCGTCGAATAGAAAAACTCATAATCCTCCAAATAAAGAGGTAGCAATACCCTTGCGAAAGTTTCTAAACCTTCGCAAGGATTGGTTTTATAAAAATAAGAGACCCTGAAATTTCTCAGGGTCTTATTGTAAACTACTCTTCTTCGCCTTCACTATTACCGTCGCCCCGTTTCGATAGGCGATGATCGAGCATCAACACGGCCGTGCCACGCTCTTCAATTAACCTAAGTTTGGCAACCAACTCCGTCGCGTTCTTTTCCTCTTCCACTTGCTCGTTGATGAACCATTGAAGCATAACCTGCGTGGCATAATCCTTCTCTTTCAATGCCAGTTCATACAGTGCATGGATGGATGCAGTAACCTTCGCCTCATGCTCTGCCACTTGTTCCGCGATTTCGAGATTTGATTTCCATTCAGTCTCCGGCGCGTCAATCGCCTTTAGTCTTACTTGACCGCCGCTGTCCAGAATGAAATTGTAGAACTTCATGGCATGCTCACGTTCTTCGTCTGCCTGAAGTCGCATCCAGTGCCCAAAACCCATCAGGTTCTTATCCTCGAAGTACGCAGCCATCGAAAGATAAAGATACGAAGAGTAGAATTCTTTATTGATCTGTTCATTGATAGCGTCTTGCATTGTTTTTCCGATTGTGGTCATGGGAGTCTCCTAACTTGATTATATTCTTTTTGTGAAACGTAGGAAAAGATAAACTACACCAATCACAGCGATGATCCACACCAAAATAATGATCATTGCTCCGACTTTGCCTGCGCTTCTATCTACGTCGCGAGCTGCTGCCGTTGTCCGGGCTGCCTCCATCACCTCAGGCGGGATCAAACGAATTGCCAGCCATATCCCACTTGGCACGAGGATGAGGTCATCAAGATAGCCAAGAATTGGAACGAAATCAGGGATGAGATCAATTGGGCTGAGTGTGTACGCGACGATAAGAAAGATCAGTACTTTGGCGTACCACGGTGTGCGCGGATCACGCGCCGCGCTGTAAACCGCGAAGACTTCTCTCTTTAGCGCGCGGGCACGAGTTTTTAATTGATTTATCACGTTGAAGTCGTTTGGATCATTCACCAAAAACAAAAAGTTCGTTAAGTGACTCGCGATAGAGATTGTGACGAATCGCGTCCGCAAAGATCGAAGCGACAGACAATATTTTTAGTTTGGGATGTCTTTTCTCAGGCGGGATGTAGACTGTATCTGTGGTAACGATCTCACTGATTTGTGGAATACTCGCCAGCTTTTCCAAACCACCTCGGGTGAATACCCCGTGTGTGCAGATTACTAGCATCTCCTCAATACCTTCTTGGACCAACATACGGCTTAATTCATGGATAGACCCGCCCGTGGCAATCTCATCGTCATAGATCAGCGCGCGTTTGTGGCCACTCACCTTATTCCCTACCAATCCACGTATCTGGACTTCTGTATCTGAAACGCGCTCCTTGTTTCCAGCGGCAATCGGCAACCGTAGAATGTTTGCAAAACGTGCGGCGGACTTGGCTTGTCCCATATCTGGCGTAACCATTATCCCCTTATTGAGATTACGTGTTTCAAGATATTCTTTTAAAACTACCCAACTACTCAGTGGGTCTGTAGGCAAGCTGAAAAACCCATGTACTTGCGGGGAATGGAATATCATGCTCATTACATGTGTGGCTCCAGCTGTCTTCAACAAATCCGCCACCAGGCGCGCGGTAATGGAAATGCGCGGCGCGTCTTTTTTATCGGAGCGCGCAAATGAATAATAAGGGATGATTGCATGGATTTCAGAGGCGGCAGCCCCGCGTGCGATATCGAGCATCATCAACAACTCCATGAGGTGATCATTGACCGGTTGTGAAAGCGACTGCACGATATAGACACGTCGATAGCGCACGGTAGCACCAAGTTGAATGTAAAGGTTATCGTTGCTAAAGCGGGTAATGTGTGTATCGTCCAGAGGTACTCCTAATTCACTCGCAATGTTTGCGGCCAATGCGGGGTTTGAACTTCCACTGAAAAAACGGACTTTGTCTGCTGGGATTGAAGCCTTGGTCATCCTGCCTCACTCGGAAATTTTTTAATAACACTACCTCATCTTACATGATTATGCAAGGAATAGAATTGCGACCCCAGCGATCGCAAGCACTGTCCCAAGAATTGCTTGCCAGCCGATCTTTTCCTTGAATACAAAGTAACTGATTGGCAATATGATCACGGGTGGGAGTGCCATGAG
>WNFX01003329.1_pt1 | contig 18627 bp, 16 predicted proteins | sample 5400111 | NCBI WGS metagenome assembly WNFX01 (sample SAMN13153363, study PRJNA577476) | soil metagenome | isolation source: 40 cm soil or saprolite under grassland replicate 1 | place: USA:California | collected 2016-06-15 | reverse complement strand
ATGGCTTCACGTCGGATCTCACGGTAACCTCTGTATCCTCTGGCTTGGCGCGCAAGGGCTTGTAATCGATCTGCTGGTCGCGGTAATTGGAGATCGCCGTCGAATAAGTCCGAACCAGCAGCGTTTTGAATTCGTCGGCGAGAACGTTTTGCTGCTCCGGCGAGGCGAGCCGCCAGTTGCGCGCCATGGCGATCCGGGTCATTCGGATGAAATCGAAATGAGGGACGACCTTGGTCTCGATCAGTTCGACGACCTTTTTCGAATCTCCCGCCTGAATGTCCTTGTCCTTCTTGAGGATGGCGACGACCTCCTCGCTGATCGATTTCACCAGAACGTCGGGCGCGGGCTGCTGGGCCTGTGCGGCGGGAATCAGCAATGCAAAGAGCACGTAGGATGAGATTTTCATGGCGATAGGATTCTGGTCACTTGGTGGGTTCATCATCGGGCTCTTCTCGCTCGCGCGGGGGGTTGCCGTCATAGACGAGGTTGCGTCTACGCTGCAGCCAGGCATCGCGCACGAAGGAGTACTTGTCGAGCGCCGCCTGGTCAATAACGCTCGAGGCGTCGAGCAGGTTGGCACGATTGCTGATCGCGCGTGTCCCGTAGAGCGAGTTGTGCACGGGAACTCCGTCGACATAGAACACGAGATCGGCCTGCGTGTCCAGTAGCAGGCCGAAACCGTCGCGGATGCTGGAGGGACCGAGGATCGGCAGAACCAGATACGCGCCGCTGCCGACACCCCAAGAGCCCAAGGTTTGGCCGAAATCCTCGTTGTGCTTTTGCAATCCAAGCTCGGAGGCGAAATCGAAAATGCCGGCGATCCCGAACGTCGAATTGAAAAGAACCCGGCCGAAGTCGTCTACCCCTTCCTGAAATTTACCTTGCAGCACGTCGTTCACCGAAATCCAAATGTCCTCGAGGTTGGAAAAGAAATTGGAAACACCGGTACGGACAATCCCCGGCAGCATGGCACGGTAGGCTCTTGCCACCGGCTTGATCACCGCCCGGTCCGCCGCATCGTTGAAGCTGAACACCACCCGGTTGAGCGGCTCGAGAGGGTCGGCCGGGTTGCCCCCAGAAGTGGCGCAGCCAGCCAGGGTTCCCACGAGGAGCGCCCCGCACAGCCTCTTAGCATTTACCACGCGGCCGGCTTCCAATCCTTACTTCTTGCCGTCCCCTTCGGCGGCTTTATTGTACAGGAACTGACCGATGAGATTTTCGAGCACCACCGCAGATTGCGTAAGTTTCAAGGTATCGCCGCCTTTCAGGCTGACCGAATCGCCGCCGGCCGTAAGGCCGATATACTGCTCGCCCAGCAGGCCCGAAGTCAGGATCTTCGCGGAGCTGTCCTTTGGAAACTGATAGCGGCCGTCGATGTTCAGCGCCACCACGGCCTCGAAGCTCTCGTTGTCGAAACGGATCTCGCCGACCCGGCCGACGACGACACCCGCGCTTTTCACCGGCGCACGGACCTTGAGCCCCCCGATGTTGTCGAACTTGGCGGTGATCTGATACGAATCCGCTGCCGAAAAAGAAGCGAGGTTCGCCACCTTCAGCGACAGGAACAGCATCGCGCCGATGCCGATCACCGCGAAAATCCCGACCCACAAGTCCAACTCTTTGCGCGTCATCATGACTTAGTGTCCTCTGAACATCAGTGCCGTGAGTACAAAGTCGAGCGCGAGGATCGCGAGCGACGAAGTGACCACCGTGCGCGTAGTCGCGCCCGACACGCCTTCGGCGGTCGGCGGCGCATCGTACCCTTCATAAACGGCTATCCAGGTCACTGCCACGCCGAAAACCAGGCTCTTGATCACGCCGTTCAAGACGTCCTCGCGAAAATCCACGGCTGCCTGCATCTGCGACCAGAATGAGCCTTCATCGACGCCGATCAGCCGCACGCCAACGAGGTAACCGCCGAACACCCCCATCGCGGAAAATAGCGCCGCGAGAAGAGGCATGGAAATCACACCGGCCCAAAAGCGGGGCGCGACCACGCGAGCGATGGGGTCGACGGCCATCATCTCCATCGCGGAGAGCTGCTCGGTCGCCTTCATCAGGCCGATCTCCGCCGTGATCGCGCTCCCGGCGCGGCTGGCAAAGAGCAGTCCTGCGACGACAGGGCCTAGCTCGCGAACCAGAGAAAGGCTTACGAGCACCCCGAGCGCCTCGGAGGAACCGTACCGCACCAGCGTGTCGTAACCCTGCAGACCCAGGACCATGCCGACGAACAGCCCCGACACGAGAATGATGATGAGCGACAGCACACCGGTGAAATAAATTTCACGAATCGTAAGGTGGAAGCGCCGAAAGCTCGCCCCCGACTCCTTGAGCGTGAACCACAGGAATCGGCACGCGAACCCGAGACGCCAGATCCAGTTGTTCACAATGCGCGCGCCGAGCGCGCGCAGGAGCTCCGCGATCCGCCCTGTCATTGCGCGAGCAGATCCTGCCGATAGTCCGGCGCCGGATAATGGAACGGGACCGGCCCATCGGGTTCGCCGTAGACGAACTGGCGAAGCGACGAAAGTCCCGCCGCACGTACCTGGTCGGGAGTGCCTTGAAATTCGACCTTTCCCGCGGACATGTAGTAGACGTAATCGACCAGTTCGAGCGCCTCGGCTACGTCGTGGGTCACGACGATCGAAGTCGCGCCGAGCGAATCGTTGAGCCGCCGGATCAGCTGTCCGATCACTCCGAGTGAAATCGGGTCAAGCCCCGTGAAAGGTTCGTCGTACATCATGAGCATCGGGTCGAGCGCAATCGAGCGCGCGAGCGCCACGCGACGCGCCATGCCGCCTGAGAGTTCCGAGGGCATGAGATCCGCGGCCCCGCGCAAGCCCACCGCCTGCAGCTTCATGAGCGCGAGGTCGCGAATAATCGACTCGGGCAGGTTGGTGTGCTCGCGCATCTGGAACGCCACGTTTTCGAACGAGGACATATCGGTAAACAGGGCTCCGAACTGGAACAGCATGCCCATCCTGCGGCGCAGGGCGAAAAGCTCCGCGTCGCGGAGCTTGTTGACCACGTGGCCGGCGACGCGAACTTCGCCGCGGTTGGGGAAAAGCGCTCCGCCGATCAGGCGAAGAAGGGTCGTTTTCCCGCAGCCGGACAAACCCATGATGGCCACCACTTTGCCTCGGGGAACGACGAGGTTGATGTCTTTCAGAACCTGGCGCTCGTCGTAGCTGAACGTGACGTCCTGGACTTCGACCAGATTGCTTGTCGCCACGGCGTCCTGCTCGGAATACGCGAAGGGCGAATTCTAGCCTAGAAAGCGCGCCACAACATACTTGGACACATTCGAGCTCTCGCATGTGGCAAGCCCGAGTTCCGCCGTGAAAGAGCGCCGTCTTTGCGCTATCATCGACGCCTCCCCACGAAGGGCTGCCTGATGCCCGAGCCGTCGGTTCGATTCCTCGCAGTGAGCAAGAGCTTTGGTCGCGCCGAAGTGCTGCGCGGGATCGATCTCGATGTCCGCTCGGGCGAGTGCGTCGGCCTGGCGGGTGTGAACGGCGCCGGCAAAACGACCTTGATCAAGTGCCTGCTCGACTTCTGCGACCTCGATTCAGGTTCGATCGAGATCCACGGTACCACGCACCTCCGCCCGCAGGCCCGCGCCCGTCTTGCGTTCCTGCCCGAGCGGTTTACCGCCCCGTATTTTCTGACCGGTCGCGAGTTCATAGCGATGATGCTGCGACTGTTCGCATGCCGATACGAGGAGGAGCGCGTTCGTGCGATGTTCGCTGCACTCGATCTGGAGATCGCTGCCCTCGACAAGCCCGTCCGCGCCTATTCGAAAGGCATGACCCAGAAACTGGGACTTGCCGCCTGCTTTCTCTCGCAACGCGATTTGTACGTTCTCGACGAACCGATGAGCGGCCTGGATCCCAAGGCGCGCGACCGCGCCAAGGACCTGCTCCTGAACCTCAAGTCTGAGGGGCGAACTCTGCTCTTCACCTCGCATTCGCTGGCCGACATCGAGGAGGTTTGCGACCGCGTCACCGTTCTGCACGGGGGGACGATGGCCTACGCCGGCGCGCCCCGCGGATTGTGCGAGCGCTACGGGGAAGCGTCGCTCGAGCGCGCCTTCCTGAAGTGTATCGAAGCCCATGCCTGAAGATCTCCATCCGAGCCTCTTGATCGTCGACGACGATCCGCTCATCACCGAGACCCTGTCCTACGCCCTCGGAAAGGATTTCGAGGTCATGGTGAGCGATTCGCGCCACCATGCCGTGAGTCTACTGAGGCAGCTCGACGAGGCTCCGCAGCTCGCGCTGGTCGATCTCGGCCTACCCCCCATACCCCACCGGCCCGACGAGGGCTTCCAGCTGATCAGCGACTTGCTCGCGCATTCTCCGACCATGAAGATCCTGGTGCTATCGGGCCAGAACGACGCTGCCAACGCAAGACACGCGCGTACGCTCGGCGCGGCCGAGTTCGTCGCCAAGCCCTGCGATCCAGAGAATCTCAAGAAGATCCTGCTTCACGCTCTCCAGTTTCGCGCGGCAGAAATTTCGGGGGAAAGGATCGCCGAGGCCGACCCCCTGGTCGGTAAAAGCCCCGCGCTGCAGAAACTGAAGAGTCAAATCAGCCAATACGCCGACTCGCCCTTTCCAGCGCTCATCGAGGGCGAATCCGGCACCGGAAAGGAAGTCGTGGCGAACCTTCTTCATCGCCTATCTTGGAGGCGCGTGAAGCCATGGTTTGCTCTCAATTGCGCGGCGATCGCACCGACCCTGGTCGAGCCTACGCTGTTCGGCTACACCAAGGGCGCATTCACCGGCGCGACGCAGAACAAATCAGGCTACTTCGAAGATGCGAGCGACGGAACGCTGTTTCTAGATGAGATCGGCGAGCTGCCCCTGGAGCTGCAAGCGAAGCTCCTGCGCGTGCTCGAGAACGGCGAGTTCCAGCGCGTCGGCGAGACGCAGCAGCGTTTCTCCCGTTCCCGGGTGATCGCCGCCACCAATCGCGACCTGCGCCAGGAAGTCAGGAAAGGCAACTTCCGCGCGGACCTGTATCACCGGCTGTCGGTTTTCACGATCGAAGTGCCGTCGCTGCGCGAGATGGACGAGGACCGCACGCTGCTGCTCGAGCACTACCGTAAATTCTACGCGGAGCAGGCGAAGCTCGCGCCGTTTGCGCTGGACGATTCGGCGCAAAAGGCCTGGCGCGACTATCACTTTCCCGGCAACGTGCGCGAGCTGCGCAACGTCGTCATCAGGCTCACTACGAAGTACGCTGGGCAGAAACTTTCGATTGCGGACCTCGAGCCCGAATTCGACCTGGAAGCGCAGGCCGACGGGGGACCCGGATTGCCGTCGGATCCGGGAACGCTCATCGAGCAGGCGCAGCGCCATCTTCAGCGCGAGCGCAGCTTCAATCTCGACCAGATGCTCAAGGCCTGGGAACAGGGGTACATCGAGGCCGCGATGAAGCTCACGCGAGGCAACGTCAGTCAGGCGGCCAAGATGCTCGGCATCAACCGCACGACGCTGTACTCCCGCATGGAATCGGCGCAAAAGCAGCAATAGGGCCAGCGGCCCGCTCCGGGAGGGACTCGAATGTATCTAGACCATTTCGGGTTGAAAGAGCCTCCCTTTCGCATCACCCCCGATACCGATTTCTTCTTTCAGGGTGCCAACCGCGGGGCGACGCTCGAAGCGCTGCTCTACGCCATTACCCATGACGAGGGCATCGTCAAGGTCTCCGGCGAGGTCGGCAGCGGCAAGACGATGTTGTGCCGCGTACTGATGGAGCGGCTGCCTGCCACAGTCGAAACCATCTATCTCGCCAATCCGTCGCTGTCGCGCGACGAAATCCTATTCGCAATCGGCGACGAGCTGAAGCTCCAACTGGAAAAAGGACAAACGACCCGCATTCTCCGGGTACTGCAGGAGCATCTCATCCGGCTCTTCGGCGAGGGCCGCCGGGTGGTCGTGCTAATCGACGAAGCCCATGCGATGCCCGACGAGACTCTCGAGGAGATCCGGCTCCTGTCGAATCTCGAATCGAACCGCCACAAGCTGCTGCAGATCGTGCTCTTCGGGCAGTCTGAGCTCGACGAGCACCTCGACACGGCCGGCATGCGGCAGCTGAGGGAGCGCATTACACAAAGCTTCCAACTGGAGCCCCTGGTGCGCAGCGACATAGAGAACTACATCGACTTTCGCATGCGCGCCGCGGGCTACCGTGGTCCCAAGGTTTTCAATCCGAGAGCGATCAAGCTCATCGCGAACGCGTCCCAAGGGCTGACGCGTCGGGTCAACATCCTCTCGGACAAGTCCTTGCTCGCGGCCTTCGCAGCCGGCACCCATGCCGTCACCCGGGTTGAGGCCAAAAGGGCCGTGCGCGACACCGAGTTTTATCGAGCGCGGACCGGCACGCAAAGGATCTGGATCGGCGCGGCTGCCCTCGCTGCGGGCCTTGTGCTCGGATGGGGAACACACACGCTCCTTTCCGCAGGTCGGCCCAACATTGCATCCGGCCCCCCGCCAGCCGCGGCGAGCACCGCCGCGGCTGAAACGCCCGCTCGGTCCGCGAAAGCGGCGATGCCCCTTGTTTCGGGCTTGTCTCTGTCCGCGAGCGCGGACGCGTCGGCGCTCAAACGAAGCGCGGAAACCTCGACACTCGCCGCGCCGCTCCCTCCCGAGCGCGGGGAACTCGCCCGAGGGCGCTTTACCGCGACCCAGGAGTGGCTCCGGAGCACGCCCGGAGATCGCTACGCAATCCAGTTGGCCATTGTCAATTCAAAAGAAGTAGGGCTGCTGGAAGACTTCTTGCTTCGAGTATCGAAGGAGTTGCCGGTCGGTGAGCTTCTCGTCTACAGCGTGAAGATCAACGGCCAGCAACACTACCGTGTTGCCTACGGATCCTACGCGAGTCCGGAGCAAGCGCTGGTCGCCATCAAGGGGCTGCCGCCGCAGATTTCCGCGTACCATCCATATTATCGGAGCGTGGAAAGAATGCGCAGCCAGAATCGCCAGTAACAGCGGGACCCGGATCAGCCCGTGAAATAGGTGGCATCGCAGTTCTTTTGATTTGTTAAATCAGTTTGTTACGTGGTACTGTTATACTGGTCCGGGAAATTTCTACCCGGGCAAAGGTGGAGCGAGAATCGGAGGCGACCTTGCGGCGCATTTCGCTGGCGTGTTCTGTGCTCGTGCTGGGCGCGTGCGCCCATGCGCCGATTCAGCCATCGGATACGCACCTTCGCGCCGAGGAGCCGGCGCCTTCCGGAACCGTACCCGCTCCCATACAAATCTCGACGATCCTTCCCAAACCCAAGCCCACGCAGCGACCGGAGACCTACAGCGTAGTGGTCAACGGAGTCAGGGTGCAGGAACTGCTGTTCGCCCTCGCCCGCGACGCCAAGCTGAACATAGACGTTCACCCGGGAATCACCGGGGCGGTCACGCTCAATGCGATCGAGCAGACTTTGCCACAGCTCCTGTCGCGTATTTCCAAGCAGGTCGATATGCGCTGGGAACTCGACGGCCCGAACCTGATCGTCATGCCGGATTCACCGTATCTGCACACGTACCGGATCGATTACGTCAACATGGAGCGCACCTCCATCGGCACTGTCGGCGTCTCCTCGCAAATCGGCACCGGCGGCGGGACCGCGGGCGGCGGAGGGGCCGCAGGCGGGACGGGCGGCAACACCTCGAGCACCACGGTGCGCAATACTTCCGACAACAAGTTCTGGGCTACGCTCGAAAAGAACATCAAGGACATCCTGCACGAGACCGACAAGGTCTTGCCCACGGGCGCCGCCCAGCCGACTCTTGTTCAGGCGCTAACGGGCGCGCCTGGAGCCGCTCCCCCTGCGCCGACCGCGCCCAACGTCAGCTTCCGGGAAGCGGCATCGGTGATCATCAACGCCGAAGCGGGCCTTGTCATCGTGCGCGCGACCTCGCGGCAACATGAAAAAATCCAGGAATTTCTCGACCAGGTCCTGGCGAACGCAAAGCGCCAGGTGCTGATCGAGGCGACGATCGCCGAAGTGCAGCTGAACAACCAGTATCAGCAGGGGATCGATTGGTCGGCCCTGCGCACGCGGGGGCTCACAAGTATCTCGGGCAACCAAATTTCCTCGGGGAACGTTACGACCACGTCCCCCATTACGCCCGGCGTTACCGTGACGCCTCCAGGCGCTCTTCCGAGTGTCCCCACGTTCCCGAATCTTCTCACGCTCGCCGTTTCGAGAACGAACATCGCCGGCGTCCTCCAGTTGCTCGAGTCCTTCGGCAATGTGCGGGTGCTTTCGAGCCCGAAGCTCTCGGTGCTCAACAACCAGACCGCGCTCCTTCGAGTCGTCGACAACCTCGTCTATTTCAACGTTCAGTCAAGTCAAGCGACGACAGGAGGGCTCAACCCGCAACTTCTAACGGCAGTCACCACAACGGCAGTCACAGTACCAGTCGGTTTCGTGATGAATGTGACGCCGCAGATCAGCAGCGATGACACGATCCTGCTCAACGTAAAGCCCTCCACGACGCGCCTCATCCGGTTCGTGAATGACCCTAATCCATTGCTGCCCGCTGGCATTCCCAACCAGGTGCCGCAGCTGCGCATGCGGGAAATGGAGTCGCTGATCAAGATCAACAGCGGCCAGATCGCCGTGCTGGGGGGATTGATCGAGGATTCGGTCAACGACGTCGAGGACACGATTCCGATCATCAACTCCATTCCGTTCATAGGCTCGCTTTTCAGCTCGCGCAACCGCAACAACACCAAGACCGAGCTCGTCGTCTTCCTGCGCCCCATCGTGGTCAAGGATGCGAGCATCGACGGTGACTTCCGCTCGTTCCGAAGCATGATTCCGGGTGAGGACTTCATTTCGCGGCCCAACCCCGGCAAGTCGGGGTTACCCGAATTCTCAAGATGAGCCTGCTCCTCGAAGCCCTGAAAAAAGCCGAGCTCGCCAAGCAGGTCGCCAAGGCGGAGGCGCCCTCTCCGGAGCCCAAACCCGAGCCAACTAAGCCTGTGATGACCCGGGAGAAGCTGCCCGACATCTCGCAGCCGCTTGAGATCCTCACCGACGATTTGCCCTCCTCGGAAACGCAGGCTGCCGAGACGGCCGCGGCAAGGCCCGAATTTTCGCTTGAGGAACAGGCGACGTTCGAGCCTGCGGCGCGCCCGATCCCTTCGACGAACGAATTCGCCCGTACGGGTGAGCGCGCGCAGGCTCAACAGCTTTTTCAGGTGAAGGAGATGGACTACAACCCGCGTCGGCCGTTTTATCTCACTCTGGGCGCACTCGCCGTGGTCGGATTGGGCTACGCGGGGTATGTATGGTGGCAAATGCGGCCGAGGTATAGTGTTCCCCCGGTGGAAATGCAGGCCCGACCGGTCGCGACGCCCGCTCCCACAACTGCGTCCGCCACCGTGGCAAGACCTTCCCAGCCCGACGCAGCGCCCCCCCCGCCCGCACCGCAGGCCGCGGTGCCTGCGCCAGCGCGCACCGCAGTTCCGGGAATTCCTCCGATACAGCCGGTGCGTCCGCCGCGCCTGAAGTCCCAACCGACCTCGGGAACCCTCACCTCGGGGTCTCCGGCGTTGCGGCCCGAATCCTCCTCGGGTTCGACCGGATCCGTTTCGCCACGGGCAGGCGAGGTGCTCGCGCCGATCGCAATCAATGCCCCCACGCTCGCCATCGATCCACTGGTCGAGCAGGCCTATCAGGCGTTCCAGAGGAACGACCTCGCCGCCGCCCGGGACGGATACCAGCGGGCGCTCGCGCGCGAGCCGACCAACCGCGACGCGCTGCTCGGCCTCGCGGCCATCGACGTGCGCAGCGGCCAGCTCGGCTCGGCCGAAGCGCGTTATCTCAGGCTGCTCGAGATGGACCCGCGCGACAGCCACGCAGTGGCGAGCCTCATCTCGCTGCGCGGGCAGCTAGACCCGGTGGCCTCCGAGAGTCGCTTGAAGACCCTCATCGCAAGCCTGCCCGAGGCCGCGCTTCTGCACTTCTCCCTCGGCAACCAGTACGCGCAGCAGTCGCGCTGGAGCGAAGCCCAGGCAGCGTACTTCAAAGCCCACTCGGTCGATCCGGAAAATGCCGACTACGCCTTCAATCTCGCCGTCAGTCTCGATCAGCTGCACCAGGGAAAGCTGGCGCTCGAGTTTTACCAGCGGGCACTCACCCTGACCGAAAAACACGTGGCGAGCTTCAACCCCGCCAACGCGCGGCTGCGCGTGCAGGAGCTGAGTAAATAGCCCGCTCGATGAATTCCCCGCGCCTCAGCGCCCAAGCGGTCTCCCCGCAGGCCAAGCGCCATATCGGGCAGATCCTGATTTCGCAGGGGATCCTCACCGAGGATCAGTTGCGGATTGCGCTGCTCGAGCAGCTCAAGACCCATCAACCCGTCGGGAAGCTCCTCGTAAATCTGGGCTTCGTGTCCGAGGCGACGTTGCGCGACGCCTTGTCCGAAAAGCTTGGCCTTCAGAGCGTGGACCTCACGCAGATCGTCGTCGACTCGATGGCGCTGAAGCTCGTGCCGCGCGAATTCTCCAAGCGACACACCATCTTCCCGGTCGCGCTCGACCGCGAGGCACGCAAGCTCATCATCGCGATTGCCGACACGAACAATATCGTGGCGCTGGACCAGGTGCGTGCGCAGCTGCGCGGAGAGTTCGCGTTGGAGACGCGGCTCGCGGGCGAGGGCGAAATCGGCCGGGCTATCGACCAGTACTACGGCCACGATTTTTCGATCGACGGGATCCTGCACGAGATCGAAACTGGCGAGATCGATTACCAGAGCCTGCAGGCGTCCGGCGACGCTTACTCGCAACCGGTAGTGCGTCTCATCTCGGCGCTCCTCGCGGACGCTGTCGAGCGAGGCGCCTCCGATATTCACTTCGAGCCGGAGCAGAGTTTCCTGCGCATCCGCTATCGCATCGATGGGGTGCTGCGTCAGATAAGGTCCCTCCACAAGACGTACTGGCCGGCCATGGCGGTGCGCATCAAGGTGATGTCGAAAATGAACATCGCCGAAACACGCGCCCCGCAGGACGGGCGTATCTCGCTGATGCTCACGGGCCGCGCGGTCGATTTCCGCGTCTCATCGCAAGCGACCACGCACGGCGAGAACATCGTGCTGCGTATTCTCGACCGGCAGAAAGGGATCGTTCCGCTCGACGGCTTGGGGCTCGAAGCGGGTCAGCTTCAGCTTCTCAAGAAAATGATCGCGCGACCCGAAGGAATCATCCTGGTCACCGGCCCCACAGGCAGCGGCAAGACGACGACGCTCTACTCGGTGCTCAATCACATCAACAACGACGGCCTCAACATCATGACGCTGGAGGATCCGGTCGAATATCCCATGACCCTGATCCGGCAGACCTCGATCAACGAAGCAGCCAAGATGGATTTCGGCAACGGCATCCGCTCGCTCATGCGCCAGGACCCCGATGTGATCCTGGTCGGCGAGATTCGCGACGAAGACACGGCCACCATGGCGTTCCGCGCGGCGATGACCGGACACCAGGTCTATTCGACCCTCCACACCAATTCGGCGGCCGGCGCGATTCCCCGGCTTCTCGACATCGGCATCGTCCCGGACGTCCTCGCCGGCAACATCATCGGCATCGTCGCGCAGCGCCTGGTTCGCAGATTGTGCAAGCACTGCAAGCAAGCTCACCAGGGGAGCGCCGGCGAGTGCAGCATGGTAGGAGCGCCGGCCGATCGTCCGCCGACGCTGTACCGGGCCGTCGGCTGCGACCAATGCGACTATCAGGGCTATCGGGGTCGCATGGCCATCATCGAGATCCTGAAGATGGACGGGGAGCTCGACGAGTTGATCGCCCACCGTGCCACCGGCCGGGAATTGCAGAAGTCAGCCTTGACGAGGGGCTTTCGCACGCTGGCCGACGACGGCGTTCGCCGCGTCCTCGACGGATCGACCGCGCTCGACGAGCTGATGCGCGTGGTCGACCTCACCGACCGGATGTAAGTACGGCCGGCGCAGGGCGCCGGCGACGGAATCAAACATGGCACTCTTTGCCTACAAAGCCATAGATACCCGGGGAAAGACGATGCTCGGCCAGATCGAAGCGATCAATCTGGTCGACCTCGAGCTGCGCCTGAAGCGCATGGGGCTCGACCTGGTGCGGGGCGGGCCCACCCGTCACGGCGGGAGCCTTCTTCGCTCGGGCGAAATCAAGCGCGCGGAGCTCATCAACTTCTGCTTCCACATGGAGCAGCTCATTGCGGCCGGGGTGCCGCTCGTCGAATCGCTGATCGACCTGCGCGACAGCATCGAAAGTGCCCGATTTCGCGAAGTGATGTCCGGAGTCATCGAGAGTATCCAGGGCGGCCTGCGGCTGTCGCAGAGCCTCGCCCAGTATCCGCAGATTTTCAATCCGGTTTTTACCAGCCTGATCCGCGCCGGTGAGGACACGGGAAAGCTCGCCGAGGTGCTGAAGAGCCTCGTCGAGAACCTGAAATGGGAAGACGAGCTGGCGGAGCACATGAAGAAGCTCGTCCTCTACCCGGCGTTCGTCGGTTCGATCGTGATACTGGTGACTTTCTTCCTGATGATCTACCTCGTGCCGCAGATGGTCGCCTTCATCAGGAACATGGGGCAGCAGATCCCTTTGCAGACGCGCGTCCTGATCGAGGTCTCGGCGTTTTTCGTGGGCTACTGGTGGGCTCTCCTGGCCGCCCCTGCGATCCTGTTCGTCGGCGTCAAGCTGGCGGCTCGGGCCAACCCCTTGGTGCGTTACCAGCTCGATCGCTTCAAGCTCGCAGTCCCGGTGGCGGGCGAGATCCTGCGCAAGATCATCCTGTCGCGCTTCGCCAGCATTTTCGCTCTCATGTACTCCTCGGGGATCACCATCCTGGATGCGATCCGCAGCTCGGAGGAAATCACCGGCAACATGGTCATCCAGGAGGGCCTGAGGCTTGCGGGACAGCAGATCGGCGAGGGCAAGAACGTCACCGCGGCGTTTCAGGAGGTGGGCCTTTTCCCGCCGCTTGTCGTGAGAATGCTCCGGGTGGGCGAGTCGACCGGCGCGCTCGACAAGGCGCTGCTCAACGTATCCTATTTCTACAACCGCGAAGTGCGCGAATCGATCGGTAAGATTCAAGTGATCATCGAGCCGGCGCTGACGGTGCTACTGGGCGCCATCCTCGGCTGGGTGATGCTCTCCGTTCTCGGGCCGATCTACGACGTCATCAGCAAGATCAAGGTATAGAGGCCGTGCCGAGCAAACGTCTCTGCTACTTCACTTCCCAGAGGGTCACCGCCTATCTGTGGGCAAAGGGCGAGCTGCACAAGGAAGGCGTTTTCGACATGAGCGAGAAAGGCGTCGCCGAATTCTCCAGGTACGTGGCCGGCGCCCCGGGAAGCCTTTTCTACGTGCTCGCCGACATGGTCGAGGAAGACTTCTTCCAGGAAAACATCCCTTACGTGCGCGGCGCGGACCGGCGCGCGCTGCTCGCGCGCAAGCTCGCCCAGCGTTACCGCGACGCGTCGCTCGCACTCCCGCTTTCGCTCGGGTCGGAGACCCACGCGGGCCGGCGCGAGGAACGGATTCTCTACATGTCGTTTACCAATACGCAGCAGTTCCATCCCTGGCTCGAGGCCTTGCGCTCGAACGATGCCCGCGTCGTCGGCGTATTCTCAGTAGCGCTCGTCGCAGCCCAGACCGGAAAGCGTCTCGGTTTCAAGGGCGGGCGATACCTGATGGTGAGCCGGCAGCAGGCCGGGCTGCGGCAGAGTTACATCGAAAACGGCCGAATCCGCTTCTCGCGCCTCGGCCGCGTGGACTTCTCCGACCCCCGCGTGGTCGCTCAGGATTGCGCCGCCGAGTCGCTGCGGATCCAGCAGTATCTCGTCAACAGCCGTATCCTGCCGCGCGAGGCGCCTGCGCTCGACGTGCTGGTGCTTGCGCCGAGCGAGCACAAGGCGCTCTACGACGCGGCCTGCGTCGATTCCGCCAGGCTGCAGTTCCATGTTCACGACCTCGACAAGGTGGCCAGCAGCCTGGGCCTCAAATCGGCGCCCGCCGAGACGCTCGCCGAAGGACTGTTTCTCCACGTGCTCGCCGCGTACCCATCGGGCGAACAGTATGCCGACGAGCGCCTGCGGCGCTTCTATCATCTGTGGCGCGCGCGCGTCGCCCTGCTTGCCACAGGAGTAGCGACGTTCGCCTTTTGCCTGCTCATTTCGGCGGTGAGACTTCTTGATATCCATCAGGTCAACGAGCAGGCCCAGAATGACCGCGTGCAGGAAGCCCGCGCGTCCGAGGAATACGCTCGACTGCAGACGCGTTTCCCCAAGACGCCGATCTCCAGCGACACTCTGAAAACCGTCGTCAAGAACTACCGGACGCTCCTGCGGCAGAGCGCTTCGCCCGGAAGGATGTTCATCGAGATCAGCGAAGCGGTCACGGCCCTGCCCCAGATCGAAATCGACAGAATCGATTGGGAGCTCGGCACCGGAGCGAAATCGGCAGCGGGCCGCGAGGCGCCAAGGACACCTTCCGCCCCGCCGGCACCGGCGCAGGCCGCGGGCGCCGAGTTTCAGACTCAAACCGCCGAGATTGCGGGCAAGCTCGTCGTGCAGCAGGCTTCGGACTTCCGCGCCGTGACCGCGCTGGTGAACCAATTTACCGAGGCGCTGCGCAGGCGGCCCGGCACCGAAGTGACGCGCACGCAACTGCCGTTCGACATCAACGCGGAAAAGAGCCTCGCCGGCGATATCGGGGCGGCGAGGAGAGAGGAAGTGCCGCAGTTCTCGGTGGTAGTGGTCAAGCGGCGCGGCACATGAACGTCACCCGCGACGACCTCAAGCGCCTGCGCATGCCGCTCGCCGTGGCGATCGTGCTGCTCGTGCTAGCGGCAGCCAGCCTGATCGCCAGCGGATACTACCTGGACGAGGCGAGAACGGCGCGGGACGCGACGCGACTGACCCGTGTGGCGGCCCAGGAGCGCGTCTTGAGAGTCGCGGAGGAAGAGCGCGAGATCCGCGATGACCTCGTGTACTACGAGCAGATGCGCCAGCGCGGCGTCGTCGGCGAGCAGAGCCGGCTCGACTGGATCGAATCGATCGCGAGGATCAAGAACGATCGCAAGCTCTTCGAGATCAGGTATAACTTCGAAGCTCAAAGGCCGCTCGATTATCCCGGGCTGGTCGCAACCAGCGCCGCCGATTTCGTGGTGAGCAGGTTGAAACTCGACATGCTGCTGCTCCATGAGGGAGACCTCCTGAATTTCCTCGCGGACCTGCAGGCAGGCATCAAGGCGCACGTGTCCGTGCGCAATTGCACCGTGACCCGGATTGAGCGCGGGGCGGCGCCGGGCGCAACGACGCTCCAACCTCGCCTGCGAGCCGAGTGCCAGGTCGACTTGGTCTCGGTAAGGGGGCTCAAGCCCGCTTGAGCCGCTCTATGCGATACATACCCTCCATCGAAAGGAATCGGAATCGCATTGGATTTGCGGGGCGCCTATTCTCGGTCGCATTCCTGCTCTTACTCTGGACAGGCCCTGCCCCGGCTCAGGAAATTCTCGGGCGCCTCTTCTTTACGGAGCAGCAACGCCAGGATCTCGACCGTCGCCGCCAAGCCAATATCCAGGAGACTGCGGTTGTCGTCGAGAGCACCGTCACGGTCAACGGCCAGGTGTCGCGCTCCTCGGGCAGGAGCACGACCTGGATCAACGGAGTTCCACAGGAAAGCGCGAGGAAACCCCTCGATCCGGCCAGAGTGACTCTGCCCGGCGGCGAGGGCGCGCCTTCTGTGAGCCTCAAGATCGGGCAGACGCTCGACAAGATCCGCGGCGAGATCAGAGATCCCGTCGCAGGCGGGGGTATCGAGACTCCTTCGGGAAAGCGCGAGCGCAAGCCGTGAGGCCACGGGTGCGGATCAAAGAGTCGGTGTCCGATCAGCGCGGCTTCGCGCTGATCTTCCTGATCGCCAGCGCCCTCAACTTCACCAGCGCCGGGATCTCCAACGAGCGCGAGGATCGCAGCATGAGCGCGCTCAGGAAGGCGAAGGCGGCGCTGATCGCGTATGCCGCGAACGAGCAGTGGCAGTTGTACAAGATCCCGGGTACGTATTTCCAGCCCGGCGCGCTGCCCTGCCCGGACCAAGACGATGACGGCGACATTGACTGCAGCGGTTCCAACACCGCGAGCATGATCGGCCGCTTGCCGTTCAAGACCCTTGGCATCGACGACCTGCGCGACGCGAGCGGAGAGCGTCTCTGGTACGCGCTCTCGCACGACTTTCGCAAAATGCGGTGTACGGTACCTCCAGCAGCCCCGGTAACTGGCTGCACGAGGATCAACAGCGACACGCTGGGACAACTGACCGTTACTGGAATGGCTCCCGCGACTCAGGTCGTCGCCATCGTTTTCGCGCCGGGAGCAGCACTGGATCTTCGAGCAGTCGGCGGTCCTTTACAGGACCGCATCGCCGGACACAACGACTACACCAACTACCTCGAAAACGTCGATTTGGGCGATAACATCCATTTCACATTCACCTCAACCGGATTGCCGACAGATACATCCAACGACCGCCTTCTCGTCGTCACGCAGGCCGACCTCATGGCTGCCGTCGAACCGGTCGTGGCGGCAAATATCGAGCGCGACGTCAAGCCCCAGCTCCAGGACTACTTCACCAAGTGGGGCCGCTATCCGTTTGCCGCGCCGTTCGACATCACGGGGGCGGGTCCCGGGCGGGAGCCGCAGCTGACGCCCGATCCTCGAGACCGCGCCCAATCGGCGTACACGGGCGCCTCAAGCCAGACTACCGGTTTGCTGCCCTTATCGAACACTCCGATCTTCACGTGGGGGAGCGCCACCGTCACGAGTATCGTCGGGTCGGGCACGGGGAAATACGATGGAACGATAACCTCTCCCCCATACACTATCTCCCCCAACCCGACGAACTGCACGATCGGTTCGTCGCCCCTCAGAGCCACGTGCATAATCAACTACGCTGGCGGCCCCAACGATCGCCCGGACATCAAGCTGGAGATTTTCCTGACCAATGCGAATCTGGCGTTTGCCGATATCCCGTCTCCGATAACTGCCCCGGCGAGTTTGACGATGGTCAACCATGTCGGCATTCCGCTCAGTCCTACCGCGTTCGGCCAATGGAGTGACCTCCCAACTACACCACCGCCTTCGCAAAACCCGCCCACACAGAGCATTGTGGCGCAACTGGCTGGCGGTGTGCTCACTTATACCGGGCGACTGCAGAACGAAGGGACCACCGGCAACAGGGTCACAATCACCGTTCCTCTCCCCGCGCCTCCTTCCTATTTGCCGATCATAAGCGGCGATCCTGCCGTCAATCCAACTGGAGCCTGGTTTATTTTGAACCAGTGGTACCGCCAGACTTACTATGCGATATCACCCGGCTATGCTCCCGACGGCATCGGCGCCTGCAATCCTCCGGTGCCCACCGCCCTCCCCTGCCTGACTGTTAACAATCTTGCTTCCCCAACGAACAACAAGAAGGCGATCCTGGTGTTCGCCGGCCGGCCCCTGAACAGCACTACGCGTCCTTCAGCGAACCCCGCGGACTATCTCGAGGGACAGAATTCCACCCCGGCAGACCAGATCTTCGAGCACCGGTCTGGCGTCCCCACTACGATCAACGACCGGGTCGTGGTCCTTTCTCTTTCCCCCTGACCCCTGCGCGATGAGCAGAAGCAAGGGGTTCTCGCTCGTCGAGCTCGCAGTGGCCTTGGCGATCATCGCCCTCCTGCTCGCCGGCGCCTTGATTCCGCTCTCCACCCAGATCGAGGTGCGCAACGTGGCCGACAGCCGGCGCAGCATGGAGTCGATTCGGGAAGCGATCATTGGATTCACCCAGGCGAACGGGCGGCTTCCTTGCCCAGCGAATGGCACCGTTGCCGCAGGGGTGGCCGGGGCGGGTATCGAGCAGGTCGGCGCTACAGCGTGCACCGCCACTTTCGGGGCGGTGCCTTGGGCGACGCTCGGCGTGCCCGAGACTGACGGCTGGAGCAGGCGCTTTTCCTACTGGGTGTCCCCTGTTTTTTCCGACGCCATCAGCTCGAATACTTTCGGCTGCGCTCCCACGCCGACCCCGCTGCAGTCCTCATTCGCCCTTTGCTCGCTCGGAACGCTAACCGTGAACACCCGCAAAGAAACCGACCACTCGGTCAGTGCCGTGGGTTTGGTGTTGCCAGCAGTGATCATCTCCCACGGCAAGAACGGGTTCGGCGCCTATACCCCCGGCGGCGGTCCGAGACATGCCGTTCCGGCGGGGACGGATGAAGCACTCAACGCAACCGACGCGGGCACAACCTTTTTCAGCCGCACTCCGACGCCCTCCGCCTCGGGCTGCAGCGACCCGACGTCGGGATCGCCGTTCTGCGAATTCGACGACATCGTCGTCATGATTTCGTCCAACATACTCATTACCCGCATGGTCGCAGCCGGAAAGCTGCCCTGATTTGCTGGTGGGCCGCGGCGAAACGCCGCGTGACAATCACTGCCCGCGCGCGCCGCGGCGCGCTTCTCCGCGCAGGCTGAAGCACACCCGGCCACTTTCGTTTTCTCGCAGCTGCAGCGAGAATCCCGAGATCTCGGCGAGCCGGCTGGTCTGGTACAGGCCGATGCCGAATCCGGTCTCAGAAGGCAC